>Ga0315906_10009608_pt1 | contig 11466 bp, 10 predicted proteins | sample LakEriMetagenome_4_FD_203526 | JGI IMG/M metagenome (GOLD analysis project Ga0315906, IMG submission 203526) | Freshwater fungal communities from buoy surface, Lake Erie, Ohio, United States - Buoy 2 MA122 | ecosystem: Environmental > Aquatic > Freshwater > Lake > Lake biofilm | place: USA... | reverse complement strand
TGGACGATTGACGATCGTATACGGACGATGGAAGACGGAATATAAAACCCCTGAAGTGTGCGCAGCTCTACTTCAGGGGACGATAGTGAGGATTGATTTATCCGCTTTAAATTACCAAAATGGAACACGGATCAGGCGGATGAAGCGGATCTAAGCTGATTATTTTAAGTTTCCAAGCAATCCGCGAGAATCCTTCAAATCCGTTAAATCAGCGTTCCCTAAGAATTCTTTCCCATAACCCATAGTCAAAGGCCCGTTCAGAAAAAACAATTCCCAATATTGTATTGTTGATCCTCCATGTCACGAAGTGTGACGTATCTCACACCCAAAATTGCCCTGATAACCCTACTTTTGCACTTGGAAAAATCAAACCCATCATACCTATCTTATGGAAAATCAAAACCCTAACAGCAAAAACTCCTACAACGTGAATGCCGAGGCAAAGTGCCCCTTCACCGGAGCCATGCACAAACCCGTGGCTGGCAAAGGCACTGGCAACCGCGAATGGTGGCCCAACCAAGTGAACCTGGGCATCCTGCACCAGCATGCCCCCGCCTCCAACCCCATGGGCACCGACTTCAACTACATCGAGGAGTTTAAAAAACTCGATTACGCAGCACTGAAAGCGGACCTTACCAAACTCATGACCGATTCGCAAGATTGGTGGCCCGCCGATTGGGGACACTATGGTGGTTTCTTCATCCGTATGACATGGCACGCTGCCGGCACCTATCGTACCGCCGATGGTCGTGGCGGTGGAGGTACGGGCAATCAGCGCTTCGCGCCACTCAACTCCTGGCCCGACAATGGTAACCTCGACAAAGCACGTCGCCTCTTATGGCCCATCAAACAGAAGTACGGAAACAAAATCTCTTGGGCCGATTTGTTGATTCTAGCAGGTAACGTAGCCCTTGAATCCATGGGCTTTAAAACATTCGGCTTTGGTGGCGGACGTGCCGACATCTGGCAACCCGAAGAGGATATTTACTGGGGTGGCGAAACAGAATGGCTCGGCGATAAGCGTTACAGCGGCGACCGTCAGTTGGAAAATCCGCTCGCAGCCGTGCAAATGGGCTTGATTTATGTGAACCCTGAAGGTCCTAACGGAAATCCTGATCCCGTAGCATCGGGGCGTGATGTGCGCGAGACTTTCGGTCGCATGGCGATGAATGACGAGGAAACAGTTGCTCTTGTGGCAGGTGGACACACCTTCGGAAAAGCTCACGGCGCCGGAGATCCCAAACTCGTTGGTCCAGAACCCGAAGGTGCACCTATTGAAGCACAAGGGCTCGGATGGATCAATTCATTCGAGTCGGGCAAAGGTGTACACACCACCACCAGCGGCATTGAAGGCGCCTGGAAACCGAATCCTACCAAATGGGACAATGGCTATTTCGATATGCTCTTCGGATATGAGTGGGAACTCACCAAGAGTCCTGCCGGCGCTCACCAATGGGTGGCCAAAGACTGTAAACCCGAGCACATGATTCCCGATGCGCATGACTCCAGCAAGAAACATCCTCCAATGATGACCACAGCTGATTTGTCGCTGCGCTTTGATCCCGCTTACGAAAAAATTTCGCGCCGCTTCCATCAGGATCCTCAGGCTTTCGCAGATGCGTTTGCACGTGCATGGTTCAAGCTAACACACCGCGATATGGGCCCGAAAGCATTGTACCATGGTCCTGAAGTTCCAGCTGAAGAATTGATTTGGCAGGATCCTATCCCTGCATCAGCCACTAAGATTTCAGATAGCGAAATAGATGCTTTGAAATCACAGATACTGTCTTCAGGATTGAGCGTTGCTGAGTTAGTTTCTACCGCTTGGGCTTCGGCGTCCACCTTCCGCGGAAGCGACAAGCGTGGCGGTGCCAATGGTGCACGTATCCGACTTGCACCTCAGAAATTCTGGGAAGTGAACAACCCATCGCAACTCTCCAAGGTTCTCGATCAATTGGAAGGCATCCGCAAAGCTTCTGGAGTTTCCATTTCGATGGCAGATATGATTGTGTTGGCTGGCTGCGCAGGAGTAGAAAAAGCAGCGAAGGATGCCGGTCATGATGTGAAAGTTCCATTCACACCTGGAAGAGGTGATGCCACTCAAGAGCAAACCGATGTGGAATCGTTTGCCGTGATGGAGCCTCAAGCTGATGGATTCCGCAATTATCAGAAGCGCTCATTTGCGGTTCCTGCTGAAGAGATGCTAGTAGACCGCGCACAACTGCTTACTTTGAGCGCTCCCGAGATGACCGCACTAGTTGGCGGATTGCGTGTGTTGGGTGCCAATAGTGGCGGTGCAACACATGGTGTTTTCACCAAGCGTGCTGGACAGCTTACAACAGACTTCTTCACCAACCTTCTCAATATGACTACTGTTTGGACTCCATCTGCAGAGCAACGTGGTGTTTACGAAGGACGCGATCGCAAATCAGGCGAGTTGCGTTGGACAGGCACACATGTTGACTTGGTGTTCGGCTCCAATTCGCAGCTGCGTGCGTTGGCGGAAGTATATGCGCAAAGCGATAACCAAGCGAAGTTCGTACACGATTTCATTAACGCATGGAACAAGGTGATGAATTTGGACCGATTCGATTTGGCATGATCCAGCTATAAATATTCAAAAGGCGACTCCTAATCGGGTCGCCTTTTTCATTGCAATAATGAATCCATAAAACGCTCCTTCCACTCGTTTTTCGGCAACCAACAACTATCGCGCCTGCCAAACCATTTGTATCTGTTGCGAGCAACGAGGTTATAGATGGCATCGCGAAGGAAACGGGGTATGATGATGGCCACATACAGCAAAGGCCACATTCCCGAAAGGGATTTCAAAATGCGTAGTGCCGCGGTTGATTTCGTAAACACGGTATCGTTTTCAACTAAAACAAAAGTGCCGAAAGAGTCGGTTGGCAATTGGTGTTTTTGCAATAGGGACTTCCCGTATTCGCTTTGCAAGGAGGCAAAACGGAACTTGGCTTTTCGATCGTGCTTCAGAATAAACTGTACCGTTCCACTGCACAAGTTGCAATAGCCGTCGAATAGGATTAGTGAAAATGGCGTTGGCATGATATGTTTCAATTTGTAAAAAATCCAAGCCTCATATCATTTTTCATCATTTCAATTATTGATTAGTGATTTTGTAGTGCAGTTGCATCAGTCCAGATTCAAACTGCTTAGAAGAAACAAGGCTCAACTCCTTCTTCGGCCGCCCACCATTAAAAAGCTTAACGCCATCTCCAAGTAAAATGGGAATGATGGATATAATAAACTCATCTATCAAATTGTTTTTCATCAATTCATTTGCAATCTCCGCGCCGCCATCGCAGTAGATTTTTTTACCTGACTGGGCTTTCAAATTACTTACAAGCTGAGCCAAATCACCAGTATAAAACTTGAAGTTGCCGATAGCAGGCCTTCTCGACCGGGTTATTATGTATACATCTTTATCGGCATGAGGGTATTCGAAACCCATTGCGAGAACTTTTTCATACGATTTTCGGCCAATGATTACCGTATCAACATATTTGACAAAGTCAGCATAGCCATAGTCCTCGCCTTGCTGCTCAACCATAGATAAAAAATCAATCGAGTTTTCTTTGGTGGCGATGTAGCCATCCAAGCTCATTGCGATATATAAAACAACCTTTCTTTCCATTTCAATCCATATCAATATCCGTCCATTTCAACTCGATTAACACATCAACTACCGATTCGCAGCCACTTGATATACCTTCGGCATACCCGTGATGGCTTTCAATTCCTTTTTGATGATGAATCCTGAAGACTTCAAATCGGTGCGTGCCTGTTGAAGGTTTGATTTGCCATCCAAATCTATTGCAAAGGACTTCCCGTTTTTGTTTTTCGTAAACACCCAAGCAGTGCTATTTTCTTTCACCTCATAGGGCAGCATAGGTCGCGTGTTGTAGATAGCTTCACCATTGGTGCGGAGCCATGCGCCTATGTCTTGCAAGCGCGCATAAGCAATGCTATCCCACGTGCCTTGTGGTGATGGTGCGATGTTGAGCAACAAATTGCCGCCGCGTGCCACAACGGTACAGAGGGTGCGAACAAGTTCTTGAGATGGCTTGTACGTATCGTTGGGCACATAGCTCCAGCTGGTGGCCATGGTCATGCAGGTTTCCCATGGATAGGATAACAACTTTCCTGGCACATGTTGTTCGGGGGTGAGGTAGTTTTGATTGGGCCCCTCAACGGCACGATCAACCACGATGAGTCCAGGCTGTTTGATGCGAAGCCATGCGGCAAGGCTATCCATTCGGATGTCTTGATGCATGGGTCTTGTGCCCCATCGCGGTGATGTTTCCGTCATCGGCTGCACCCATCCTCCATCGAGCCACAGGATGTCTACTCGGTCGTAAACATCCATCAACTCGCCCAGTTGCGTGTAGGTGTGTTGCATGAACCGCTTCCATTTTTCGGGATACTTGTAGAGGTCGTAATTCGGATTGCGGTCGAGCGGTGGCCATGTCTTGTCCCAATAGTCGTTGCTGTTCCAATCGGGCTTGCTGAAATATGCACCCACCATCATTTGATTATTCCGAAACGCATCGAATATTTCTTTAGTGATGTTGGCTTTGGCGTTTTTTGAAAACGGAGTGCGGGGTGATGTGATCTTGTAATCGGTGGTGGCGGTTTCGAACATGCAGAAGCCATCGTGATGTTTGGTGGTAAACACCATGTACCTCATGCCGGCGTCGTGCGCCGCTTCGGCCCACTGCGTTGGATTGAATGCCGTTGGGTTGAAGGTGAGCTGCAATTGTTCGTAAGCCTTTTTGTAAGCGAAATAATCATTGGCGTATGGTCCACGGCGGCGACACCAATCCTCGTCTTCCGGACAAATGCTCCAACTTTCCACCACGCCCCATTGGCTGTAGGGCCCCCAGTGCATGAGCAATCCGAATTTGTAATCCTGCCATTGCTGCAGTTTACGGATCACCAACGAGTCGGTTGGAGGAAAATATTGCTGTTGGTGTTCTTGTGCAAATCCGCAAAGCGAAAAATGTATCAGGAAAACAGCAAAGCAGTATCTGAAACACGTTTTCAATTGGAATGAGTTTATATTTGTTTGCATGCGATTTTCTGATTGTTCAATCGGCAAATCCGCCCTTGCCACGGTATAACCGCAGGGGGCCATCGAGTTGCAGCTTGAGTACGGTCATGTGCTCATCCATCCCCGCCAAGGGTACATCCATAAACAACGTGCCGGGAACAGTGCTCCACGAAATCTTTCCAACGGTTTTCACTTTTACAGGCTCACTTGTGCCGAGCATTTCGCACTTCACCACTTGGTTGCGTATTCCTTTGAGCATAATCTTGACTTGCCCCTCTAGATTTCCGCCCTTAACCGATGGAACAAACAAATAGAGTTCGGTGGAATCCTTGCTCAACGTGCTGCTGCCGTGATAATGCCCGTAAGGCAATCCCTCGCGCGTGCCATATACGGCCTCGGCATGTTTGCGGTTCCAGCGGCCCAGGGCTTTTAACACCTGCTCCGCTTCCGCGGGGATGGTGCCATCGGCACGGGGCCCGATATCGAGGAGCAGATTGCCTCCCATGCCCAACACCTCGCTGTAGATACGGATCACCTCATCGGGTGTTTTCCAATTCGTGTCGGAGGGCCGATAGCCCCAGTTGTTGTTGATGGTCATACACAGCTCCCACACTTTGGAGTTGGGACGGGTAACCGGCATGTTTTGCTCGGGCGTATCGTAATCGCCATACGTTTTCAATCGGCCGTTGAGTAGTACTTGAGGATTTCCTATTTCGCACAGTGCCCTCACTTTAGCAGCCTGCCATTCGTTTTCCGAGTGCTCCCAATCGCCATCAAACCAAAACAAATCCGGCTTGAATTGCATGGAAAGCTCTTCCACTTGTGCATGCATGAATTGCAGAAAACGATTCCAGCGCAACGAATCGTTGGCGATCTTATAGCGTGTACTGTCCTTTAAAAAGCCGGGGTAATCATCATGCGACCAATCGAGCAGTGAGTAATAGGCACCAAACCGGATGCCTTTGCTACGGATGGCCTGTACGAAGGGCGTTACCAAATCACGCGCGGCTGGTGATTGATACACGGTGCTCAATGGCTTCTTAGGGTTCCAGAGGCCCTTTTGGCTGGAGGGTGTGCGCTGTTTCGTGTTCCAGAGGGCTACGCCATCGTGATGCTTGGTGGTTAGCACGGCATAGCGTGCGCCACTTTCGGCGATGAGGTCGGCCCAGGCGCTGGCGTTGTAACTGGAGGCATCAAACCGTTGCAGCTGCGACATGTATTGCGGATAAGTGGTTTCGCGGTTGTGGAAACTCCAGCTCTCGCTAGTGCCATCCACGGCATAAATACCCCAATGGATGAAAATACCCAATCGAGCCTCGGCAAACCAATCCTTAGTAGTGTTTTGCGCCTGGGCGAACAATGGCACAAATAAGAGCAGCAGACAAATCCGTTTCATGAAGGGTAAAGGTAGAATTTGTTTGGCAAAGCGATGAAGGATGTTTCTTGTGTTACTTATCTTTACCTTTCATAACGCCCAAAAATCATGATTCAAAAGTACATGTCCGCTCTGGCCCTATTAATGCTGGCGATACAGGTTCCCGCTTCGCACGGACAAACCGTTTACGACTCGCAAAACATTTCCTTGCTTTCTAACTGGGACGACCCATCTGTGCCTGCCGAACCCAATTACAGCATCCGTTACAATGGCGTTTGGGGATGGAATGATGGCGCAGGGCGTGAGTATGCGATTTTGGGATCTACCACGGGCGTCTATTTCATAGATGTGACCAATCCCACCAACCCCGTTGTGGCCGACTTTGTGCCTGGCCGTCGTTCGGGTTGCATCTGGAGAGAACTGAAAACTCACGACCACTACGCCTATTTGGTGAGCGATGACTCGCCTCCCAACAGTTTGCAAATCGTGGATCTGCAATACCTGCCCGACTCGGTGCATGTGGTGTATGACGACAACACCTTGTTTGAACGATGCCACACCATTTTCGTGGAAGATGGTTTGCTTTACGGTGGTATTGTGAGTGGTGGATCCTTTGCAGGCACTGGCATCCAAGGCAACATGTCGGTGTTTGATTTGTCGAACCCAGCTAATCCTGTCTTCCTGCGCTCCATCAAAAACGATTATCCGAATTTGCTTCCTACCAACCAGGTGCACGACATGTATGTGCGCAACGATACCGTGTACGCATCCAGTTCGTTCGATGGCTTGTTCATCTTCCGCTACAACCGCACTACCAACAACTTTGTGTTGTTGGCATCGCTCACCGCATATCCCGGTCAAGGGTATAACCACAGCGGTGCCCTTACGGATGATGGCAACACCTTTGTGTTCATGGATGAGGTGCCGAACGGCCTTCCCGTGAAGGTGCTTGATGTTAGTGATTTCAGCAACCTAACGGTTACTTCCACTTTCCAAAGCAACCCTGGTCCCACGCCACACAACCCGTTTATCATGGGCAACACCTGTTACATTGCCTACTACCAAGATGGATTGCAGGTGTATGATGTATCGGATCCGTACAATCCTGCACGCTTAGGCTATTTTGACACCCACTACCAAACAGCCATCGGCGGACCGTATCCATCACCCGCCTATCAGGGGGCATGGGGCGCTTATCCGTACTTACCTAGCGGACATGTATTGGTTTCTGATATGCAAAACGGATTGTATGTGCTGGATCCATCAGCAATATTTTCCGGCATGAACGAAACCGTAGGTGGGCTGTCATTTACAGCTTATCCGAATCCTGTTACCAACGGTAGCAGCATTAGCATCAGCTTGCCTGATTTCAAAGCCGGCAACTCTTACGATGTGAGGATGCTTTCGATAGACGGCCGATTAGTGAGCCAGCAAGTCATCTCAACAGCGTCAGCAAGCATCAGCACACAAGGTTTGGACGCTGGATGCTACTTTGTGGAAGTGCGTTCAGAGGCAGGTGTAGGTATCAGAAAAGTGATTGTGGAATAAGGAAAAAACTTACAACGTAGTCCCAGATTCAAGAGCCAGCTCGATCATGGTTTTGAGCGAACGCTCACGGGCATCGGGCGAAATTTCTTCACGCGTAGGAATCACATCCGAAACAGTTAGCAGTGTAGCTGCGGATCGATTCAAGTATCGTGCATTGGCGAATAAGGCGAATGCCTCCATTTCCACGGCAAGGCAATCATGTTTTTGTGCCACTGCGGGGATGCCGGGTGCAGCGCGGTAAAACACATCGCTAGAGTGGATGTTGCCCGAACGGATTTTCAATCCCATTACAGAAGCCGTTTTGTTGATATGGTCGAATGCACTGCCTTGATGGGCCATTTGATCGCCCTCGTAACCGAAAGCACAATGTGCGAAGGTGGACTCGCTGCACGCATAATCGGTATTGATTATTTCGTAAAGACCAATGTGGGGATGATATGAACCACAGGTGCCGATGCGGATGATGCAGTCCACATCGTACTCCTTGTAAAGCTCGTATGAATAAATGCCGATGGATGGACAACCCATACCGCTGGCACCAACGCTGATGCGTTTACCCTTGTATGTACCGGTATAGAAAAACACATTGCGTGTATGGCTTACTTGCTGCGCATGCTCGAGGAAGTTGTCTGCAATGAACTTGGCTCGAAGCGGATCACCTGGCATTAGTACTACGGGTGCAATGGAGCCGGGAGCTGCAGAGATGTGAAGACTCATATTGTCAAGGGGTTTTGGGAGGCGAAAATAGAAATTTATTTAAGATTGACGACGTACGATGGACGACGTACGATGGACCCCTGCAGTCTGCGATGCTCTACTTCTAAGGAAGATTGACGATGGACCCCTGCAGACTGGGATGCTCTATAGCGTGGGCGGATTAGGCGAACCTTGCGGATTGGAGCAGAAATATTTAAAGGGATTCGACCAAGATCTATGATAACAACTTGGATTAGTTCAATCGGTGTTCCAATCTCGAGCCATGTTAGGACATATAATTGCTTCAGCAAATTGTTTCGCCGTTTGATACTTTATGAGTTTTTCCTACCTTTACGATAACCCGCTACAGAATAGCGCCAGTCCATCCGAATGGGGATATTAGGCGATAGAAAGTAGCGCATATAAACAAGTTAGCTGCAACCTTAGAAAAAAATAGCAGAATATGAATAAAATAATAGTGCTTACATTTTTTCTAGGTTTAACCATTTCGGCTTTTTCTCAGTCGAATGAGGCAAAATATTTTCATAGAAGCAATGGTAATATTATAGATCCAAATGGTAATCGTTTCATCATTAAAGCTACAAATGTCAGTTGCTGGCTTTACCAAGAGAATTACATTTTTGGGGGTGCACAAAATGTACATAAAATTACAGCGGAAAATTTGAATGAAATTCTCGGTACGAATGCTTACGGCAATTTTTCGAAACAGATGATGGAGCATTTCATAACTGAAGAAGATATTCGTCTAATGAAAAAAATGGGGGTTAATTCTGTAAGAGTTGGCTTTTCAGCGGAGTCATTTGACAACGACTCTGTAACAAAAGTGCTATTTTCTACTTTAGATAATCTTTTACCCACTTTTAAAGAAAACAATGTAGCCATTATACTTTCAATGATTCATGCAGCTAAGCCTCAAAATACTTTATGGGTTTCAAATTATACGAAAGGAGCAACAGTTTTGTGGGACTCTGAAGAAGCAAAGATAAAGACAGCTGCTATATGGTCAGAAATAGCTCAACATTACAAAGACGAACAAATCATTTTAGGGTACGATTTAATTAATGAGCCAAACATCAATCGGAAACGAGAAAAGGAATTAATTGATTTATATCAAAAAATAACCACCTCAATAAGAAAATACGACACTAATCATATGATTATTTATGAAGGGAATAGCTATGCGACAAAACTGGATGTTCTTTCAAAATATGATAGCCTTTTGGATTCTAATGCTTGTTACCAATTTCATTTTTACAGTTGGTTTGGGAATAAAATTGAGAAGCAACTACCAAAACACTTAGGAAGAGCAGAAACAACACAACGTCCAATATTCTGCGGAGAATTTGGAATCAACCGTTTATCGGAAATTAAGCAACAAGTTGATTTAATGAACAACGCAAGAGAAATGGATGGTTGGGCAATGTACACCTGGAAATCTATTGAACTTTCAACTACAAAAGAAGAAAAGAAAAGACCGCCCTACTATGGAAGATGGATTTTTATTCCATTTGAGGATTTACACATGTCGGTTCTACAGTTTCACATGGACAACGAAATGCGGGATGTAATGGACTGGTTAACGAACGTGAAAGGCTCTAAAAAGCCAAGTGCCGAAACGACAGTAAATGTCATAGAGAAAATTCTTAATGCTGTAGAAGTGAAAAATTGTAAAATAGACAAGATACAAATAGAAGCACTCGGACTTAAATTTAATTAAAGACTATGGACGATAGGAAGGCAGCAGCTAACAGCACATTGGCAATAGGCGGGGTTTCGTCTCCGCTTGACAGTTTTGTGGTAGCCTAAAGTTCAGTTCTCCGAACAAACTTTTGTGCTGAAAAGCCCGCCCATCGCCAATCTGCAAAACGTTAGTGGCAAGCTTAAAACGATAGACAGTAATGAAACAGACGATATACATTTTGACATTAATTTTTTTAGCATTGACAAGTTGCTCGACAGACAGTAAATCATCTTCTGACACGACAACAACGGAAAATGAGCAGCAGGACAATTCAATAAATAATTTTGAGAACTACTTGAAAACTTTAGACCAAATTCCATTACCACTTTCACATAATCCGCTTGGACAACTTCCAACACTTTCAAAGAATTACGACCAGACATCTTTTGAAAAATACAAACACGTTTGGACAAGTCAACCATTAGGCATTTTATTCAACGACAGTAAAACGGTAACACTTATCGACTGTTCTATTGGCGACTGGGGACTTGTTCCTTTCTTGACAACTTATGACAGACAAGGCAATAAAATTGACTCGTTAGGACCTTACAAAAAGACTGGAGAAGATATGGGTTACAAAGCCATAGAATACTTGACAATAAGCAAGGACAAGACAATTTTGGTAAGCGATTCCGTAACAACTTATGCTTTAAAACCAGACAGTTCTGACATTGACGAAACGAGTAGAAAATTGACAATCGGTTTGACAAAATATACAATAGAAACGGATGGACACATTAGAGAACAAAAATAAAAAGCCAGCCACTAACAGTAGATTGGCAATAGGCGGGGTTTCGTCTCCGCTTGACAGTTTTGTGGTAGCCGAAAGTTCAGTTCTCCGAACAAACTTTTGTGCTGAAAAGCCCGCCCATCGCCAATCTGCCAAACGTTATGGGCAAGTTCAAAACAACGATACGATTAAACTAAAGTGTAGATAACAAAGTATATGACACCTTTAAACATTACTAAATTACTTTTCATAGCGCTGATTTACTTACCAATATTTGGATTTTC
>Ga0315906_10009600_pt1 | contig 11476 bp, 12 predicted proteins | sample LakEriMetagenome_4_FD_203526 | JGI IMG/M metagenome (GOLD analysis project Ga0315906, IMG submission 203526) | Freshwater fungal communities from buoy surface, Lake Erie, Ohio, United States - Buoy 2 MA122 | ecosystem: Environmental > Aquatic > Freshwater > Lake > Lake biofilm | place: USA... | reverse complement strand
CACAGCGCGGAGATTCTAGGGCTTCCGTCTCCGTGTGGGAGGTGAGCACTTGCAGGCCGGTGAGACTGGCAGAAGCGAGGATGCTCTCGATGTAAGTGGCAAGCGCAGTCTCGAGTTTGAGATTGAGGGGAGTGTGATCGGTGTTTGGCATGGCAGTGGATCAGGTGCGAGCGAGCTGGGCTCTAAGTTTGGCGCGGATTTCTTCTTTGATGCGGTGGCCAAGGCGTTTGGCGCGTTTGTCCGAATCGAGCACCCAGCGGGCACGGCGCTCGACATCGGCATTCGTGGCGTAGGCACGGGTATTGGTAAGGCGGAGCCGTAATGAGGCGGGGCCTTCAATCGGCATGTAGGTGCCTGCGGCGTGGCGTTTGGCGACTTTTGGCACGCGCACTTTGAGTGCTTGAGCCGCAGCGGCCCAGCCACCGGCGAGTTTTCCGACTTTGGCCAGCTGCTGACGCAGAAAAGCTTGATACACCGATTGCGGCACGACGGGTGCCTGCCAGATGTCCCATTTTCCTTGGCGGATGCGTTTGATTTCACGGCCACGCATGCGGCCACGCAGGAAGCGTGACTGGTGCAGGGTTTGCAAAGTATCCAGTGTGGCCTGTGGCATAAAAAAAGGCCGTTGCACGCCGACGAGAGTGCCATCCCCCTCAACCCATAGCAGCACGTTTTCCTCATGCCTCATGCGCCGAGCGGCACGCTGCATGATGGCATCGGTCATGGGCACGGCCATTTTTTTGAGGTCACGCTTGATGGCGGCTTCACCTGCAGCCACCGCTGGTTCACCTTTACTGCCGCTTTGCAGCAGTTTCCCCTGATGGCCCGGTGGCGTGATGCCGATGATATCCCGCACAAAGCCCATGGCATCCGTGCGCACGGTTTTATCGAGGATGGCTTTTTGATCGACGGCGCTGAACTGTTTGAATGCGGCTTTTAGACCCGCCGTGTGGATGCGGACGGTGGGTGTCATGGCAAGGGTGAAGGGTCAGCCTTTGATATCGAGCTGCATGCGCAAAGCCGCGATGGCGGGGATGACAGCGGTGGCGGTGGCGCTATCCGTGCAGACAATGCTGACTCGTATATCGAGAGTGTCACCTGCCAGCAGACCGGTGGCCGTGAGATCAAAGGCTTTTTCCGAGAAGGTGAGGCTATTCATGGTCACAGCAGCCGTGGTGACGAGATCCGAGCCGGTGACATTGCCATCATTGCTGACTTCATAAGCCTCAAAATCAATGGTGCAGCTGGTGGAGGCCACGCTGGTGATCATGCCGGCAATGGCGGAGAGACGCACGCTTTCCGCGGCGACATATTCCGGCGGCAAAGTGAAAAGGAAACGAGCACGCCGGGTGGTGGCACCTGCGTTTTTCAAATCGCCAGCGGAAATGTATGGGGCATGGGTGCCATAGGTGCCACCAGTGCTGAGGCCTAAATCATCGCTGGCTGCGGTGGTGATGGGCGTTTGAAAAGCATCCCAGATGCGCAGATCGGAAAAGGGAATGCCGTAGATGGCAAAATTATCCTGGGCCAAAAAAGAGCGGCTTTGCGCGGGCAGCAACTGCCCATCGACTTGGAGATTGCCGGAGACTTGGAGATTGCCATCGATGCGATTGGTAGCCATGTCCCGCATGGCATGTCAAAAGCGGCAGGCATTAACTGACCGCTTCCATGGCCTCAATGGTCCAGAGAACGCGGTGGCTGTCGAGCGTGGCACGTTTGATCCGAAAGCTGCGACCACGCAGGGTGAGATTGAGGCGCTTGAGGATGCCGGTGGTGGCATCAAAGAGAACGGATTCCGCGAGGTCGGTGCTGGGCACGGTGATCAGTAACATACGGCCCATGCGGAAGCCGCCTTTAGCATCTTCAATCTGAGTGGTGCGCTCAATGGCAGCAACGTCATATGTTTTACCGCTGAGAGTGATGGTCTGCGGGTAAGCGGTGCTGAGAGCCTGCTGGTGGCGCTCATGCGCAGATCGAAGGGCGGCGGCGGTCATGCAGTGGGGTAGAAGTCAAAACAAAACCCGCCGCGCTCTCAACCATAAAAGCGCGGCGGGTTAAGCAACCAAACAACGGCAGAAGAAACCGTTATCAAAAGGTGGCAGATGTCAAAGGTGCAGCCTCCGGTGCTAAGGTGTGACGGGCATCATGGCGATAGGTGTGGAGCACACGTGGGATGTGATGATCCTGAGTGACGTGGAGACGGGCTTGCTTGACCCAGGCGGCATCTTCGCCGTAATTGCAATCGAGGAACTGACAATGCGCGATGCGTTCACGCCGCCAGGCACAGACGTGCCAAGGGCCACGCGTGAGTTTTTGCCAACTTGGATCATCGAGGATGAGGTTTTCATCCCGTGCGCCGTGCTGGAAGATGACCTTGAAGGCTTTTCCATTGTATAGGGCATCCTGCTCAAAGGTGATGACATGGGCCTGTGGAGATTCACGGATGGCCTGCAAGAGGCTGGGCACGTAATCGGCGGAAACCGTATCGTCATCATCGACGAAGGCGATGTATTGGCCGCGTGCGCTGTTGAGTAAGGCTTGGCGTTTCAGGCCCACGCTGCGGTGGCGGTTGTCGTAGAGCACGAGGTGCTCCACACTGGCTGGATTCGTGATCTGTGCGGCGATGTGCTGCACCAGCTCTTGGCATTGTGTGACACGTTCCCAGCATGCGGGAGTCAGGATGGAAAGGAGGGGTGGCGGTTTCATGGTGAATGAATGAAGGGTTGAAGTGTGGCGAGGGCATCCGCCAGTGAGTGAGGAGGGAGGTGCTGAATGCTTGTGTAAAACGAACGCAATTTTTCCAAGCATTGATGAGCTTCTTGGATGGCCGTGTGCATGGCTTGCACTTTGGCCTCCAGTGAGGCAACCGCATCCGTCTCAGGTGTGGGTAGGCTCATAGCTTGGTGCAGCTGTCGCAGTTAATTCTTTGAAAATGGCTTCTCCCTCGATGTAGCGCTGGCGGCTGTTGTGCGTGGCATAGGTTTCATCCCATCCGGCTCCACCTTTAAAGAAGGGGTGATCATGCTCGATGACGATGTGCGTGGCATCGATGACAATACCATCGCGATACGCGGCCCATGAATAATAATCGTCCGAAAACACACTTTTAAACCGTGGGTGAAGAAAATAGCCCTGCTGCTCATATCGAGCACGGTTCATGATGGCGATGCAAAGCTGTTCATCTTGGCGATGACCATCAGACACGCGCAGGACGGCAGGTTTTTGCCGATCCGGTGTTTGCGCAAAGGCTTCCTCAATGAGTGCATCCCAATGCATGGGTGGATTGAAATCGTCATTGATCTGGATGAGGATCTGCCCGCAGCAGGCAGCGGCTGCAAGATTCCATGCGCCGACACTGGCTCCGTCTTTGTTTGTTTGGATGATGTGACGATAGACGCAGAGGGGCACGCTTTGCTCATCATCAAAATCCATGACAAAAAGATGTTCGACGCGATCGGGATGCTTGGCACGATTCAGCCATTGACGGCGGGCATCGGCGGCGAGTTTTGGCCGGCCACGAGTGGCATGCAGGAGGCTGATGACAGGCTGTGCTTGCGCTTTAAGATGATTGACCTCACGCACATCGGCCTCCGCAAATCGGCTATTGGCACGGAGTGCCATGCCGTGCAGATGGATGCCGAGCCAGCCGTAGTATTTCCCGCGGCGATTCCAGATGTATTCCGGCGGCTCACTGAGGCCGTGCATGGCTTCAGCATAGGCCAGAGCGGCGCGTGGATCCGCAAGACGGAGTTTGCAATTCACCATTTCTCCAAAGGCCTCACGCCGATACGGCACGGCATTGAGGGCCTGGAGGAGGTATTGCTCCTGCGCCTTCGGATTCGTTGCCACCTGGGCGATATTGATCATGAGCTCATACCCTTCTTCAGGGCCGATGTCAGGATGCTTTAAAGCTTGCTGGGCAATCTGCACGCCTTCCTCAATGCGGCCCACAAAGCGCATGCTTTGCCACAAATGAAAGAGGTGAGAAAGCGTGCGCTCGGCGGGCGGAATGTTTTCGAGGATGCGCAGATTGCGCTCATTGTTTGGCGTGCGGTCTTTGTGGGTGGCGTGGTGCCATTCAGGGGCCTCCTGCACGATGACGCGGGGCTTTTCCATGTTCACTTTGAAGCTCTCATGGATGGGTGAGATCCATTTGCCAGCATCGCGCCGCAGGATGCGCTCACGCAGGACGCGCAGCTGATCCTCAGGCACGACGTAGGGCAGGGTGACGACATCGGGCCGCTCGGCGGCAATGCGTTTGCGGAGGGCCTGCCATTGCTCCAACGTGCCGCCATAGACATCATCGGTATCTGCCCAGGCGATGTAATCGCCGGTGGCGAGCTTAAACGCGAGATTCCGCGCGGCGGCGAAGTCATCGACGTGAGGCCAATCGGCGTGCTCCGGTTTGTTGTGATACTCCGCAAAAATGCATCCGCGATCGAGGGCGATCTCACGTGTGAGATCCGGCTGCTGCGCACCGATGGCACGCACGACAATGATTTCATCAAAGAGAGGCTGAAAAGAATCCAGAAAGCGCGGCATCCAGTGCTCCACATTTCCGGCGATGATGGCGAGGCTGATTTTCATAGGCATAAAAAAACCCGCGCCGGTGGTGCTCCGAACGCGGGCGGGATTACTCCCAAGAGGTGAACCGCCCGGCGCGAGCACCAATCGCGACGGGCGGGAGGGGATGACGGATCAGGTCGTGGGTGTGGTGAAAACCTTCAGCGCATTGGTGACAGCTGCTGAATAACCAAACAGAATGTGGGTATTGATGAACCACGTGCCGGAAGCGCGATTCCAATGGCGGGTGTAGAGCATCGAGATGCCGCTGTCTGCATCCGTGAACTGCTCGAAAGCCGAGTATTCTTCCTGTGGCAGGTAGTTACCCAGATTCCGCATGGCAACGGCGACCGCTTCCTGACCGGCGCAGAAGCCGATGAGGGAGATGGAATTTGTAGGCAGGATATCCGTGCCATACACATCCATGCCGAAGAGGCGACCCAGCTGACCTTCACGGATGGCATTGGTATCGCCACGGTTCAGGGCCAGAACGAGGTTCGTATCGGAGAGCAGGCCAGCCTCGACACTGAGGTTACCCACAAAGGACTTTGTTCCACGAACACCAGCAGCAACGAGCTGACGGCGAGCTTCGATGAGGCTGTTCCGGTTGTAGTTGGCGGAGGCGGTGGTGAGGACAGCATTGCCAAAGTTTGTGGTGGTGAGCACGCTGAACACATCCTGCAGGAGGCGCTGAGCAGTAGCCTGAGCGAGCTGACTGCCAAACTGCTCGATGCGGCGAGCATTGGAGCTATCGGCGATCTGGCGAGGGGTGAGATCCACAGGGGTGATGTAGCGCTTATCCATCGTGACGGTGATGGCGCTGATGGTGCCGCCGGTTTGCTCATAAGCCGTGGCGCCTTGAACGAAACTGGTGGTGGTGACATTACCAAAGAGAGGCACAACCACAGCACTACCAGGTGCGGCGACTTCATTGCTGAGATCGGTGGAGAAAATATTGAGCGGCATCAAGATTTCCGTCAATTGCTGGAAAACGGTTTGGCCGAAGAGGGTGTCGTTGAAAGTAACCATGAGATTTTAAGGAGTGAGGTGTGAGAGGTGACGTGGGTGAAGAAGTGTCAAATCAGGCGGCGGCAGCGAAAAAATTGGATGGCTTGCGGAGTTCCTCGCGATGCTTGTTGAAGAAGCGGGTGCGCTCAGCAGCATCTGTGATCACGGCGTATTGTTCCGCGATGGTCATCTGCTCTTTGGGCTTGGCATGAGCCACAGCAGCGGCACCGCCTGCAGCAGCGGCTGCGCCATGGGTGATGAGTGCTTTGATGTTCGCAAGTTCACCTTCAAGTGCGATGATCTTGGCTTTCTCCGCAGCGGTGGCATCGGTGATGCGTGCGGCAAAGGCGGCTTTTACATCGGCATCTTCAAAATCGATGACAACGTTTTTGGCAGGTGGCTGCCATGCTTCGATGGCATTGCAGATTTCATCTTCGGAGGCGTTATCGGCAAAGGCGATGCCGATCTTTTTGGCGAGGGCGAGGAGGGCTTTCATTTGTGCTGGATTGAGGTAAGGAGGTGAATCGGCATGCGCCGTGGATGACGCTGGAGTGTCAAACAATGCAGCAGGCCGATGTGTGAGATGCGCCGTGAGGCGGCTGGATTTGAAAGCGCTGGCGCTGAGAGCGACGGCATCGGTGAGCTCATCGGCAAAACCTTGTGCAACAGCTTCTTCACCGGTGAGCCACGTCTCGGCATCCATCATGGCGGTGAGGTCTTCATCGCTCTTTTTCGTGCGGTCACGGTAAGCAGCAATGAGCGAGCCTTTGAGCTTATCGAGCAAATCGGCAAGCTGGCGCATGTCCGCTGCATCTCCCATGGCGACCCCACTGGGATTGTGAATCATGAGGTAGGCATTGCGCGGCATCTCGATGCGCGTGCCGGCCATCGCGATGACGGAGGCCATGGAGGCGGCAAGGCCTTCAATGCGGACGTTCACATTGCCGCGGGCCTTTAGCGCATGGTAAATGGCAAGACCGTCGAAAACTTCACCACCGGGTGAATGCAAACTGAGTGCGATCGGACGATTGGCTGGAATGCTTTTGAGCTCATCGAGAAAGTCTTTGGCGGTGACTCCCCAGAATCCAATTTCATCGTGGATGGAGATTTCAGCGGTGGGCGCATCGGCGGCGTTTTTGATGTGATACCAAGATTTGCGGGACATGTTCCCCGCTGGGTGTCAATTCATACAATGGAGTCGTCTTCTGCTTCGGAGATATCTTCAGCTGGATCTTCGACTTGATCCATTTCAGCGAGATCACTGGCAAGACTCTGAGGGGAAAGGGTGGTGAGCATGGAATTGCTCATCTGCGAGGTGCGCTGGCCGAGGGCGATGACGGTGGCAATGCTGGCGGGGATGCCACGTTCTTTGGCAGCTTCAATGGCGAACTCAATGAGCTCGAGCTTTTGCATGACAGCGGCCTCGCGGGTGCGGCGGCCATCATTGCCGGTGAGGAGCTCCACGAGATCGTCAGGGGTGATGAGGTTTTCCCCGAGGCGCTCCATTTGCGCTTTGTGATCCCGGCCTGCATCGGCAGACGGATCGGGATCAGTAACGAAATCAATGACGTTCCAATCCTCCACGGTGGCGTAACCACTGAGTGCTCCACCAGGCATCATGGCGGTGCCGATGACTTTTTCCCAGACCCATTGAATGAGCGGGTAGAGCTTGGCGCGGAGGCCTTCATGGGCACGTTTGACCTGCTCTAGCAGTCCGCGATACTCCGTGCCGCCGACTTTGCCACGCATGAAGATCCACTCTGGCGGGTAACCAAACTCGAAGATGAAGGGATGTAACAGATCTTCGATGATCTGTTTAAACGGCACTCCTTCCGTGGGATTGGTGAAGAAATTGAACTCCTCATCGCTGGACAGCGGAATGAAGATGGCGCCCTCGCCGATCTCAACAAAGCGGCGACCTGTATCGGTGGCGGGATTGCCGGCCTGCTCAGCGGTGAGCACCTGCTGCATGGCATTGAGAACTTTACCATCTTTGGTGGTGGTGGCTCCTAATAGTGCGGCACGGACTTTGGCGCTGTGCTTGCGCAGGGCTTTGAGATCGAGAACATCGAGCAGGTCTTTGCCACTGGCGAAGATGGCCGGATCGCCATGATACTGATTGATGCGGCTAGGGTCTTTCAGGTGAAAAACATTGCGATGCCCCATGGCGTTGACGGCAGAGATATCGGTCCACTTGCTGGAGCTAAGGCTGTTTCCACTGTCTTGATTGAGGCGGATTTTGACCAGCTGATCGAGGCCATTGTAGAAGAGGCCTTGGTAGCATCGCTCGGCAAGGGTGTCTTTGACATCCCCATCGGTGAGCTGATCACGCGTGAGGCTTTGCAGCTGGAAAGCGCGTTTGGATTTGTCATTGAGACTCCAGGTGATTCCCATGGGCTCAAAAACTGGCAGGATCAAAGCCTCGCCATCGCCGAGCATGGCGGAGAGCCAACCCGACTGCAGCTGATAAAAGGTCTGCTCTTTCCGCAGATCGACGGCGGGTGAATCAGCCCATTTGGCGAAAAGGGCAGTGGCATCGCGCATGAAGTCGGCATTGGTGCTGATGCTTTTGGCACCGATGCCTTTACCAACGGCCTCGCGTGGGAGTTGGCGGCAGGCGTAACGCACTTGGGGAATGCCATTTTCGCTTTGCAGGTATCGGCTGATCTGCACGATATCGCGGCTCTTCTGAATGCGCTCGAGTTGTTTATTGCTCCACGGTTGCCACGTGGGCATGGCACGGTAACTGCCGGAGGATGCCGGCAGTGCATTCACGATGGGCGCGGCTGGGGCAATGGAGGTGGCTGATTTCGAACGGGAGCGCTTCATGAATCAAGAACTTCTGAGGGTGAGTAGCCGGAGGCGAAACGAATGCCGAAGGGACGTGAAAGCGATTTGGTGATTTCACCGGCGATCTCGCTTTCGGTTTCCTCGATGGCACGCTGGAGAGCTAGGCGTCGCTGCTCAGGACTGGAATCTCGAAACTGTGCGGTGTGCGATGATCCCTCAAACGCCGTGGTGGTAATCTCTGCACCAGTGCGATCTTCAGCGAGGATGAAATACTGAGCGATGAGCCATTTTTTCTGCGCGGTGAGATCGCTACCATGCAGCATCCGCGCATGGAAACGATAGTCTGAAACCAGATCGGAAATATCAACGGCGGGCATGACGGCCCGCTGATGTCAAAAACCGAGGCGAACGTGCGCTGCGCCGAACTCAGCTGATGCTCAATCGGTGAGCTGTTTGTTTGCTAAAACTTCACCAGCCCACCGGCTCGAAGAATCTGCGAATGAAGCATGGCGAGCTTGCCGCAGTCACCTTGGTGATCATTGGTGATTTCCTTCCATCGGCCAGTCTGGCGGTCTTTGGTTTGATTGGTGAAGCCAGTCAAAAGATGCGAGTCGGCATCGGTGGGGAAAATGATGCGCGGGCCGCGGCGGCGCTGAATGCGGCGGCCATAAAGCTCGTCTTTGAGCTCAGTGTCGGAATACGTATAGAGTTCCAATGCATCACGGTTTCTGCTGGCAGCGCGGGTGACATTCCATCCGCGTCTCGCAGTGGGATCGCCTTTCGAAGGCCACAGGAAACCGCGTGAGGCCTGGCAGATGTCGTAGATCTCTTCGGTATTCCAGCCGCTATCAACAATGCCAGAAATGGGCACCATCGTCTCCATGGTGCCGGCCAGCGGAAAACGAAGGGAACGGAGGAACTCAGGATCGAGCAGGGCTTTTTCACTGGCGAGGCGGCCCCACTGAATCGCCATGAGATCGCCGTTTGGCATGAGTGCCCACACGGCCCAATCCGTGGCGCGTTCGCCAGGGTCGGCGTAGAGGCCGAGGTGGATGGGGCGCGATGGGATGACGCCGCGGGCGTAGCGCTCGGTGCCGCTACCCTCAGCTCCCGCGATGCATTTTTGCACGTGTTTATCGCCAATCTTGAACGCATAGATCGACCATGGGAGAGCAAGCCAGGAGTTGTAGAAGTTCTGCAGGCCGGTGGTGATCAAATCGCCTTTTTCGAGGAACTCTTTGGCCATATCTCCAAAGCTTACTTTTGGCGCGTAAAAGGATGGGATGCGGAAGCTGCGATCGCTGAGTAGTGCATTCGGATTGTGATGCACGGCCTGCAACTTGGCAAGCATGGCGGGCTTGTGATCATCGGTGATCTCGCAGCCATTTTTCGGGCAAATGTAGCGGATGCTTTCACGCACACGAGAGATATCCCATGACCCATCAGCCCGCCGGGCATCAGGGCTCCAGATGAGTGAGCGGTAATGATCCGATACGGCGCGTTCTTGTTCTTCCTCAAGGGTGGCTTCCATCTCATCTTCGGGCACTGTTTCGCCGCCTTTGCGAATCTCGAACTCGAAAGGGAAGAAGTGGCCGCAGTGAGGGCAGGGGACGTGGAAATGCGTCTGCGTGCCGCGAAGGTAGGTGAGCCAGGCGAGGTGATTCGGCGTGTTCGGAGTGAAGTCCATCATCTGCAGCTCAAGGCCGCGGAATTCCTTGGTGCGCTCAAACGCAAGCTTGATTGGGTGCGCCTCTGGAGCCTGATCACGCTCATGATGAATGATCTTGGCGGCCTCGCAGATATAGACGATGCGCTGCGTGCTGCCGGAAGTGGACGTGTCCGAATTGATGCCTTCAAACACGATGAAGCCGCCGCTCATCTGCATGGCGAGCTTGCGGAAGTTGTGCGCATCGAAGGGCTTGTGGATGCGCAGGCAGTGGTTTGCCTCGATGAGCGCGGCGAGACGTTTGTCGCTGATTTCGACGCGGAGCCAGTCTTCGGAATTGCCGAGGATCAACGTGGGCCCAGGCGCATGCGGGATGCGGTAGGCGAGGATGAGGATGCAGCAGGTCGTTTTGCCTGTTTGTGATCCGCCGGTAACGGTGAGTGATCGCACCCCGCTCTGCGGATGTCCGCACGCGAGAATCTCGCGCATGTAAGGCCGTCGCTCGGTGCTGAACGGTCCAGGCGAGGCCGGTGCCATCGCGGCGGGGAGCACGAGATTTGACTCTGCCCACTCGACAACGGGCGGATCGGTGGTGAACTGGAAATCACCGCGCACGATATCGGCTATCAGACTCATGCGGCTTTGAGCGAGGGCGCAAGCCCGGCAAGTCCCTCTAGCATGCGCTCGACGGCGGGCATGAATCGCTGGGTAAGCCATTGCTGCGTGCCGGCGATGGCCTGCTGTTGGTTGCCAGGATTGACCAGCGGGGCAAGTTCCGGCGGGGCATTGCGCATGAGCGAGGTCACCGGTAGCAAGAACTCGGAGCGGAAAGCGTGAAATTCATTCACCGGAATGAGCCGGCGGGCGTCGATTTGCCATGCCTGGTGCTTGGCAAAAGCATCGTTGTAGGCTTTGCGCAGATCGATGAGGATCTTGGCGTGCATAAGCATCATGGGGTGATCAGCCGGCACAGTGGCTCCCATGCGGTCTTTGTAGCCGCCGCGGCAGGCGTTCCATTGCCGGTAGTGCTCGCGCCACATGGTCCAGGCGGCTTTGAGCATGCGACCTGTCTCGGAAAGGTTTTCGTCGTCGATGCTGACTTCAGGCGGCGCGGCTGGCGGGCCAAGAGCGGCCATGTCAGCATCGACGGAAATGCAGACTGGTGATGCAGGTGATTGGGCTACTTTATCACCGACAACGCCACGGGTGAACCGCTTGAAGTCGTCGGTGTTTTGCGCCGCGTGCCTTTGAGCCGTGCGCACAGTCGCCCCGATGCTCTCGGCATAAGCCTTGATCACCGCAGCAGACCAACCATGTGTGGCAGTTCGTCCCATGTCGCAATTTGCTTTATGCGACATGTCAAAGCCCAAAGCGACAAGCTGCACCGCGCAAACCTGTCGTTTTGTCGGTGTCGCGACATCATTTGCTTTTGCGGATAGACATTAAACC
>Ga0315906_10009598_pt1 | contig 11478 bp, 10 predicted proteins | sample LakEriMetagenome_4_FD_203526 | JGI IMG/M metagenome (GOLD analysis project Ga0315906, IMG submission 203526) | Freshwater fungal communities from buoy surface, Lake Erie, Ohio, United States - Buoy 2 MA122 | ecosystem: Environmental > Aquatic > Freshwater > Lake > Lake biofilm | place: USA... | reverse complement strand
CCGCACCCAGCTGGGTCTCAATGGCATGAATGCGGAGCGTGTGGATTTCATCGAGGACGATGTGTTCAAGCGGCTCAGGAAATTGCGCGACCAGGCCCGCACCTTTGATCTCATCGTGCTGGACCCACCGAAGTTCGCACCGACTGCGGCCATGGCCGAGCGAGCGGCGCGCGGCTACAAGGACATCAACCTGCTGGCACTCAAGCTGCTGAAGCCGGGCGGACTGCTGTTCACGTTTTCCTGCTCCGGCGGCATCTCGCGGGATCTCTTCCAGAAGATCGTCGCCGGCGCGGCCAGTGACGCGGGACTCCCCGCACAGATCGTGAAAGGGCTGGGGCCGTCGGCGGATCATCCCGTGGCGCTCGCCTTTCCCGAGGGCGATTATCTGAAAGGTTTGTTGGTGCAGATTCCGGGCTGAGGTTCAGATTCGATTAAGTTCGCGACGCAGACGATGCGGGTGCGCGGTAATGCTCACGACACATCGAAAGGAGTCAGCCTCATGCGCATGTTCTTCCTCACCCGCACGACGGTTCCGGCCGGTCTTGCGGCTGTCCTCGGTCTTGGTCTCGCGGGGCCTGCGGCGGCGGATCCCTACTGGGGCGGTCATCGCTGCCAGACGCCGTACCACGCGCCGCCGGTTGCCGGCTACTACTACCCCCCGCCGACCCAAGTCGTTTACGTGCAGCCTCCCCCGACTGTGGTCTATGCCCCGCCGGTGGTGCAGGAAGTCCATCACGTCTACAGCGCGCCGGTGCAGGTTTACGGTAGCAGCTACGGTGTCAGTACCGGGTACGGTGGTGGATACGGTGGCGTTTATGGACAGAGCTACGGCCAGGCCTATGGCGCCCAACGCGGCAACCGCGTGCTGAGCAGCGCGGTGCTGGGTGCTGCCGGTGGCTTCCTCGGCTCACAGGTTGGCAGCGGTAGCGGTCGCGCCGCCGCCACCGCCGCCGGTGCGGTCGCGGGCTGGTTGTTGGGCGGAAATCTCGCCTACTGAGGCCCTCCTCGGAGACAATGCGCGGCGGCGCTGGTTGCCGCGCATTCTTCGAGGCATTCATCATCGTGTTCAAACGTCTACTCGGCTTGCTGGTCCTCGCGGCCGCGTTCCTGCTGGCATCTTCTCTGGGAGGGCTGGTGCACTCGGTGGTGCGGGAGTTACCCACCGCCTCTCGTCACAAGCTCTACTGGCTGGCCGGCGCCAGTGCGGTGTGCTTCATCGCCGCTGCCGTGCTTCGCACGCGCCGCCGCCGGTCCCCACCCGGTTCCAACCCAGCCCCGCTTGACGCTCCCTGATCCGCCGCCTACCTTGGCGCAGCCGTCCGGATACCCATGCCGGTATGCGGACACAACACACCAAGAATCCACTATCGGCCAGACTCTGGCCGCGGAGGCCCAGCCCATGAAACTGATCCATTCCTTCGGTCCCAATCCGCGCGTGGTGCGCATGTTCCTGGCGGAAAAAGGTCTCAACCTGCCCAGCGAGGAAGTCGACATCCTGGCCGGCGCCAACCGTCAAGAAGGCTTTCTGAGCCGCAACCCGGGCGGACAGTCGCCGGCGCTGGAACTCGATGATGGCACCGTGATCGCGGAAACTGCCGTGATCTGCGAATACGTTGAAGAAAAGCACCCTACGCCCGTCCTCATGGGCAGCACCGCCGAGGAACGCGCCCACTCCCGGACCTGGCAGCGTCGCGTAGAGCTCGGCATCACCGAGTTCATCTACAACGCCTTCCGCTATGCCGAGGGCTACGAGATGTTCAAGAACCGCGTGCACTGCATTCCGGTCGCCGCACCGGAAATGAAGGTCGCGGCCCAGGAAAAGCTCGCCTGGCTGGACGGCCTGATGGGCAGCAAGCCCTTCATCTGCGGTGATGCCATCCGCTTTGTGGACATCACGCTCTATTGCTGTCTGGATTTCGCGAAAGATGTGGGACAGCCGCTGAATCCGGCGCTCAAGAACCTGAATGCCTGGTTCCAGCGCATGGATGCCCGCCCTAGTGCTGCGGCCAGCCTGCACCCCGCTTCCGGCCAGGTGAAGATGCGCGGCTGAGCGCGCATCGCGCTGCGGAAGCCCGATACCGGGTTCCCGCAGCGCTGTCAGCGAATCACGGCCTCGCTGCGCAAGGTGGCGATGGCCTCATCTGAATAACCAAGATCCTTCAACACCTCGTCCGTGTGCTGTCCGAGAGTTGCCACCCAAGGCTTGATGGCCGCCTCGGTTGCGGAAAACTGCATGGGCGTATTCGGCACGGGCAAAGGGCCCGCCGCATCCACCAGTTCGGTGATCATGTCCCGGTGATGAAGCTGGGGATCAGTCAGCGCCGCGCGCAGATCCCGATACGGTGACACCGGCACACCAGCGGCTTCCAGCCTTCCCACCACCTCAGCCGTCGTCTGCCCCGCCACCCACTCCCCTACCAGCGTCATCAAATCCGCATACCAGTACATACGCTCCGCGGTCTTCGAAAAGCGCGAATCGCGCTTCAGGGCAGGCTGCTCCATGGCATCGGCCAAGGCTTCGAAGTGGCGTTGGGAGAGCAGGATCACCAGCACGAAACCGTCGCATGTCGCGACCGGGCCGTAGAGCCGTTCGCGCCCGTCGGGGTTCAGCATCTGCTGAAAATCCTTGTGCATGGTGGCGAGCAACGCGTCATGCATGGCGATGTCGATGAACTGGCCCTCGCCGGTACGTGCGTGGTGGAACAGCGCCGCCATCACAGCACCATGCGCCTGCAACGCCGCCGTGGTATCCGCCACGGGCAGCCCCATGTTGAGCGGCTTGGTCAGCCCCGGCTGGTAACCGAGCGTGACAGTCTCATAACCGCTCCAGGCTTGTACGATGGGTGCAAAGGCCGGGCGATCGGCCGCAGGACCGGTCTGCCCGTAACCGGAGATGGCGCACATCACGAGATCCGGCTTGTGCGTACGCAGGGTCTCGTAATCGAGGCCGAGACGCGCCATCACGCCCGGACTGAAGTTTTCGACCACCACATCGATACCGGGCAGCAGGGCGAGGATGACCTCGCGCGCTGCGGGCTTCTTGAGATCGAGACTGATGCAGCGCTTGCCGCTGTTCAACTGGCTGAAGAGTGCGCTCACACCGTCGCGGAAGGGTGGGCCATGGCGTAGCAGCTCGCCTTCTGGAGGCTCCACCTTGAGCACTTCGGCGCCGAGATCGGCCATCAGGCGCGTGGCATAGGGTCCTGCAATCACCGCGGTAAAATCGAGCACGCGAATGCCGTCGAGAATTCCGCGCCCGGTCTTGCCCGGGGTCATGATTGAAGTGAGCCTTCCACCAGTCGTGCGCCACCTGCCTCCGGCACGATCTCGAGCCTGCGATCATGGTGCCGGGCCACGGAAGCACGATGGGCGATGCTCACCAAGGTGGTGTGCGGCAGGCGCTCGCGCAGCAGGCTGTAGAGCTTCTGCTCGGTGGCCTCATCGAGGGCCGAGGTCGCTTCGTCCAGGAACAGCCAGTCAGGTTTGTTGAGCAGGGCGCGGGCAAACGCGAGCCGCTGCTGCTCACCAATGGAAAGCCGATGTGCCCAGTGGTCCGACTCATCCAGACGGGGCTCGAGCGCCGGTAACTGGCAATCACGCAGAGCCTGCTGCAGGGCGTCGTCGGTGAAGGCTTCACTGAAGGCCGGATAGGCAACTGCAGCGCGGAGCGAACCTATCGGCAAATACGGCTGCTGGGGCAGGAACATGAGTCGTGCGCCTTCAGGAACTTCCACCGTACCCTCACCAAAAGGCCAGATGCCGGAAAGCGCGCGGAACAAGGTACTCTTGCCGACTCCCGAGGGGCCCGTGATCAGAGTGTGCTCGCCGGGCTTGAGCGTCACGCCGGTCCGCCCCAGCAGGGTGTCGCCGGTGGGCAGGCGCAGGGTGGCGTCGCGCAGGGCGAGGGCGCCGTCCGGGGCGCGCGTACGCTTGATCCCCTCACCGCTGCGAGTCTGCTGGCGTGCCTCTTCCAACGCGTCGTGGAAAGTGGTGAGACGATTCAAGGTGGCGCGCCACTGCGCAATTTCGCCATAAGCAGTGACAAACCAGGACAGCGCTCGCTGCACCTGCCCGAAGGCCGAAGATGTCTGGAAGATCACCCCGAACTCGATCTTGCCGAGGAAGTAACGCGGCGCCACCACCACGATGGGGAAGATGATCGCGAGCTGCTGGTAACCGAACTGGAACCAGGTCAGACGTTTGGAATAGATCATCAAGCGCAGGAAGTTCTGCCACACGTCCTGGAACCGGTGCATGAGATTGCGCTTCTCGTCCGGCTCGCCGGCATAGGCGGCGATGCTCTCCGCATTTTCGCGCACCCGGACGAGGCCGAAACGGAAATCGGCCTCGTAGCGCTGCTGGTTGAAGTTGAGGCTGGTCAGCGCGGCACCCACCTTCTGTGTCAGCCAGGAGCCGACTACCGCATACACCAGCGCCACCCACATCATGTAACCGTGAACGACGAAGCCGTCGCCGATGGGAAGCGTGATCGGGCCGGAAAGTGTCCAGAGGATGTTGGCGAAGGTGACGAGGGTCACCACGGAACTCATGAAATCCAGCCCCAGTGACAAGGTGAGCCCGGCGAAGTCCTTCAGGTCCTCCTGGATACGCTGATCGACGTTGTCGGTGCCGGCAGACTTGAGTTCCAGACGGTAGTGCACGCGGTCCTTGAGCCACCCGTCCAGATATTGGTCCGTCAGCCAGCGTCGCCACCGCAGCTGGAGCAGCAGATTGAGGTAGCGGTTATAGCCCGCAACCACGATGTATACCGCGGCAAGAAAAGTGAACCAGAGAATCAGCGTCCAGAAATCCTCAACGTTCTTCTTTTCCAGCGCATTGTAGAAATCCTTGTACCAACTGTTGAACAGCACATCCATGTAGACCATGAAAAGTGCAAGCCCGATTACGGATGCCAGCAGGCCACGCGCGACCCAGCGGTCCTCAGACGACCAGTAGGGCTTGGCGATGGCCCAGGCCTTGCCGAGCGTACTGCGCCCGGCCAGTGAGACTTGGGAAAGTTCGGTCATGACAGTTTCATTGCTCCGGTTCGGATCAAATCTGGAGATCGGATGGGGTGGCCGTACCGGGGTTCAGGAATTCCCGGGTCCGTCCAGCGTCTGGAACAATTCCTGCGCCGTACGGAAAGCATCCACCGCTGCGGGCATCCCGCAATAGACTGCTGCCTGTAGAAAGATTTCGCGGATCTCCTCGCGGGTGAGACCGTTGTTGAGGGCCCCACGCAGGTGAATCCTGAGTTCGTGCGGCCGGTTGAGTGCAATCAGCATCGCAACCGTCATCAGGCTGCGATCGCGCAGCGACAGCCCTTCGCGCGTCCAAACTGTGCCCCACGCGTTCTCGGTCACGAGATCCTGCAACGGGGCACTGAAGTCGGTCACGCCAGCCATGGCCTTGTCCACGTACTCTGCCCCCAGCACCGCCCGCCGCACCTTCATGCCTGCTTCGAATTTCGCGCTCTTGCTCATCATCACGCTCCTGTGGCCGCTGCCGCGCTCAGAGCCAGCCGCGACGTTTGAAAAACCAGTAAGTCCCCAAGGCCGAAAGCAGCATGAATCCGAGTGCCATGGGATAGCCTTTTGACCAGCCCAGTTCGGGCATCCACTCGAAGTTCATGCCATACACGCTTGCCACGAGAGTCGGCGGCATGAAGATCACCGCAGCCACCGAGAAGATCCGGATGATCGCATTCTGCTCGATATTGATCATGCCGAGGATGGCTGAGAGCTCGAAGTTGATGTTGCCAGCCAGAAAATTCGTGTGATCGATGAGGGACTGCACATTCTGCAGCAGTACGCCCGAGCGCTTGTGGAAGGCGCGACTGAATTCAAAACCGAGTGCAGGACGGCTGACATAACCGAGCAGGCGGGCAAGGCTTGAGAGCGAGGCACGGGCCCTCGCGAGCAGTACCTGATTGAGTTCCAGCCGGCGCAGCATCGCCCCGTGATCCGGGCGCCGTCTGCGGCGTCCGGGCTCGGGATTCAGCACTTCATGCGACAGCCTGTCCAGATCCCCACCGACCGTGTCGATATTCAGTGCGATACGCTCCAGCAGGGTTTCCACCAACCCGAGCAACACGTCTTCGCCGCTCGCCGCCAATACCGGCTGGCGTCGCGCCCGCTCCTCGAACAGGGCCAAAGCCTTGGGGCTGGCATATCTGACGGTCACCAGACGCTCCCGGGTCAGCACAAAGGCGAGATGATCCGAGCGCGGATATTCCGACTCCGAATTCACCACCACCAGGGCGATCAAGTACAGGACTCCATCACGCTCATGCAGCCGACTGGATTCTTCCAGCACGCGCAACTCGTCCTTGTTGGGCAGTTCCAGTCCCAGCAGGTGTTCCACATGCAGCTCTTCCTCCTCCGTTGGCTCGAGGAGATCGATCCATCGCGCATCCCGCAGATGGCTGGCAGTGATGAAGCCTTGATGCGCCCGCAAGCCTTCGGCGTGATGACAGAGGGTGCTGATCATGCGTGCAGAGGGTGATATGCGGTGGGCGAGGCTGTTGCCTGCAACGGAGAGAGGCAGAGCTGAAAAGCTGTTCTTTTCATGTCGCCACTCCATTGCAGACCTGATTGACGGGCCCGCCTGCAGGCGAGGATGGGAACTGCCCTTGGAAAAACATTGCGGGTTGCAGGGACACGATGAATTCCTCGGCAGGGCCAGGCTCGGCTGTGCCGCCCCGCATTCGAAGGTCTACACTACCGCGCTTCGGGCACATTCCGTCGCCCGCCAGACCTTCGAAATTGGAGCACGCATGAAGATCTACGACAAGTTGTACATCAACGGCGCCTGGGTTGCCCCGCATGGCACCGGCACCATGGACGCCCTCTGCGCGTCCACCGAGGAAGTCGCCACCCGCATTCCCGAGGGCATCGCCGCCGATGCCAACGACGCTGTCGCCGCCGCCCGAGCCGCTTTCGAGAGCTGGTCGAAGACGCCGGTCGCCACCCGCGTCGAATTTCTCGAGAAGATCGCCGCCGGCATGGAGGCCCGCAAGCAGGATGTGGCGCTGGCCATCGCCACGGAAGTCGGCATGCCGATCAAGATGGCCGGAGCCATCCAAGCCTCGCTGCCCATCGGCGCGGCCCGCACCTATGCCGAGCTGCTGAAGACCTACCAGTTCGAAGAGACCGTCGGCACCTCGCTGGTGGTGCGTGAGGCCATCGGGGTGGTGGCCGCCATCACGCCCTGGAACTTCCCCATCAACCAGATCATGCTGAAAGTTGCGCCGGCACTGGCCGCGGGTTGCACCGTGGTGTTGAAGCCCAGCGAAGTGGCACCCACCACGGCCTTCATTCTGGCCGAAGTGCTGCACGAGGCCGGCCTACCCAAAGGCGTGTTCAATCTGGTCACCGGCTTTGGTCCGGTCATCGGTGAGGTGCTCGCCTCGCATCCGGAGGTGGACATGGTGTCCTTCACCGGTTCCACCCGCGCCGGGCGTCGCGTGGCCGAACTCGCGGCTCAGACCATCAAGCGCGTGGCATTGGAACTCGGCGGAAAATCCCCGCACGTGATCCTGGAAGACGCGGATCTCGAAAAGGCCGTGAAGGCTGGCGTGAACGAGTGCTATCTGAATTCCGGTCAGGCCTGCATTGCTCCGGCGCGCATGCTCGCGCCCAGGTCGAAATACGAGGAAGTGGTGCAGCTCGCGAAGAAAGTTGCGGAGAGCTTCACCGTGGGCGACCCGATCAACGGCGACGTGAAGCTCGGCCCGGTGATCTCCGCCGCGCAGCGGGATCGTATTCGAGGCTACATCCGCAAGGGTGTGGAGGAAGGGGCGCGCCTCGTGACCGGTGGACCGGAAACACCCGAAGGCCTCGACAAGGGGTTCTACGTCAAACCGACCGTGTTCGCCGATGTGAACAATGAGATGACCATCGCGCGCGAGGAAATCTTTGGGCCGGTGCTCACCATCATTCCGTTCGAGGACGAGGCGGATGCGGTGCGCATCGCCAACGACACCATCTACGGTCTCGGCGGCAATGTCTGGGCGGGCACCAAGGAGCACGGTATCGAAGTGGCGAAGCAGATTCGTACCGGCCAGATCTCAGTCAATGGTGGCCGCTACAATCCGCTCGCCCCCTTCGGTGGCTACAAACAGTCGGGCCTCGGCCGTGAAGCCGGCAAGTTCGGGCTGGAGGAGTTCCTGGAAGTGAAGTCCCTGCAGCTCTGAAGCAGGGCCCGGAGTACGCGGCCACAGACACGGCCGCGGCTCCATTGAACGACCATTCCGCCGGAGGGATTTATCCAAACTCCCTCCGGCGAAGCCTTCGAAGGCCGACCCCGGCCGACTGCCAATCCTAGATCGGGAAACGCTTCACCAGACTCTTGGCGATCACGATGCGCTGGATCTCGTTGGTGCCCTCGCCTATGCACATGAGAGGGGCGTCCCGGTAATAGCGTTCGATATCGAACTCCGCGGAGTAACCATAGCCGCCGTGAATACGCATGGCCTCCTGGGAGCAGAAGAGTGCGCATTCGGAGGCAAACAGCTTGGCCATGCCGGCCTCCATGTCGCAACGTTCCCCGCGCTCGTACTTGCTCGCCGCCTGGTCGGTCAGCAGGCGGGCGGCCTCCACCCGGGTTGCCATCTCACCCAGCTTGAGCTGGATGGCCTGGTGCTCACAGATGGGCTTGCCGAAGGTCTTGCGCTGTTGGGAGTAGCGGATGGAATCCTTGAGTGCCGCATTGGCGATACCGACGCCGCGCGCGGCGATATTGATGCGCCCGAGCTCGAGCCCACCCACCGCATGCTGGAACCCATGACCTTCTTCGCCGCCCAGTACGCGGTCGGCACTGATACGGAAATCATTGAAGCTCAAGCCCACACTCTCCACTGAGCGGTAACCGAGCTTCTTCAACTTGCGGTCCACGGTGAAGCCCGGGCCGCGTTCGGCGAGAAACATCGTCATGCCCTTGTGGGCGGGCTTGGCCTGGAGGTCGGTCTTGGTCAGTACAGCATAGAGGCTGCCGTACATGCCGTTGGTAATCCACATCTTGGAGCCGTTCAGCACGTAGTGATCACCGTCACGCTTTGCGTGGGTCTTGATTCCCTGCAGATCGGTGCCGGCATCGGGTTCGGTGAGGCACAGCGCGCCGCGCAGTTCACCGGTTGCGAGCTTCGGCAAGAAATGGTCCTTCTGGGCCTCTGTGCCAAAACGGTGGATGAGCGTGCCCAGCATCAGATGGGAATTGATGATGCCGCCGATGCTCATGAACACCTCGGCGATAGCCGTGACGATTTTCGCATAGGTGGTCGGTGGCAAACCCATGCCACCGTAGGCCTCGGGTATGGTGAGCCCAAACAGACCGAGCTCCTTCATCTGTTCGACCAGATCATGCGGATATTCGTCCGCCTGTTCGTATTGCCTGGTGACGGGGCGGACTTCCTTCTCCAGCCAGGATTCTATGGAAGCCAGGATCTGGCTCTCGTCCTCGCGACTGAAAATCTTCTCTGCGGCCATGGCACGGGTCCTCGTAGCTGTCGAATGCGTTGAATCAGATTGCGGTGAGCCCGCCGTCGATGGGGATCACTCCCCCGGTCATGTAAGAGGCCTCGTCGGAAGCCAGAAACAGGGCGAGCGCGACTATCTCACCCGGCTCGGCCAGGCGATTCATCAGATGCATGGCGGCCATCTGGCGGAAGGCGCCGTCCTTGTCTTCCACATCCTTGAGGTAGCGACGCGGCATGTCGGTGTTCACCACGCCCGGGCAGATGGCGTTGACGCGCACGCCGTGCGGTGCAAGGTCGGTCGCCATGCTGCGCGCAAGCTGCGCGAGCCCGCCCTTGGAAGCGCCATAGGCCGCCATGGTGGGAAAACCGACGATACCGCCTACGGAGGAGTTGTGGATGATCGATCCCCCGCCCCGCTTGACCATTTCGCGCGCCACCTTCTGGCTCAACAGGAAGGGAGCCCGCAGATTGACGGCGAGCAGGCCATCCAGTTCTTCAAGGGTGGTTTCCAGGAAAGGTTTGCCGACCATCATGCCGTGGTTGTTGAAGAGGATATCGATACCACCGAAGCGTTCGACCGCGGTCTTCACGAGAGTATCCAGCACCTGCTCGTCGCGCACATCTCCGCCCACGTAAACCACGTCGCCCGGCCGGCCGGCAACCAGTGCGGCCACCTCTCCGTTGGGCTGTGAAGCAAGGTCGCTGGCAAGCACGCGAGCGCCCTCCTCGACAAAACGACGTACCGCAACCTGTCCCTGGCCACCCAATGCGCCCGTGATGAGCGCCACCTTGTTGGCAAGACGAGCCATGTGTCTTTTCCTCTTGATGATGTCCCTGGAATGCCTGAACGCTTGCGCCTCAGCGGCGCAGACCAGCCTGCTTCATCAGCGGCAGCACGCGTTCGCCGAAATACTTGAGTTCCTCATGGTAGTCGAGCCACGTGAGGATGAAACCCTCGATACCGAGATCAGCCAGCGCCAGCATCTTGTCCACCACCTGCTCCGGGGTGCCCACCAGCGGGAAGCCTCCCCAGCCGGCAATGAAGCGCTCCCCGAACTGTTTGATCTGCTCGTTGAAAGAGCTGCTCTCCATGCCGAGCAGGCCCATGATGTTGTGGGTGGCGTCCCAGTCGCCCTGGTCGACGATGCTCCGGTAGAGCGCCCAGGCTTCCTCTTCGGTGTCGCGACAGCACACAAGGCCGTAGCTCATCACCCCCACCTCGCGCCCATACCCGGCCGCACGGCGCTGGATGTCACGCACGAGCCCCCCCGCCTGCTCCTCGGTGGCGATGGTGATGAAATTGAAATCCACATGACGCGCGGAGAACTCCCGGCCCTCTTCCGAGTTGCCGGCGTTGATGACCACCGGATGCGGCTGCTGCACGGGCTTCGGCAGGAGGAAACCACCCTTGATCGTGAAGTATTCACCGTGATGGTCGAAGTCCTGCTCGGTCCAGGCCCGCTTGATGCAGGTGAGCCAGTCAGCCGCCATGTCATAGCGGACTTCGTGCGGCAACTGGGTCACACCGAACATCTCGATTTCCGGCCGGAACCATCCGCACACCACATTGAGTCCGAAACGCCCACGCGAGATCTGGTCGATGGTGGCAGCCTGCTTGGCGGCCAGGAGGGGGTGCACGGTCGGGACGTGGGAGGTGGCGAACACCATCAAGTGCTCCGTATTGCAGGCCAGCGCCGTCGCCCAGGTATAGACCTCCATGTTGTTGGCATTGAACTGGGTGGTGCCGCCGAAATGCTTCCAGCGTCCCACCGGCACCATGAGCTCGAAGCCCAGCGAATCCGCCAGTTTCGCTATCTTGACGTTGTGCTCGTAGGTGGGCTCGAAGGTGGTTGGCGCATGGGTGATAGTGCAGCCGTTGCTGCAATTGGTGCCGAAGATGCCAAGCTTGAGGCGGTTGCCGTTGTAGACCGGCACATGCTCGCGCCGCCAGGCCTTCAAGTCATCGGGATGCATGTCCGGGCTCTCTCCGTATTCGATTCCAT
>Ga0315906_10009597_pt1 | contig 11478 bp, 7 predicted proteins | sample LakEriMetagenome_4_FD_203526 | JGI IMG/M metagenome (GOLD analysis project Ga0315906, IMG submission 203526) | Freshwater fungal communities from buoy surface, Lake Erie, Ohio, United States - Buoy 2 MA122 | ecosystem: Environmental > Aquatic > Freshwater > Lake > Lake biofilm | place: USA: Lake... | reverse complement strand
AGCGATTAAGAGCAGGCTTCCAATCGCGAATGGGCATCGTCCACTTCTTAGAAATATTCCGCATGGCAAGATAAACCAGCTTGAAAGCAGCCTCATCAGAGGGAAAAATCTGTTGAGATTTAATCACCTTCGATACTGGATTAGGTCTATTTGATTTAACATCTGAAGTAGTCGATGCTTTCGCGAAAATCCCCAAACAGGCAGTTCCTGATTTGCCTGATAGAGTCATAGCTGCTACAGCTTTCCATCTTGGTTTACCTCTCAAGGCGATCGCCTCTTGCTCTTGATCTGTCCAATCAAAGCCACAGCTTAACTCATACTCAAACAATGCTAATTTCACAAATTTTCTGACTGAGTGTTTCTGTAATTCAGCCTAGTAGTAAATAGTTGAAATATCTGTAAACCATCTAAAAACTTCGCGATCGCGATCTGGCTCATGTCAGGGCGATCGCCTAAAAGAAATTTACAAAATGAAAAATTATGCTCAATTAATTGGCTATTTAGGTTATAATCGTTAACTGTCGCGAATTGTATTAAATTTTTAGACTTTTACCTCTACATCACCTGATAGAACAGCAATGGCTAAGAAAAGCATGATCGAGCGCGAGAAAAAGCGCACCAAATTAGCTGAAAAGTATGCAGCTAAACTCGAAGCACTTAAAGAAAAGTTTGCCAGTCCTGAACTGACACAACAACAAAAAGTTGCTGTCCACCGTGAAATTCAACAAATTCCTCGTAATGCCAACCCTACTCGCCATCGCAATCGCTGCTGGGCAACTGGTAGACCCCGTGGCTATTACAAAGATTTTGGCTTGTGCCGTAACGTTTTGCGTGAGATGGCTCACCAAGGCTTATTGCCAGGTGTAGTTAAATCTAGCTGGTAATTTTTGGGAACAAAAAAGCCGTCACCAACTGGTGACGGCTTTTTTATTGCGCTTTGCGCTGTAATTATGCGATCGCCAGCATCGTTTTCAGTACAGAATCAGGGTTTAGACTGATTGAATCAATGCCTTGCTCGACAAGGAACTTCGCAAATTCAGGATAATCACTGGGCGCTTGACCACAAATACCGATCTTGCGACCGTTTGCCTTGGCTCGATGAATGATCGTGCGAATCATTGATTTCACGGCTTCGTTGCGCTCATCAAAGATATGCGCGACTAGAGACGAGTCCCGATCTAAGCCGAGCGTCAACTGCGTAAGATCATTAGAGCCAATCGAGAAGCCATCGAATACCTGCGAGAACTCATCCGCCAAGATCACATTACTGGGGATTTCGCACATCACATAGACTTCGAGTCCATTCTCGCCACGTTTCAAGCCATGCTTTGCCATCTCAGCAATCACCTTCCGACCTTCCTCAGGCGTGCGACAGAAAGGAATCATCGGAATCACATTGGTTAAGCCCATATCATCACGGACACGCTTCAGGGCTTGGCATTCTAAGCCATAGGCTTCGCGATATTTCGGATCGTAGTAACGTGATGCTCCACGCCATCCGATCATCGGATTTTCTTCCACAGGTTCAAAGGCTCGACCGCCGAGCAAATTGGCATATTCATTGCTCTTGAAGTCAGACATCCGCACCACGACAGGTTTAGGATAAAATGCGGCTGCGATCGTGCCAATGCCGTGGGCAAGTTTATCGACAAAGAAATCTGCCTTGTTTTCATACCTTGCTGTCAGTTGCGAAATTTCCCATTTAGCAGCCTTGTCTTCAAGGGTGTCGAAGTTCATCAATGCTAGAGGATGCGCCTTGATGTGATTGGCGATGATAAATTCCATTCTCGCCAAGCCCACGCCATCACAGGGAATCGAAGACAATCCAAAAGCTTCTTCAGGATTGCCAACATTCATAAGGATCTTGGTGGAAAGCTTGGGCAAATTATCGAGAGAAGTCTCGACAACTTCAAAGGGAACTAGACCTTCATAAACCTTGCCTTCTTCCCCTTCGGCGCAGGAAATCGTTACTTCCTGTCCAGTCTTGATCACGCCTGTGGCATTGCCACAACCAACGATCGCAGGAATACCCATTTCTCGCGCAATAATCGCCGCATGACAGGTACGTCCACCTTGATTCGTGACGATCGCACTAGCCTTTTTCATGATTGGTTCCCAGTCAGGGTCGGTCTTGTTAGTGACTAGCACTTGTCCAGCTTGGAAATCCTCAATATTATGCACTTCCAGAATTACATTTGCTTTGCCTTGACCAATCATTTCCCCAACAGCACGACCCGTAATCAGAATATTGCTAGAACCATTCAGTTTGTAATTCTTGAGAATGTTGCCTGATTTTTGCGATTGAACCGTTTCAGGACGGGCTTGGACGATGAATAATTCGCCAGTTCTGCCATCCTTTGCCCATTCAATATCCATTGGTGAAAGCTTGCCACGCACTTCCGAATAGTGATCTTCGATGATACAAGCCCATTCTGCGAGTTTGAGAATCTCATCGTCGGTAATGGCAAACTTGACTCGTTCAGAAACTGGGACAGGAATATTTTTGGTCAGCTTACCGCCGCCAATGTCATAGACCATCTTGATTTCCTTTGTGCCAAGACGTTTTTCTAGAATCGGACGGAAGCCTTGTTTGAGAGTGGGTTTGAACACAAAATACTCGTCGGGATTGACAGCCCCCTGCACAACATTTTCACCTAAACCATAGGCGGCGGTGATCAGCGCGGCATTTTTAAAGCCTGTTTCGGTGTCAATGGAGAACATCACTCCAGAAGATGCGAGATCAGAACGCACCATTTTTTGCACACCGACGGAGAGGGCGATATCGAAATGGTCAAAGCCATTGATCGTGCGGTAGGAAATCGCGCGATCGGTGAATAGCGAGGCAAAGCAGCGATGGCAAGCATCCACGACTTCGTTAGCGCCATAGACATTGAGATAGGTTTCCTGTTGTCCAGCAAAACTGGCATCGGGCAAATCTTCGGCTGTGGCACTAGAACGCACGGCAACATCGGCTTCTTTGCCACAGGACAATTCACAGTCGCATAGTTTCTGGTAGGACATAGCGATCGCCATTTGCAGATCTTCAGGAAATGGTGTACTGAGAACCAAAGCACGAGCCATACGACCGCGATCGCGCAGGTTATTCATATCCTCAATATCAAGATCGGCAAAGAGTTCACGCAATTTTGTTTCCAAACCAGCTTTCTCAATGAAATGACGGAAAGCATAGGCAGTGGTGGCAAATCCGTTAGGAACATTCACTCCCTTGGGTTGAAGCTGGCGAATCATTTCCCCTAGCGAGGCATTTTTCCCACCCACAAAGGGAATGTCAGCAATTCCCACTTCTTCAAACCAAAGTATTAATGCTTGTTCTTTGGGAACAGTTCTGGATAGTTCTGAGACAAAAGTTGAGCTAGTCATAATGATTTAACTCCCTAACCACATTAATGATTAGATCAATGCAAGGATAAGATTTGAAGCCTTAATGTCTAAGCTAAAATGCGATAACTTACACATTAGTAAGCTCCAATATCAAAGTTCTTACAGCTTGATTCCAACTTGCTTGAAAACCTTGATACTTCTTAAGTATATCTACCTTGCAAACACTAAATTCGCACCCCATTACATTTATTTACTAAGCTTTGCAAAGATTGATATTCTCCTTTGCAATCTTCTTCACAATAAGCAAAAGCGGTGTAATACCAATGCCAAAAATGGCGGTGCTAGTTTTTTAACAGGTAAGGATAGGCGGTGCAAAGCGCCGCACATCATTAGGACTTACGCAAAAATGTCCTGAAAGCCTCATTTTGCCGTAGGGGCAATTCATGAATTGCCCCTACAGCTCGTTCTTTTGCGTAAGTCCTAATCCTTATAGATTAGAACTATCATTTTGTGCTCTGGAGTTACTTGCACTTACCAATAGTTCCATCAGTCAATGTTGCACCACAAAAATTTGTTCCTTGCAAAACTGCACCCCGCAGATTTGCACCCGTGAGATTTGCGCCTGACAGATTTGCGCGTTGCAAATTTGCACCAACAAAATCGGCTCCGCGCAAGTCAGCCTGACTGAGATCTACGTCAACTAGTCGCGCACCTCGTAGGCGAGCTAAACGTAAATTTGCACCTGACAAATCGAACTTAGTAAGATTCCGCTCTTCACCGCCACGATTGACGATTTCCCAGACTGTACGCCATTTGCGATCGAGAATTGTCTCTTCATTTATGATGCTTTCTCTTAAATTGGCAAGACGAAGATTTGCGCCTTCGAGATTCGCATCTGACAATTGTGCTCCCGCAAAATCGGCTTCAGTGAGATTTGCTTTTGTTAAGTCTGCATAGCGTAAATTAGCAGCATTAAACTTGACACGAACTAGATTACTCCGCCTCAGATTCGTAATGAAGAGATAGGCTTCCGTAAAGTTCGCGTCCTCTAAATTTACACCTGCAAGATTGGCTTTCTCAAAATTCCCCCCCGATAAATCTGCCGCTACCAGAGTTTGTCCTTCTACGCGCTGATTGACAATTTTCCAAACGAGAAACCACTTAGGATCAAAGAATGTGTCGCTATCAATTTTGCTCGATCGCAGATCGGTGTGAAATAGATTCGCTCCCGCAAAGGTCGTTCCCTCCAAGCTTGCTCCCTCTAGATTTGCTCTTGTCAGATTCACTTCGCTAAAATTAGCTCTCCGAAGATTTGCACGTTTTAGACGCGAATTGGAAAGATCGGCTTTTTCAAGCTCGGCTAGGGAAAGATTTGCCCCTTCGAGATTAGCACCATCGATTTTTGCACCAATTAGTTTTGCGAACTGTAAATCAGCATTTTTTAAAGAAGCTTGATTGAGAATTGCACGTTCGAGAATCGCATATTTGAAATTAGCTCGAAATAGATTTGCCCCGTCGAGTTTCGCTTCCAGCAAATTTGCCTTCAAAAAATCAGCGCCAGACAACAAGGCAAAGCGCAGGTCTGCACCCAGCATATTCGATCGCATCAATTTTGCGCCATCTAGCTTTGCCCCACGCATATCGGCTTTACGAAGATCAGCATCTCGAATATTGGCATTGATCAAGTCGGCTCCCGCGAGTCGAGCATCGGGCAGGTCACACTCCGAACATTCTTTAGTTTTGATTAATTGATCAACATGGCTTTGATTGGCGGCAATTACAGTTGTTGCTGTAGTAATGGCGATGAGCGTAGAAATAGCGATCGCAGTTTTGCCTATACCCATCCTTTTATCTCCGCATCCATCATTGGTTTTTCGAGTTTAATATACTCAATTTTTGCAGCTTGTAAGATATGTTTCATCTGCACAGGCTCATTGTGATCAGCTGCAATAAAAGCTGAATTAAGGGCAATATTACGAATATTGCCACCCGCAACACTGAGTCTACCAAGTTTTAGGTAGTCTAGTTCAAGAGTAGGAGTTTTCTGTGGAAAAGCTCGCCGCCAGATTTCAGCGCGTTGCTCTGCATCAGGGAAAGGAAACTGAATCACAAACCGTAACCTTCTTAAAAATGCTTGATCGAGAGAATTTTTGAGATTAGTAGTGAGTACTGCTAATCCGCGATAAGCCTCCATTCTTTGCAACAAATAGCTAACTCCAACATTGGCATGGCGATCGTGGCTGTCTTTAACTTCAGTACGCTTACCAAACAGGGCATCAGCTTCATCAAAGAGGAGAATTACGCCTCCACCTTCAGCAGCATCAAAAATACGTTTGAGATTTTTCTCAGTTTCACCAATATATTTATCAATAACAGAACTAAGGTCAACCCGATAGACATCAAGCTGTAACTCATTGCCCAATACTTCAGCCGCCATCGTCTTGCCAGTGCCGCTTGTACCAGCAAACAGTGCGCTAATTCCCAATCCCCGCCGACTTCTACCTGCAAATCCCCATTTTTCATAGACAGTTAAGCGCTGGCGCACATGGGCGGCAATGTCATGCAGCACAAATTTTTCTTTAGATGGCAAAATCAGATCTTCCCAAGTTGCCGTGGTTTCTACGCTTTGGGCTAGTTCATCAAGGCGAGGACGGGCTTGAGCGCGGCAGGCACTCCAAAGAGATTGATGGAAGGTGTGATTTAATTCGGGGTTGTGTGTGCTTTTGGCTTTAAGAGAGGCATTGTAAATATGTGTAGGTGAGAGATTAAAATACGATACCAGTTCATGAATGGAACCATTAAGAGAATCTTTAATCTCACTATCAAGATCGCTGAGGGATTCTTCCCATAATATCTGTTGTTCATCGACCGAAGGTGATCGCACGTCAAAGGTGAGGATCGTTCGCTGATGTTGGCGGCGGCGAGTCTGACTACTAATGATCAGCGGACATTGGAGAATCTCGATCAGATAGCCGATCGCCATGTCTTGAAGAGGATTTGATGCTTCATCGCGATCGCAGTCTAGCAATAGACTAATATCATTCAATGCATATTCGCGATCGCATAGCTGGGCAATTAGCTGGAGATTGATTAAATCATGGGGGAGAAGGTTAGCTGGTATTTTATAAAGCGTTAATTGTAGATTTTTACATACATCAGATGCGATCGCCATTTTGCTAGCAACATCGTCACCGCATAGCTGTAAAACAGGTAAATTGCCTAAATGATTATCTTTGTTAGCACTTACCCAAGTAGCGATCGCTTGGTTGGCAACTTGTTGATGGGAATCAATCTGGACAGAGTTAGCAACTATAGGTTCTAAAAGTCGAAGTAAGCGTTCATCAAGATGCTCATCTCCCATTAAATAATGCAAAATCCGTTCATCAATTCGCAGAGGACTTGCAGTAAGCGCATTCCCTGCACCAACCTCTACTAAATGCCATTGACGTAAATTTGAAGCTGGTGAGAAGGCCGTCCAATCGGGATGCTCTAGCACTGACATTGCTAGGCTAAAGGTAACAAAGGTTTGCTTAGGATCGTTGGCAATTTCTGCACAAAGATCAGCCCAGTTGGGGATTAATTCTAGACCTACACATAACAGCAGAATATCTCTTTCAAATGCTGAAAGACTAAAGCTTTTGCATAGTTTGTTTAGATAGCTATCAACTTGCTGTTTCTGAGTAGTAGGTTCAACGCGCTCTTCTAATGGTTCATCTTTTTTTGCAGCAATTTTTTTCTCTAGGACAAAGCGAATTCTGGCGATCGCTGCATAAAGATCGCTTTGACTGTGCTTTAGCCAATCTGTATCACTACTCAAAGTATTTGTAAGGGTATTTGTAAGGGTATTTGTAAGAGCGTCTAGGGATACTGTCATGCTTCTTCGGTTGCTGTTTTGATTAATTGCTCCAGATAGATTTCCGCTTCATTAATTGGGAGCAAGATTGCTTCTCCGTTTCTCAAGATCTCATATTTCCCCCCGTGAAATCCATGTCCAGCAATTAAGCCCATAGATACAGCGAGGTTGCCAGTTTCTGTAAGTTTATTAACACTCATTGTCTCTACTTCCAGATTCAGGTGTTGACTAAGTTCATCTTCATTCATGGTTATCACTGTTTTTTATCATCAGATCTTAAGACAAATTATGGCTTTATTGAATTGTAAATTGCTGTATCATTTCTAATTATCATCAGATATGTAATACCAATTCACAAAAGTGTGGCAGCAATTCTGTGAATTAAAAAACTAACCCTGTAAGGGTTTTAAAAACACAAAATGGCGTAGCCATTTTGTGTTTTTGTATAATTTGACAAGAATGAGAATTTTTTGGCAATTTATAACTACTTAAACTTTTCGCAATCCATTGGGCTGTATTCTGTAAGTATAACCTTAGTCCTATTCATAAAAAATCCTGCTAAATATGAGGAGCGAACCAACCATATTTGCCTCAAATGCCCCTAACAGCAATACCGAGCAAGATGCAGGGATGAATATGGTGGATATCTTGACCCTATCCACGCGGCAGCAGCAAATTATTAATTGTATTATGCGCCAACAGCAGTCTACGTTGGAAGTAATCGCTGTATATATTGAGGCTGAGCTTGAAGAAGCAAGTGCTGAGATTGCAGACTTAATTAGACAAGGCTTTATCGAAGCGCGACAAGAGCAAGGAGTTACATATTATGAGATTGACTTTCGCCGTCAGCAAAGTGCCGAAAGTTTAGACTCGATTTCTTCGACATCAGTTTCTCAGAGACCATTATCAATCATTCTTAATCCCTCGGGGACAGTCTCAACCTCTACGGGCGAGAGTTTTGAATTGTGCGTCACAGTCACCAATCAGGGCGATCGCAGTGCGGTGATTAGTATAGCGATCGACAAAGACTCTAGCTCGATTTATCCTTGGTGTGCTCTGCCATCAGAAAGATTGGCTTTGAGTGTGGGGCAAAGTTGCGAAGTTGTATTCCTAGTCCAAGTACCCCCAACTACGCCACCTGATGACTACAACTACACCTTAATTATTGATGCGCCTAAGCACTATCCAGAGCATACGCCGATTCAATATAAAGGTCGCGTAATTGTTCTTCCCGCAATTCAAGAAGTGGTCAGAGTCAATGACCCTACCTTTGTCACCTTGCCACGCACCTCATCTGACAATCCCCATCCGATGCGATTGGGTGAAGTCTGGCAAGTTCTCGTCTCTGTCTCCAATCGCTCTAATCGGGTCGATCGCTTTCGGGTAACTGTCCCCGACCTAGATCCTAAATGGATTTCAATTTACTACCCCGAAGGCTTGGCACTAGCTGGCATTGTCGAAGCCTCAGAAGGCTTGCCGCTAAACCCTGATACCCAAGGGCATGTTACTGTAATTTTCAAGCCGCCTCTGGATGTGTGGGCAGGGATTTATGCGCCGACTATTCGCATTCATTCAGAGAACAACCCAGAGCTATCGTTACTAGATATTGCCTATTTTGAGATTCTCCCCACTTATCAACTTGATATTCAATTAGTGACATTACGGACAAGGGTTGTCCGTGAGCCGTCCCTGTATGAGATGCGCTTTAAAAGTAATGGCAATATCGCCCGTGAGTTGATCCTCAGAGCCAGTAGTGCTGAGCAAGAGGGCTTGTTAACATATACCTTGTCCATGGAAGAACTGAAAATAGCTCCATTTGGAACGACTAAGGTCAATATTGAAGTTGAACCGACAAAAAAATGTAAGCCAAGGTTTTTAAGCGATCGCTATTTAAACTTCATTATCGAAGTTGAAGATAAACATGGCGCACTAATACCTAATGATCGTTTCACAGGTAACTTGTTATTGCCAGCTCGTCCTTGGTGGCAATTTGTTTTACTGATTATTAGTATTTTGGGGCTAGTTGGAACAATTGTCTTTTTAATTTGGTGGTTCTTCTTTAGACCACCTGATGTACCGCAAGTGGTTGAGTTCTCTTCTGAATCATCTACCTATCAAGAAGCTGCCAATGAAGCGATTCGCCTACGCTGGCGAGTTACCTATCCAGAGCTATTAAGTGAAATGAGGATTGAGGGACTCTCAACCGATGAGAAGGCGATCAGTCAACCTGTAGTTTATAACTTTAGTAAGGGAATTCCACCCGAACTCAAGGAATATTGTGTAATTGATCGCGACTTGTTTTGCCAAAACGTACCTACTGATGCGCGTAAGCCCAGTCAGTATATTTTTCAGATGAATCTATCGTCGAAAAATCCTAAAATCAAAACTATTCCATTAGCAAAAACCACGAAGATTTTAGTGGAGCCGATTCCCCAAGCTGAGATTTTGGAGTTAGCATCGACTAAGCCTCTTTATACTGAGTCTAAGCCAGTTTTGCCAACGGTTGTATCTGCTCCAATAGCCCAAGCTAGACCGTCAGAAAATGCCCCTGCTCCTGAGAAAAGTAATTCCAGTAATTCTGCTCCGCCATCTTCTAGTCCTGATAATGCTTCAGTAACTAACTTTACTGAGCCAAACTCGAGCGCGATCATTTTGGAAAAGCAGGTATTTTTCACGGCAATTGGGATTGCCAATGGCGGTATCAAACCAAGAATCATCAAGCCTAAGCCTGATCTTGATAACGAAGTAAGGTTGAACTGGACTATATCTAATGCTAGTCAAGTTAAGGAATTAACCCTCGTAGGGCGATCGCCTGAAGGAGAAATCAAGAGTCCGCCGTTACGCTTCTTAGTCACTGAAGGGTTACCGCGATCGCTGCGCCCCTACTGCACAATTTCTGACGATCAGATGATTTGTAAAAATGTCCCTACCGAGGCTAAGGCGGCAAGTAGCTATATTTTTGAGTTAGCAATTATTCCTAAAAAGCCCCCTGCCGATCCCAAGGCGGTTCCCGTAACGAAAAAAACTGAAATCACCAAAATTGCACCTTTTCCTGCCAAAATTCTGGAACTAAAGGTAAATGGACAGGATGCGTTACCATAATATTCTTTCAATCTTAATCCTGACGTTCCGACAATTCTCACTCTATCTTGGAAAGTCGAGGCTTCGGCTTCGGCAAAAATTGAACTACTTCCAGCCCCAGGGAATGTAGCTGCTGTTGGGCAATTAGCACTGCCCTTGAGTCCGAAGTCCGCAGAAGTAACCTATATCCTGAAAGTAACTAATCCAGACGGACAAATAATCATGCGTTCTTTCGTTGTCCAAACGATCGCACCACCGCCAGCACCCAAGTCGGAACAGGCTCCGCCGATCGCCTTGCCACCTGAACTACAAGTCCCTGAAATTGACTCGCCACTAATTTCTCCTAACACGGGGATAAATCAGAGATCGGGCGGCTCTCTTACACCATCTGAGGTTCCACCCAGCCAAAAGTAAGGAACCTCACCCCTAGCCCCTCTCCTTGCAAAGGAGAGGGGAAAGAAAAAAATTAGAGAAGATAATTGATTATGATGACAGAAGAATTTGATTTTAAATTGCCCAAAGGATTAATTGATGCTAATGGTGAATTGCACGCTCAGGGCAAAATGAGACTATTGACTGCCAAAGATGAACTGATCGTGCAGGACTTGTCCAGCCGTAATCCCAACATAGATATCGTATTTCTATTACTGGCTCAGGCGATCGCTAAATTAGGTGACCTACAGCAAGTTACTGCGCAACAACTAGAGCAGCTATTTTTACCAGACTTTGTCTATTTACAAGATCTATTTAGTCAATTGCAACCGCAAAATGTAACTTCATCGGGGGAATTATAGGCTACCCCTTGGAGAGGTTGTATGAAGAGGTAGCCTTCATTGCTTTTTACTTCCATTGGTCAAGGGAAGACATTCTAAACCTCACCCATGCCGAACGCTTACGTTGGGTCAATGAGATTATGAGATTACGCTAGATCAAATGGTGGTGCGGCTTTCGCCGCACCACCATTTACTGTTAATCACCAGATAATCGACAATCGCGATTATTTAGCTTGCCATCGGACATGATCGTGCGACAAAAAATACTTTTTTGTGAATTAACATCTTTTAATAAAGCCGCGTTAAACTTTGCCCCTCTCAAGTCCGCACCTCGAAAATCAACATTTTCTAAGTCTGCATTCGTAAAGTTAGCCCAGCGCAAATTTGCATCCTGAAAATTTGCATCTTTTAAATAAGCGCCGATCAGAT
>Ga0315906_10009593_pt1 | contig 11481 bp, 10 predicted proteins | sample LakEriMetagenome_4_FD_203526 | JGI IMG/M metagenome (GOLD analysis project Ga0315906, IMG submission 203526) | Freshwater fungal communities from buoy surface, Lake Erie, Ohio, United States - Buoy 2 MA122 | ecosystem: Environmental > Aquatic > Freshwater > Lake > Lake biofilm | place: USA... | reverse complement strand
AGAAAGAACCACTACTCTCCCGCCCACTCTCAAAGCACTAATTAGTGCAGGCATGGTATCTTCAAGAATTCCAAGTTCGTTATTTACCTCTATGCGCAGCGCTTGAAACACTCGCTTAGCTGGGTGACCCGAGGACTTACCTGGGATAAAAGGAATTACCTTACCGATAACCTCAGTCAGCTGCTTACTGCTCACAAAAGGATTTTCAGTTCGGAGTTGAACGATCTTTTTTGCAATTGGTTTTGCAAAGCGCTCTTCACCAAAAGTTTTGAATATTCTTGCTAAGTCTTTTTCGCTGTATTGGTTGATAACATCAGCGGCTGTAATTCCGTCTGTGTTATCCATCCGCATATCAAGTGGTGCGTTTTGTGAATAGGAGAAACCTCGTTCGGTCTTATCCAATTGCATTGATGAAACTCCGAGATCAAGTAACACAGCATCGACTAACTTGATTCCGAGATCTTCAAGCACTTCTGGAATTTCGCTATAGATTCCTTGAACCAGGTGAATTCGATTTGAATACTGAGATAAACGTTCTTTAGCCAACTTCAAGGCATTGGCGTCTCGATCAATTCCAACCAGAGTCAACTTAGGAAAACGTTGAAGAAAAGCCTCGCTGTGTCCAGCGAGGCCAAGTGTCCCGTCAACCAAGACGGCCTTGTCGGATTGGAGAGCATCGCCTAGTAATTCAATGCATCGATCTAACATGACTGGCTTGTGAAGTTCAGAAATATTGTTCATAACTGCTCAAAGTTCCTAATCACTAAACCCCATCCATTTCCTTGTGACTTCGGGGAAGATAGCCACCGGGTAAATAGCTGGAGACCAGCAATTAGCAACTAATTGAGATTCACCTCCCCGTCGCTGTAGTTCGCGAATTCCTCAGCGCTTGCGGCCATCAGAGCGGCGAATTTTTCTGGGTTCCAAATTTCAATGTGTGTTCCAACACCAGCAACAACCAAGTCCTTGCCAAGCTCTGCCCAATCACGAAGTTCTGGAGCAATAAGAATTCGGCCTTGACCATCGGGAACCTGCTCGGCAGCCATTCCGAAAAAGTGACGGTTTAGATTTCGACGAGTGGTAGTTCCAACCACCATGTCTTTAGTCATCAACGTGCTTTTTGCTAAGTAGTCAGCGCTAGGCATGATGTTCACACAGTGCTCTTGACCCTTGGTCAGAATCACTCCCCCAGCAAGACGATCTCTAAATTTGGCCGGAAGAATCAGGCGGAACTTGTCATCAAGTTTTGGATAGCTAGTACCGATAAACAACTGGCAATCCTTCCCTTGATGTGAGCCTTAAAGTTATCTCCACATTACACCACTTTCATCCACTTGCAAGCGTTTTTAGCCCATAAATTACTATTTTGGCGTGTCTTGACCAATAAAAGCAAGGGGTAATTTGGTGGAGGAAATTTTCTGATTTTTGACCAAATTGGCCTATTTTTAAGCAAAAAAAGGCCCTAGATCTGCTCTAGGGCCAAATATTCAGGCTATTTGGGTTTATTTGTTTCTTTCATCCCAACGGCGTTGGAAAAAATTATCGTCTTTTGGTTTGGTTTTTGGCTCTACTTTGCCGGTTTTTAGGGCCTTGGATGACCAATTCTGGCTAACAAAAAACAGTCCGGCAAGCATCATCAGGAAGGCAACAACTCCAAGCCAAACAGCCTGGATCGTGGTTGAAAAGACCAAAAGGGCAAATCCAGCTACTCCCAGTAGCGAACCGATGACCAGAAGCCTTGCATACTGCACACGTGAGACCGGCTTTTCAGGCTTAGCCGTAGAAGTCCCCCCGCTTAGCTGACGCTCTAGCTGCTCAAGCACTTCACGTTCTTTGTCACTTAGACCCAATTTGACCTCCACTTAAATGGTATTGCTTTGTGTCCAGTTAGGCTATTCCAGTGTTATCCAAAGATCAGTTTTTAGTGAAGGTCCAGAGCGAGCTCGATGAGTTTTGTGACCGCCAGACTAGGGATTTTGAGGCCATATCGCCAGATTTGGTAACCGTAGTCGATTTCACCAGAAGTCTTCTCCAGGGTGGAAAGCGTTTTCGAGCCCTTTTCTGCTACTACTCCTTTCTCAGTGCACTAAAAGGACGAACGCCAACCTCCGAAGAACTAACCGGCATAGTTGGAATTTCCGCAGCATTAGAGATGTTCCACGCTGCGGCCCTGGTGCACGATGACCTGCTAGACCAATCCGATACCCGTCGAGGCGCACCTGCAATTCATAAGCGCTTTGAAAGCTTGCACTCGACAAGAAACTGGGCAGGAAGTCCTGAGCGATTTGGTGTTGCTGGATCGGTGTTGGTCGGAGATTTGATGCTCGGCTGGTCAAGCGAGATATTTGGTCACGCACTTCTTTCCTCAAGTGACAAAAATATCGAATCCGCCTGCCGTGACGAATTCAGTTTGATGCGCGTAGAAGTAATGGCTGGACAGTATTTAGATGTCCTGGAAGAAAACGCTGCGGCAACAAGAACTATTGCTGAGGCAGTCGGACGAGCTGAAAAAGTTATTCTCTATAAAACTGCAAAGTACAGCATCGAAGCGCCCCTTCGCATCGGTGCCGCTTTTGCCGGTGCCGATCAAACCGAACTTGGTATCTTTAGTCAATTCGGCATCCCGCTCGGTATCGCTTTCCAATTGAGAGATGACATTCTTGGCGTCTTCGGCGATCCAGTTGTGACTGGAAAACCTGCGGGAGACGATCTTAGAGAAGGTAAGCGCACAGTGCTAGTTGCCCTTACTAAACAATCCCTCGCCGAGAAAACACCCTCGATGGTTACCACCTTTGAGGAGTTACTGACTAGCCGAAATCTAGATCCTGCTCAAATTGATTTCTTGCAGAAGGTCATACGCGATTCAGGCGCGCTGGCTAAAACTGAAACCATGATCATTGAATTAGGTGACCGAGCGCTGTCAACCCTAGAACATGCCCAACTTGATGAATACGGTAAAGCGGCCCTGATTGTTTTAGCTAGAAAAGTAATTGACCGAGATGCCTAGAGCGCTAGCGACTGGGCCAGTCTTCTAACTTCAGATTTTCTTCCGGCAAGTAAAGATTGCATCGGTGTTCCTTTTAATGAAGGCTCTGCGGTGTAGAGCCAGTTGATTGCTGACTCTAAAGAGAAACCAGAATCTAACAAAACTGAGATTGTGCCTCGAAGCGAATGAAGTGGCTCTCCATCAATAATTATTTCGGCGGGAATGCATAATTCACCGGAACGCCTTATCGCAATAAGGTGGTGCTCTTCAATCAGTCGCTTAACTTTGCCCGGCGGGAGCTTTAGCGCCTCCCCTGCCTGAGCAACTGTTAGCCAACTGCTAACCTGATCCAACGGCTCTGTCACAACTTAAGACTGCCACACCTAAGCCAGTTCCGTCTAACTTATCCATCTTCATGCCACCATATTGTTATCCCCAACCCAAAAGGAAAATTTGACCAACGACCCTATGCCCGACCCAAGTGGCAAAGCCGAAAGGCCGTTTCACATCTTCCAGAATGGGCAAAATTTGATTGAAATAGCAATCGGCCATGGGGTTAGCTTTGAGGAGTTTCTGCGGCTAAATAATTTGACTGAACAGAGCATGCTTTTTCCAGGTCAAAAACTCAAATTACCGTTGAAGTTCGAGCAGACTCCCCCTTCCGAAAAACCAACCAGCCACAGTGTTAGAACTGGTGAAACCCTCGTTGGCATAGCTGAACTTTATGGGATACCGGTATCGCTGTTGCAGAAGATAAATAAGTTGGCCCAAAATGCCATGCTCTTTCCCGGCACTGTGTTGCGCCTGGTCGAACTAATTCAGCCAAAATCAAGCAGCTTAGAAAACCCACCGGAGCATTGTTTGATTCACGGCTACCACAAAGTCAAAAACGGCGATCAGATAGCCAGAATTGCTGCATTCCACGGTCTCTCGACACAGGCTTTGCTCAGCGCGAATAACCTAAATTGGAATTCACTGGTTGCCCCAGGGTCAAAATTGGTGCTTCCAATTAGCCACGGAGCCTTGGACTGTCCAAACTTGGTTGAACTTTCGGAAACATCCAGATCGATTGCAGAATCCTTGGTCGAAACTGCAAAAAAGTTCGGCCTTACTGAATTCGCAATTATCACTGCCCTTTCTTTAGAGATGCAGAGAAGTGGCTTACTACCTGATTTGGGTATTCGCCAGCAGACCGAAAAACTTCTAGCCGATTTAGAAAAGGTGCAGGACCCAAGTGCTTTCGGAGTGAAGCTCACTCTCGAACAACTCGGTTATATTGAACTTGCTGAAGGTGCGGCGAGATGGGAGCCTTCAGCCTGGCTCTGGCTGCATCAGATAGGTTCTAAAGGTGTCTAATCTACTTGGCAAGGTTCTGGCTTCGCGTTACCAGTTAAGCGAAGTCATCGCCAACGGTGGCATGGCTACCGTGTATCTTGGCCGTGATCAGAAATTAGACCGATTAGTCGCCGTTAAGGTTATCCATTCTCACCTTGCCGAGTCCCCTGAGTTTAGAGATAAGTTTTTTCGCGAGGCACGGCTATTAGCTAAGGTCAATCATGCAAACCTGGTGAATATTTTTGACCAAGGCGATGACCAGGGTAATGCCTTCATTGTGTTGGAACTAGTCCAGGGCATCACACTTCGGCAAGGGCTTTCCGATTTGGGCAGATTAGAGGCGGATCAGATCCATCAAGTTTCTAGAGCTATACTTTCGGCTCTAGCCCAAGCCCATGCCAACGGCGTAGTTCATCGAGACCTAAAACCTGAGAATGTGATCCTTGCCGATGATGGTCGAATAAAGGTAACCGATTTCGGATTAGCCCGAGAGCTGGGTAACGATACAGATACTGGATCTTTAGTTGGAACTGTTGCCTATCTAGCGCCAGAGGTTATTCGTCGCGGCAAAACGGAAACCGCTAGTGATATCTATAGCTTTGGCATCATGCTTTTTGAGATGCTGACTGGCGCTCAACCTTATCGCGGCGATGACGCTATGCAGATCGCTTTTATGCATACCTCTCAGCGAGTTCCATCAGCAAAAACAATTCATGCCGGTGCATCCGCAAAACTCGATGAATTAATGCTCTGGTGTACCCAACCGAATAGCGCTAACCGGCCGCAAAATGCAGACCAGGTGCTCAACTGGCTGGACACAGCATCAGAATTACCGGATATCGCTAAAACTATAAAACTTCCAGATCAAACAAACTTCACCGAAATTATCGGCGACTTTTCCCAAGAAGCCAAGCCGTTTAGCTCACACAATAAAAAGAGCCCTTTTGTTAAGTGGCTTGTCGCCAGTGTCTTGGCGCTAACTCTTGGTGCCGGCGTAGGTTGGTGGTTCGGGGTTGGGCCAGGTGCTTTAGTGGCGATTCCAAATCTAAGCGATAGGTCGCAGAGCCAGGCTGAGCAATCACTCCAGGAAATTACCGAGTCGATTACAGTGTCAAGAGTTTTTAGTAGCACCTTCGCCCAAGGCACAGTTATCGGCACAGAACCAAGTGCGGGGATGCTGGTGCCAAGAGGTTCAGAAATAAAGTTGTTGATTTCCAAAGGCAAAGAACTGGTCGCTGTGCCAACCATCATTGGTAAGGATCTAGCAACCGCCACAGCCCAGCTTATTGGGGCAAGACTCTCACTCGGAAAAGTGAGTCAATGGTTTAACGCAGAGTATCCAATTGGCTCTGTCTATGCGTATTCAGGTAGCGATGGCACCAAACTTCCAGTTGCATCTGCAGTCGATGTAAAAGTTTCCCTAGGCGCTATCCCCGTTGTCTCGGGTTTGCAGGAGGAAATTGCCCAAGCAGCTTTAGAGGCCGCTGGCCTTAGCGTTCGCGCAACTGAATATCAGTTCTCTAGCACGATAAGCAAAGGCCAGGTAATAGCAGTTGTCCCTGATGAACCGGAAATCGGTAAAGGGTCTAGTGTGAAGCTTCTCGTTAGTAAAGGCGCTGAGACTGTGAAGATGCCTGCAGTTCGCGGCGAAACCATACTGGCAGCTAAATCTCTTTTGGAATCCCTTGGGCTCAAGGTAGTTATTGATACTAAGTGGCTTAGCAAAGATTACGGAATCAAAAAAGTTACCGGGGCTTCCGAAACAGTTGGTACGACTTTAAGAGTTGGACAGACTGTAATTATCCGTTCACGATAACTTATCGCGCGGAAAGTTCCTCAGCAACCAAAAAAGCCAATTCCAATGATTGCGAATGATTTAGTCTCGGATCACAAACAGTTTCGTATCTTGATTCCAAGGTCTTCTCATCGATTTGTTCCGAGCCACCGAGGCACTCAGCAACATCATCACCGGTAAGCTCTACATGCAAACCGCCAGGGAAAGTTCCTAAGAAGCGATGCACCTCAAAAAAGCCTTTTACCTCATCTAATACGTCGTCAAATCTTCGGGACTTATATCCGTTTGCGGTGGTAATCCCATTACCGTGCATCGGATCAGTTATCCAAAGTGGCAGCGCCCCAGAGGCTTTTACCGCTTCAACAAGGGCAGGCAGTTTATCTCGAACTTTTCCAGAGCCCATTCTCGTGATAAAGGTAAGTCGACCAGGTTCACGCTGTGGATCTAATTTCTCTATCAAACCAAGTACGTCGGAAACACTAGTTTCCGGGCCAAGCTTTACGCCCAGAGGGTTTCTTACCCTTGAGAAGAAATCAACGTGAGCTCCATCCAATTGTCTGGTTCTCTCGCCAATCCAAATAAAGTGCGCACTGGTGTCATAAGGAGTTCCAGTTCTTGAATCGATTCTGGTTAACGGTCTCTCGTAATCAAAAAGCAAACCCTCGTGGCTGGTATAAAACTCTGTGGTCCTCAGTTCACTAAAATCAGCACCGCAGGCTGCCATAAATCTAATTGCTTTATCAATATCTCTTGCCATCACTTCATAGCGAGAGTTAGCTGGATTATCGATAAATCCTTTATTCCATTCGTGCACTGAGCGAAGATCTGCAAAACCGCCCATGGTGAATGCTCTAATCAAATTCAAGGTGGAAGCGGAAGTGTTATATGCCTGGAGCAGACGTTTTGGATTAGACGTTCTAGCCTCTGCAGTAAATTCATAGGCATTAACTGCGTCGCCGCGATACGCGGGCAGAGTCAGTCCATCACGAGTTTCAAAATCTGAAGACCTTGGCTTAGCGAACTGTCCAGCCATTCGACCCATTTTGATGACCGGCATTGAAGCACCGTAGGTCAGCACCACGGCCATCTGCAGCACAGTTTTAATCCTCGCCCGAATGCGATCAGCGGTGGCATCAACAAAAGTCTCGGCACAATCTCCACCTTGAAGCAAGAAAGCATTCCCAGAAGCTGCCTGCGCTAAGCGCTGCTTCAAGATGTCCACCTCACCGGCAAAGACCAAAGGTGGGTATTTTGCCAGGGTTGCCTTTACGCTTGCGAGCACCTCGTCCGAAGGCCAGGCAGGTTGTTGTGCTGCAGGTAATGAGGCGTAGTTGTCTAGTTGCCTGATTAGCTCAGGGCTAATTTCGGGCTGGGATTGATTATTTGTCAAAGTACCTTCTCGCCTTCTAGCGACGCTTCTCTTTCAGCGTCGAGGCATAAACATCAATGTATTCCTGCCCGCTAAGTTTCATCAACTCGTAAGTAATCTCGTCTGTAACAGCACGTAACACCAGGCGATCGCCTTCCATGCCAGCGAATCTCGAGAAATCAAGCGGTGCACCAACAACCACACCGATGCGACGAATGCGCGGGAACCGACGGCCAATTGGCTGAACTTTTTCGGTGTCAATCATTGCAACAGGAAATACTGGAACTTTTGCCTCAAGAACCATTCGGGCAATACCAGTTCTACCCCTGAATAGTCGCCCATCTGGAGATCTTGTTCCTTCAGGATAAATTCCAAGAAGTTGACCTTGGCCTAGAACTTGCAACCCGGTGTTAAGTGCGGCTTCAGATGCTTTACCGCCACTTCTATCTATAGGTAGTTGACCTGTTCCTTTAAAGAACCAGCGACTGAGTGTTCCTTTGATACCTTTGCCAGTGAAATATTCGCTCTTGGCAAGAAAGACAACCGGCCTTCTTAACATCAAAGGTAAAAAGATTGAGTCGGAAAAAGAAAGATGATTGCTAGCCAGAATTGCAGCCCCATCAGTTGGAATTCTTTCAGCTCCCCTAACCCATGGCCTGAAGAGGACCTTGAGTAGCGGTCCCAAGAAGATATGTTTCAACAAGAAATACCACATGCGAATCCTCCTTCCAAAGAGATAAGTTCGTGAACTAAAAGTTTATCTTGAGCCGGAAAACTCACGAGCCAGATCAGCAGCGCCAACCGAGCCTGCGTCATTGACTAATTCAGCGGTGACTAGCCGAAGCTCAGGTCGATATCCAACTGCTGGTAGATTTTCCCGATAACTACGGTGGATTGGAGCTAATAGCACTTCACCTAGAACACTAAGTCCCCCGCCAATCACAACTAGCTCTGGATCGAGTAAAGCTACAACTGTTGCCAAAGCTTTTCCTAAGTGGGTAGCCAGCTCCTCGACTAAGCCCAGTGCACCAGGGTCGGATTCTTGGATCGCTTGATAGACCTGCTGACCGGTGAGCTCCGCTGGAGTAGTTGCTAGTTTTCGAAGATAACTGCCTTCTGGTGAATCACTTGCGGCAAGTTCTTTAGCGCTATTTAGAAGAGCAGTGCCGGAGGCATATTGCTCTAAGCAGCCTCGCTGGCCACATCCGCACGGGCGGCCATCCGGAATGAATCGTAGGTGACCAAATTCTGCGCCAATGCCAAAACCACCGCGATAGAGTTTGCCATCGGCAATAATAGCTCCACCTACGCCAGTGCCGAGGGTTAGCATGACCATGTTCTTGGTACCACGGCCAGCCCCAAAACGATATTCAGCCCAGCCAGCTGCGTTCGCGTCGTTCTCGATGACCACTGGAAGCTGCAGGGTAGCTTCTAACTTTGCTTTTAGTGGTTCGTTACGCCAGCTGAGGTTTGGAGAGTAAATAACCTCTGATTGGTTGGCATCGATAAAGCCTGCAGCGGCCACGCCGAGAGCGGCTATGTCTTGCCCCGCAGAGAGTTTTTTGACCATCTCAATTACTGCTTGAAGCAGCGCCTCGGAATCGTTGGCCGGAGTTGGCACCTTATCTGATGCCAAAACCTGGTTATGGGTATCGAGTAGCACACCTGCAATTTTGGTGCCACCAATGTCGATACCTACTGAAAACATGATTTTTGTCCTTGAAACGGCTAACTTCCCCATTTTACAGCCTGAAACTAAGCCACGGATAGTCATTTTGGATTGGCTAATTTAGTGGGTAGAGTTATCAAAAGTCCATCGCAGTGCTAACAAGGAGGCTATCTTGAAGGTTTTCGAAGTTCCGCCAATGGTTCAGTCTGATCTAAAGACGAACATTACTGATCTACTTATCACCCGAGTCAATAAAGACCCTAAATTGCCACTGATGGCAAAACAGACAGAACCAAATGTCTGGACCAATGTTTCAGCAGCTGACTACCTCGAAGAAGTTAAAGCGCTGGCAAAGGGATTCATCGCAGCTGGCATCGAGCCAGGACAACGTGTTGGCTTGATGAGTAAAACTCGCTACGAATGGGCACTTTGCGATTTTGCATTGTGGTTTGCTGGAGCTGTTTCGGTTCCAATTTACGAGAGCTCTGCTCCAAGCCAAATCGAGTGGATTCTAAGTGACTCAGGCGCTAGCGCTTGTATCTTCGAGAATTCAGATCTTGAAACGCTATTCAAAACTGTCAAGAAGTCTCTTCCAGATGTGAAGAAGACCTGGCTTATCGAGGGATCAAACCTCGGCGACCTTGTCGCCTCAGGTTCAAAGATTACCAATGAAGTTTTGGAAGCAAGAAGAACATCAGCAAACCTAGACTCACTTGCGACCATTATCTACACTTCCGGAACAACTGGAAAACCTAAGGGCTGTGAACTTTTGCACCGTGGTTTTGTTGATCTCTGCAAGAATGCCGAAGCGGTTTTGCCTGACGTAGTTTGTCCAGGCGGATCAACCCTACTGTTTCTTCCGATGGCGCACGTTTTCGCTCGCTTCGTTTCAGTACTCTGCGCTTCAGGTGGTGTCCAGGTCGGACATCAACCAGATGCAAAAAATGTAGCTCCTGCGATGCAATCATTCCATCCAACATTCCTCTTGGCTGTGCCTAGAGTTTTTGAAAAGGTATATAACTCTGCTGAACAGCGCGCCGAGTCAGGTGGAAAAGGCAAGATTTTCCGAGCTGCTGCTGAAACCGCAATTGCTTGGTCAACTGCATTAGACAGCCCTAAAGGCCCCTCATTTGGTTTGAACCTCAAGCACAAAGTATTTGACGCACTTGTCTACAAGAAACTTCGTGCCGCGATGGGAGGCCGAGTTAAGTATGCAATTAGCGGAGGTGGGCCGCTTGGTGCAAGACTTGGACACTTCTATCGTGCTATCGGTTTGATTGTTCTTGAGGGCTATGGCTTGACCGAGACAACTGCACCGGTAACTATCGGTCGCCCAAACAATGTGAAGATCGGCAAGGTAGGTTTCGCCCTACCTGGCTGTTCCGTGAAAATTGCCGATGATGGTGAAATCTGGCTCAAGGGTTCAAACACTCTAAAGGGTTATTGGAAGAATGCTGCAGCAACTAAGTCAACCTTCGAAGGCGAATGGTTCAAATCAGGCGATATTGGAACCTTGGATGAAGATGGCTTCTTGAGCATCACCGGTAGAAAGAAAGAGCTTATTATCACCGCCGGTGGTAAGAATGTTGCTCCTGCCCAGCTAGAAGATCCACTAAGGGCTAACCCACTGATTAGCCAAGCTGTCGTGATTGGCGATGCCAAGCCATTCGTCTCAGCACTGGTCTCCATCGATGAGGAAATGCTTCCACTCTGGTTAGAAAACAATGGCATCAAAGAACCGATGAGCCTAGATAAGGCCAGAGAAAATCCGCTGGTGCTTGCCGAGATTTCAAAAGCCATTGAAAGCGTAAACAAGGACTTCTCTTCGGCTGAGTCGATTCGAAAGTTTGCCGTGCTTCCAGAGGATCTAACTGAAAAGAGCGGTCACCTTACCCCGTCACTAAAAATCAAGCGTTCGGTAGTTACCGATGACTACTCTCATTTGATTGATGACATTTACGCAGATAGTGCCAAGTCAACTTGCCACAACATCGGCGATTACAAGATCTAGCGAAGAAACCAATCAGTTTGACGTAAGGCAGCCATGGCTGCCTTACGTTCTTCTGGGCTAAGGCGATCTAAGTAAACCAGCCCGTTGAGATGATCTAATTCATGTTGCAGCGCTTGGGCCAACACTCCGGTGCCGCTTACTGTGATCTCAGTTCCATCAAGTTGATATCCAGTAATTGAAGCTTCTGGGTAACGCAGAGTGCTGTGCCATAACCCGGGAAGAGACAGGCAACCTTCATCAACTAGTTCCGGTTCACCGGAGAGAATTAAATTTTCAGGGTTGAGTAAGTAGCCGGTTTGATTCTCGGCGTTGTAAC
>Ga0315906_10009590_pt1 | contig 11482 bp, 7 predicted proteins | sample LakEriMetagenome_4_FD_203526 | JGI IMG/M metagenome (GOLD analysis project Ga0315906, IMG submission 203526) | Freshwater fungal communities from buoy surface, Lake Erie, Ohio, United States - Buoy 2 MA122 | ecosystem: Environmental > Aquatic > Freshwater > Lake > Lake biofilm | place: USA: Lake... | reverse complement strand
GCGGCACGATTCCGAGGGCATCTTCCTCGTGCCGCCGCCGGCCCTGGAATTCGAGGCGGACGTCCTCGAACAGATCGCCCGCCTGCCGCGGATGGTGATCGTGTTCCTGCTGGCGTCGTGCTGGGTGCTCATGCCCTTCGACGTCGTGCCCGACGCGATCCCGCTGGTGGGTGCCGTGGACGACGTGATCGTGATGACGCTGGCGGGCTGGCCGCTGGCCCGCCTGCTCGAGCAGCGGATCGACCGGCGGCGGCGCTGACCGGAGCCGAGCGTCCGCCGCACGCCGCCCACCCGCCACGGTTCGTGGCTGCCCACGCCCCGTCGCCGGACGTTCGCTGCGGCCATCCTGGCCTCCGCTCTCTCGAAGCCGACTTCGCTCCGCCATCGATGGCTGCGCTCGTCAGCTACGCCGGCTCTCAGGCCGCGGACAGCCACTCGCGGATTCTTCGCAATGCAAGGGGTTTTTTCGTGACAGCGGATCATCGCAACGGCCGGCCACACGCCCGCGGCGTTTCTAGTGCGCATCCGGTTTTGCTGGAGCGACGATCCGGCAATCTGGGCGGGGAGGCGAACGGGGTCGGCGAAAGCTCGACCTTGCGTGTGGCCGCCGCGGCCACAGCGAGGAGACTTTTGCCGCCCCCGAAGCCGGTGCTCCACGTACATCGAATGCGCTCTAGCGGCCGTCGGCCACCGGATCGAGGGCGTGGAGCCGGCCGACGCTGCGGAAGAACACCTTGCCGGCGCCGACGGCCGGCGACGAGCGGCAGGGCTCGCCCAGCGGCGTGCGGCCCAGTACCTCGAATGATTCACCGTCGGCGATCACGACCACCTCGCCGTCGCCGGACACGTTGATCACCGTGCCCCCCACCACGATCGGAGACGCGGAGAAGTTGCCTCCCACACGGCCGCGCCACAGCACCGCGCCGTCGGCCGCGTTCACGCAGGTCACGACGCCCTTGTCGCCCCAGAGGTAGAGCTTCGTCCCCGACGCCACGGGCGTGGGCACGTAGGGAGCCGAACTGCGGTCGAGCGTGTAGGCGATCTCCGGCTCGATCGGGACGTCGCCCGGCTCCCGGCGCACGGCGGGCGGACGCACCGCCACGAGCGAGTTGTCACCCGCACCCTCGCCGCAGGTGCCGATGACGAGCGGCCCCGCCATCATCGGCGACGAGACCGTCCGCTTCGCGAAGCACTTCCGCTCCCAGAGCACCGTGCCCGAGGCCGGATCGACGCCGGTCAGGCCGTGGGCCATGCTCGCCAGCACGGCCAGCGGCGGCTCTCCGACCCGCTCGACCACCAGTGGCGTCGAGTAGGCCGTGCGGGCCGTCTCCCGCGGCAGCCGCCAGCGCTCGCGGCCCGTCTTCACCTCGAGCGCCACGACGGCGCTCGGACCGTCATGCTCGATCGGCACGATGAGGAGATCGCGCCACGCAGCCGCGGAACTGCCGAAGCCGTGCTCGCTCGCGTAGGGACCGAGGTCGGCGTGCCACAGCCGGCCGCCGTCGTGCGTGAAGGCCTCCGCCCGCAGTTGCTCCTTCGTCGCCCACAGCCAGTACACCCCCTGCTCGTCCACTGTCATGGAGCCGGAGGCCGAGCTGTTCTGGGAATGGTGCGGCTCGATGGGGCCGGGCATCTCGTGCTGCCACAGCAGCTTCCCATCGGCCGCGGCGTGGCAGGAGACGAACCGCTTGGCCGCGGCCTCGTCGGCGCTGGCGGTGAAGATCCGGCCGCGCCAGACGACGGGCGACGCGTGCCCCTGGCCCGGCAGGTCGGCCGTCCACGCCCAATCACGTTCCGTCCAGGCGTGGGGAAACCGCCGTGTTCCGCCGATCCCCGCCGCGTCCTGCCCGCGAAATCTCGGCCAGTCCGCCACGGTCGCGGCCGCGTCGGCCGCGGTCGTGGCCTTCGAGGTCGGGCCCGCGCAGTCGGAGCCGCAGAGCGCGGCCAGGATCAGCGCCGCCACCGCTGCGCGACGGGTCGGGATCGGCCGATGATGCCGAGGGCATGAAGCGTTCATCCGACGCAGTATGCCATCATCCGGCCGGCGGGGCGACGCCCGCCGTGGCCCGGTGGTGCAGGCGGCATCGCGGTGTTAGGTTCTGTCTGAAAACGCTGCCCGGCCGCTGGCAGGCTGCTGCGGCGCGGCCGGCTTCTGAACGGAGGTGTCTCGTGTCTTTCGCAGGATCGCCACGCCGTCCGGCCGGCCGATGTCGCCTGATCGCGGCCGGGCTCGTCGGCCTGGGCTGCGCGGCAACGGGAGCCGTGGCGGCGGCCGACCCGTCGATCAGCATCCTGACCACACTGCCGCAGCCGATGATGGCCAATCTCGGCGACGAGTACCGGAGCATCCGGCTCGGCGCCGATCGCGACGCATTCGAGCGGGCGGTCGAGGCCCTCGGCGAGCATCACGACATCGATTTCCACGACATGCCGCTGCGCGAGGCCGTCGCCCTGATTGCGGACAAGGCGGGCATCGCCATCGGCTTCGACCACGAATCGCTGGACGACTCGGGGCTCGACGTCGACGAGGCCAGCGTGACCGGCAGATTCCAGGATGCATCGCTGCGCGCGGTGCTGCGCGAACTCCTCCGCGACGTCGATCTCGCCATCGTCTTTCGCAACGAGCGGCTGGTCGTCACGACGGCCGACGAGGCCGGCCGGCATGCGGTGACCTTCTTCTATCCCGTCCTCGCCGGCACCGACGTCGACGAGTTCGCCGCGCTCATCGAGCGGACCGTCGCCCCAGAATCCTGGGACACGGTCGGGGGCCCCGGGGCGATCATGCCGGTGCCCGGCCAGATGGGCACGGGCCTGGTCATCAGGCAGACGGAGGCGGTCCACGAGGAGATCACCGGCCTCGTGGCAGGGCTCGATGCCGCCCTCTGGTCGGCGGACGAGGTGGACGACGGCGTCGTCCCGCTGTTCGTGAGGGCCTACGCGGTGCCCGATCCCGTCGTGCGCGAGAAGGCGGCCGAGCGGCTGGCCGACATCTGCAACGCGGCCCTGCCGCACGGTGCCGACCCGGAGGCGGCGGTCGAGGTGGTGGGCGAATCGCTCGTGGTGCGGTCGAAGTCGCGGCCGTTCCAGGTGATGGCGGCGCAGGTGCTGGCGTCGCTGCAGGGCGTGGACGCGATCCTCGTCGAGGACGAGCCGGCCGATCCTGCCGATCCTGAGGCCGCGCCGGACGAGGACCACGCGACGCGGTACCGGAAGACAGCCTGGCCGGCGGCCCCGTCCGGCGGCCGGTAGAGCGGATGCGGTTTCGCCGCGGCGGACGGCCCGATGGGCCGGTTTCCAGGGTGTATGCTTGAACGCAGGGGTCTCGAAACACCCCTCCCGCCGGCCCCAGCACGCCATGGGGGCGGCGAACGCGTTCCGGCACGAGCGGCCACGCATGAGCGACAATCGCGAATTCATCGAGGAATTTCTCGTCGAGTCGACGGAAAACCTCGATCAGCTCGACCGCGACCTGATCGCGCTCGAAGAGCGGCCCGACGACCAGCAGCGGCTGGCCAGCATTTTTCGCACGGTCCATACGATCAAGGGCAACAGCGGGTTCTTCGGGTTTTCCAAGCTCGGCGCGCTGACCCACAGCGGCGAGCACCTGCTCGGACGGCTGCGGGATGGCAAGGTCCGGCTCAACGATCGGGTCACGGGCACGCTCTACTCGATGGTCGACGCCGTCCGGTCGATCCTGCACTCGATCGAGTCGACGGGCGTCGAGGGGGAGCACGACTTTCGGGAGCTCGCCCAGACGCTCGCCGCCGTGGCCAGCGAGGACGCCGTCGAGACCGCCGCCGCGCCGGCCGCCCCCCCCTCGCTGCCGCCGGACGTCGCGTCTGCCCCGGCTCCGACGCTGCCGACCGCCGCGGCCGTGCCGCCAACGCCCGCCGCCGACGTGGACGACGCGCCTCACACCGCGGTCGCCGCCTCTCCCGCCCCGCCCCCTGCCCGCCAGGCCGCGGCGGCTCACGAGCCGGCCAAGGCCCCCGCGGTGGCGGAGACCTCGATCCGGGTCGACGTGGGGCTCTTGGCGTCGATTCTCGACCTGGTCGGCGAACTGGTCCTCGCCCGCAACGAGCTGCGGAGCATCGAGACCGCCGACCCGGCCCTCGAAGGCGTGATCCACCGCATCAACACGGTCACCAACTCCCTGCAGGAGACGGCCGTGAAGACGCGGATGCAGCCGATCGAGCACGTCTTCAGCAAGTTTCCCCGCACCGTCCGCGACCTCGCCGTGTCCTGCGGCCGCGAGGTGCAACTGGTGATCGACGGCGCCGACACGGAGCTCGATCGCACGCTCGTCGAGAGCATCCGTGATCCGCTCACCCATCTCGTGCGGAACGCCGTTGACCACGGCATCGAGCCGCCGGCCGTCCGCGAATCGTCGGGCAAGCCGCGGGCGGGCCGGCTGTCGCTGCGGGCATTCCAGGAGAGCGGGCAGGTGACGATCGAGGTGCAGGACGACGGTGCCGGCATTCCCGTGGAGGCCGTCCGCGCCAAGGCGGTGGCCCGCGGACTCGTCGACGCCGACACCGCGGCACAGCTCCCGGACGACCGCGTCCTCCAATTCATCTTCGAGCCCGGTTTTTCCACGGCGGCGCAGGTGACGAGCGTGTCGGGCCGCGGCGTCGGCATGGACGTCGTGAGGACCAACATCGAGGCGATCGGCGGCACCGTCGACATCGCGAGCCGGCCCGGCCACGGCACGACCGTGCGCGTGCGGGTGCCGCTCACGCTGGCCATCATTCCGGCGCTCGTCGTGCGGTGTGCCGGCGAGCGGTTCGCCCTGCCGCAGGCGGCGGTGGCGGAACTGGTGTCGCTGCGCGGCGACGGTGGTCCGCGGATCGAGGGGCTCGAGGGGGCGGACGTGATCCGCATCCGCGGCCGGCTCGTTCCCGTGGTCTTTCTCGACGCGTTCCTGGGCCTGCGGCCCCGCGCCGCCGGCCGCGAGACCGGCACGGTGGTGCTCGTGCGGGTGGACGACCACGAATTCGGGCTCGTCGTCGATTCCGCCCGGACCGGCTTCCCGTCGGCCGAGCTCGCCGACGCGCAGGCGGCGTCCGAGGCCGCCAGCCTCTCCACGATCGTCGTCAAGCCGATCGGCACGCTGCTGGCCCAGCTGGGCATCTACTCCGGCGCCACGGTGCTGGGCGACGGCGGCGTCGTGCTGATCCTCGACCTGCGCGGCATCCTGCGGGCGGCCCAGCTGCCTCCGCTGCCGCGACCGGAGGCCGCGTCCGGCCGGCCGGACGCGTCGGCCCCCGCCGACAGCTACCTCGTCTGCCAGACCGGCTCCGGCCGCCGGATCGCCCTGCCGCTCGACAGCGTCGCTCGCCTGGAGCGTTTCGGCAGGGACGAGCTGCAGCCGGTGGGTCACAGGCAGGTCGTCCGCCGCGGGCAGGCCTTCACGCCCGTCGTGGATGCCGACAGCCTGCTCGGCTCACCGGCGACCGCGGCCGACGACGGCACGATCCATCTCGTCGTGCTCGACGAGCGGCGCGGCGGCGTCGGCATCGCCGTGCGGCAGATCCTCGACGTCGCCCCCGCGGAGTCTCCCCTGCAGCCCGGACTCGCGGGCTCCGGCGTGGTCGGCACGCTCGCCGTCGGAGGACGCGCCACGGAACTGCTTGATCTCACCGCCGCCCCATACCGCTCCTGAGCCGCCACGGCGGCCGACGCCGCTCCGACAGATCGTCACCCCCACCGCAAGGCTTCCCGTCCCGATGTCGGCGCCCGCCCCCCCCGCCCCCGGTTACTGCTGCTTTCTCGTCGGGGACGAGTGCTTCGCGGTCGTGTCTGCCGGCGTCGCGGAGGTGATCCGCGACGGCCGCGTCACCCGGGTGCCGCACGCGGCGGAGGCCGTGCTCGGCCTGCTGCACCTGCGCGGCAGGATCGTGCCGGTGATCGACATGCGACGACGGCTGGGCTTCCCGCCGGCGCCGGCGGAGGCCGGCAGCGCGCACGTCGTCCTCCTCCTCAACGACGAGTGGTACAGCTTCCTCGTCGACGAGATGCTCGACGTCCTCGAGGTGTCCGAGGATCGGATCGAGCACCCCTCCGCGCCGGCCGCCGATGCGCCGCGCGACGCCGTCACCGGCGTCTTCGCGGCCCCGGGAAGACTCGTGCATTTCCTCGATCCCCAGCGCATAGTCAACGGCCTCGGCAAGCAGCGCGACCAGGGTCTTCACAGGCAGGGAGCTTCGCATGGCGGTTCATGACACGACTTCGACGGGCGGCGGTGGCGGAATCGCGGGGAGCGGCTGGCGGGCGCTGCTCGCCAACCGGCTGCTGCTGGCGTTGCTGGCCGTGTCCCTCATCCCGCTGGCGCTGATGGGCATCGCCACCTACCGGGCGGCGTCCGCCTCGCTGACCGACGAGGCCTTCGCCAAGCTCGAGACGGTCCGCACGATCACCGCGAAGGCGGTCGAACGCTACTTCGAACGGCTGCACGACGAGCTCCGCGTCCTCGCCGAGGACCGCATGACGGTCGATGCCTGCCGGCAGTTTCGCGAGGCGTTCCCGCACGTGCTGGAGGAGAACCAGGTCGACGAGAAGGCGGCGGCCCGCGCCCGGCGCGAGGTCGAGTCGCACTACGAGGGGGAATTCGCCGCCGAATTCCGCCGCCGCTCGACGGACGAGCCGGTCACGAGGCCGCTGGTGGAGTCGCTCGACGACAACGCCGCCTACCTGCAGTACCTCTACATCTGCCGCAACGAGCATCCGCTCGGATCCAAGCAGCTCCTCGACACGGCTGACGACGGCTCGGCCTATTCGCAGGCGCACGCGACCTTCCACCCCATCTTCCGCAGCCTCCGCGACAAGTACGGTCTCGCCGACCTGTTCCTGATCGACGCCGCCACCGGCAACGTCGTCTACACGGTCTTCAAGGAACCCGACTTCGCCGCCTCGCTGCGGACAGGCCCGCTCGCCGGCACGTCGCTCGCCGCCGCGTTCCTCCAGGCCGCCGGCAGCGGACGCCGCGACACCGTCGCCTATGGCCACTTCGCCCGCTACCTCCCCTCCTGCATGGAGCCGGCGAGCTTCATCGCCGCCCCCGTCTACGACGGCCGCCAGCTCCTGGGGGTCGTCGCCTTCCAGATTCCGATCGACAAGGCCGACGAGATCATCGGCGAGACGACCGGCATGGGAAGCACGGGCGAGACCTACGCGATCGGTCCCGACCGAACGTTCCGCAGCAATTCGCGGTTCGCCGCCGAACTCGGCGTGAAGAGCACGATCATCGACCCGAAGTTCAAGGTCGACACGGCCGCGGTGAAGAGCGCCCTGGTCGACGGGCGGTCGGGAACGGCGCTTGGCCGCGACTACCGCGACACGCCGGTGCTTTCGTCCTGGACGCCGGTCACGATCCATCGCGACGACGTGTCCGACCGCGACACCGTCCGCTGGGCCCTGATCTCGGAGATCGACCAGGCGGAGGTCATGGCCCCCATCCACAACCTCCGCAACTTCGCCCTCACCATCTTCGGGCTGACCACCGCCGGCGTGCTGGTGGTGTCGTCGGCCATCGCCCGCCGGCTGACGCGCGAGGCGAACCGGCAGGCGGCACTCGTCGCCGGCATCATGGACAACACCCACGCCCTGGCCAGTTCGTCCGAGGAGCTCACGAGCGTCAGCCAGCAGATGAGCGCCGCGGCCGAGGAGACGACCGCCCAGGCGAATCTCGTCTCGGCGGCGGCGGAGCAGGTGAGCGGCAACGCCCGCACGGTCTCCGGATCGATCGACAACCTCGTCTCCAGCATCCACGAGATCGCCAAGAGCGCGCAGAACGCCGCGGCCGTCGCCCGGCAGGCGGTCGACATGTCCAGCACCGCCTCGACGACGATGGACGCCCTGGGCCGCTCGAGCGCCGAGATCGGCAAGGTCGTCAAGGTGATCACCTCGATCGCGGAGCAGACCAATCTGCTCGCCCTCAACGCCACCATCGAGGCCGCTCGGGCCGGAGAGGCCGGCCGCGGATTCGCCGTGGTGGCCAACGAGGTGAAGGAACTGGCCCGCGAGACCGCCCGGGCCACCGAGGACATCGGCGGCAAGATCGACGCCATGCAGGGCGACACCGAGAGGGCCGTGACGGACATCGGCAGGATCCGCGACGTGATCGAGTCGATCGACGCGCTCCAGACGCGGATCGCGGCCGCCGTCGAGGAGCAGTCGGTGACCACCAGCGAGATCAGCCGCAACATCGCCGAGGCCACGACCGGCTCCACCGAGATCGCCGAAAACATCATGCAGGTGGCGCAGGCCGCCCAGAGCACGGCCGAAGGCGCGTCCAACACGCAGGTCTCCTCGCAGGAGCTGTCCCGGATGGCACAGGCCCTGCAGCGGCTGGTCGAGGAATACAGGCGATCCTGACGCCCGCCCAGGGAGGATGCCGGCGTGCGTGCGCTCATCGTCGACGACTCGAAGCCGAGCCGCAGCATCGTGGCGCGGGTGCTGCGCGACCTGCAGTTCGACTGCGCCGAGGCCGCCCACGGCGGCGAGGCGCTGGAGGCGCTGGCCGCCGGCCCCCGACCCGATCTTGTGACCGTCAACCTGCATATGCCGGTGATGGACGGCATCGAGCTCGTCCGCCGGCTGCGGGCGAATCCGGCCCTGCGCCAGACGAAGGTGCTGATCGTGTCCACTGAGGGGGACAAGGATCGCATCGCCGCCGCGCTGGCCGCGGGCGCCGACGACTTCCTCGCCAAGCCGTTCACGGCCGAGGCGCTCGTCCGCGCGCTCGCGGGAATCGGTCTCTGTGCCGCTCCTGCCGGCGGCGGCCGCGGGCCCATCCGCGTGCTGGTGGTGGACGATTCGGCGACGATCCGCAGCGTGCTGTCGTCGACGCTCGCGGCCGACCCCGACCTGCAGGTCGCCGGCACGGCCGTCAACGGCCAGGCGGCGCTGGCCGCGATCGCCGCGGGCCCGCCCGACCTCGTGCTGCTCGACGTGGAGATGCCGGTCCTCGACGGCATCTCCACGCTGCGGGAGATCCGCCGCAGCCATCCGAAGCTGCCCGTGCTGATGTTCTCGAGTCTCACCGAGCGGGGATCGCAGGCCACGCTCGACGCCCTGCTGGCGGGCGCCAATGACTACGTCGCCAAGCCGGCGGGCTCCGATGCCGCCGACGTGGCCCGGCGGATTCGCGAGGAAGTGATCGCGAAGATCAAGGCCCTGGTGCCACGGGGCGGGGCGGTCGCACCGCGGTCGCCGGCGGCAACGCCGGCCCCCCGGCCGACCGTCGCCCCGCGCAAGGGGGCGATTCGCGGCGTCGTGATCGGCGTGTCGACCGGGGGGCCCGTGGCCCTCGCCGAAGTGCTGCCCGCCTTCGCCGCCAAGGCCCGCGTGCCGGTGCTGATCGTGCAGCACATGCCGGCCTTCTTCACGGCGCAACTGGCGGAGCGGCTGTCGCGCATCTGCGGCGCGAGCGTGCGGGAGGCCCGCACCGGCGAGGAGGTCCGGCCCGGCGACATTCTGATGGCCCCCGGCGGACGTCACCTGGAGCTGACGGGCGACGGCGCTGCGGTGCGGACGCGGCTCACGGACGAGCCGCCCGAAAACTCCTGCCGGCCGGCGGCCGACGTGCTCTTTCGGTCGGCGGCCCGGGTCTGGGGGGCGGGAACACTCGGGGTGGTGCTCACCGGCATGGGACGCGACGGCCTGCAGGGCTCGAAGGCGATCGTGGCGGCGGGGGGCGACGTGATCGCGCAGGACGAGTTCACGAGCGTGGTCTGGGGCATGCCCGGCGAGGTGGTCCGCGCCGGCCTCGCCGACGCCGTGCTGCCGCTGTCGCAGATCGGCGTCGAGGTGGGCATGCGTCTCCAGCGGCGCGGCGGCTGACGCCGGTGGAGAGGCTGCGATGAAGGTCGGGCCGCTCCAATTCGCCTTCCTGCGTGATCTGCTGCGCAGGCGCACGGGCGTCGTCATCGACGCCGAGAAGGAATACCTCGTCGTCGCCCGGCTGATGCCGATCGTCCGCCAGCGCAGGATTCCCAGCCTCGACACGCTCATCGACCGCCTCCGCAAGGGGATCGATCCGACCCTCGAGCGCGACATCCTGAGCGCGATGATGACGCACGAAACGAGCTTCTTTCGCGACAAGAGCCCGTTCGAAACCCTGCGCACGCTCCTGCCCGCCCTCGTCGAACGCCGCGCGGCCCAGAAGCAGCTGACCTTCTGGTCGGCCGCCTGCTCCACGGGGCAGGAGCCCTACAGCCTCGCCATGCTCGTCAACGAGCACTTTCGCGACGTCCTCGCCTCGTGGCGGGTGCGGATCATCGCCAGCGACTTCTCCGAGGACGTGCTCGCCCGGGCCCGGGAGGGCCTCTTCTCCGATCTGGAAACGGCCCGCGGCCTGTCGCCCCAGCTCATGGCTCGCTACTTCCGTCCGCTGCAGGGGAAGTGGAGCATTTCGCAGGACTGCCGGCGGCTCGTCGAATTTCGGCCCATCAACCTCAACGACACCTGGCCGCTGATGCCTCCCTGCGACGTGGTGTTCCTGCGCAACGTCATGATCTACTTCGACGTGCCCACGCGGACCAAGCTCGTCGAGCGGATGCGACGGGCGCTGCGGCCCGACGGCCTGCTCTTTCTCGGCGGCGCGGAGACGCTCATCGGCATCGACAACGGCTACGAGCGGCTCACGGGCACCGGCTGCAGCTACTACCGGCCGAAGCCGAGGGCCTAGTGCGCATCCGGTTTTGCTGGAGCGACGATCCGGCAATCTGGGCGGGGAGGCGAAGGGATCGGCGGAAGCCCGACCGTGCGTGTGGCCGCTTCGGCCACAGCGAGGAGACTTCTGACGTCCCGAAGCCGGTGCTCCACGTATCTCGGATGCGCTCGAGCGTGTGGCGGCCGCGGCTCAGGGCCGCCACTCGATGCCGAGGATCGAGACGTCGTCGAGCGGCCCGGCCGGCCGGCACCACTCCTCGACCCGCGACAGCAGCCCGGTCACGCTCTCCTCGAGCGGCTGCGGCCGACCCGCGGCGAGCACGTCCGCCATGGACTGGTCGCCCAGCGGCTGACGATCCTTGTCCATCGCCTCCGGCACGCCGTCGGAGTAGAAGTAGAGCCGGTCGCCCGGGGCGAGTTGGAGCGAGTGCTGCTCGTACTCGACGTCGGGCACGAAGGCGATCGGAAAGCCTTCGGCGCCGTGAAACTCGGGGCCGCCCCCCTCCGGCACCCGCACCATCGCCGGGTGGCCTCCCGACACGTAGTCGAGCCGGCCGGAAGGCAGGTGCAGCACCCCGTAGAGGATCGTGAAGTAAAGCCCGGAAAACTCGTCGGCCTGAAAGAGGCGATTGAGCTGGGTCGCCACCTCCGCCGGCCGGGCCACGAGCACGCGGCCGTCGGGCCCCTGGCGGACGAGCAGCGACTGGTCGGTCACCTTGGGCGTGAGGAAACGTCCGACGGTCACGGCCATGAGCGACGACGGCACCCCGTGCCCGCTCACGTCGACGACGAACATGCCGGCATGCTCGTC
>Ga0315906_10009587_pt1 | contig 11483 bp, 18 predicted proteins | sample LakEriMetagenome_4_FD_203526 | JGI IMG/M metagenome (GOLD analysis project Ga0315906, IMG submission 203526) | Freshwater fungal communities from buoy surface, Lake Erie, Ohio, United States - Buoy 2 MA122 | ecosystem: Environmental > Aquatic > Freshwater > Lake > Lake biofilm | place: USA... | reverse complement strand
GGAGTGTCGGTTTCTTAACATCCGATGCTCTTTAAACAAGGGAGAATAGTATGGGTGGTGGTGGATTTTTAGGATTAGGGCCTGCTCCAAGTGCCCCTGCTGCTCCTGATTACAGGGGTGCTGCAGTAGAAACCGCACAAGGTAATATTGATGCGGCTAGACTAGCGACTGCGGCTAACCGAGTTAATCAAGTCACGCCTTATGGCAATCTTAGCTATGCTATTACTGGTTCTGACCCTTATGGCAATCCTACTTGGACTGCTACACAGACTTTAAGCCCCGCCCAACAACAACTGCTTGACTATCAAAATCAAACAAGTCTTGGATTAGGCAGGCTTGCAGGTCAAGGATTGGGTTATGTTGAGAATATGCTCAATACCCCGTTTGATGTAAGCAAATTGCCATCGACAGGGTTTAATCCTAGTCAGACATACCAAGAAGCCTATATGCAAAGGCTTGCCCCACAGTTACAACAAGGGCGTGAACAACTACAGCAACAACTTGCAAACAAAGGCATCGATATTGGCTCTACAGCGTATGACCGAGCCATGATGCAACAAGCCCAGCGTGAGAATGACTTATTAGCTGCCGCCACAACGCAAGGTTTTGGTGTTGGTCAACAAGCCCGTCAATCTGCTTTGCAAGAGCAAGCCTACCTTAGAAACGAGCCATTAAACACCCTATCTGCGGTTCGTACAGGGGCACAGGTACAAGGCCCACAATTTGTTAATTCTGCTCAACAAGCTACTACCGCAGGCCCTGATATTTTGGGTGCAGCACAGATGGGATACAACGCCCAAATGGGTGACTTTAATGCTAAACAAGCCGCCCAAGCTAACCTTAATCAAGGTTTATTTAGTTTAGGTAGTGCCGCTCTGATGTCTGATATTCGGGCAAAAGAAAATATTAAAGCAATCGGTGTAATGGATAACGGCTTGACCTTATATAGCTTTGAATACAAAGATGAAGTCAAATCGCACCCATTAGCAGGTGATGGCATCCATGTAGGCGTGATGGCACAAGAAGTAGAGCAAGTATTCCCTTATGCAGTTAAAACCCTAGATGACGGCTATAAAGTCGTAGATTACGGACTATTACCATGAATATGTACAACCCTTACATTCAGCAGATGCCCCAAACCCAAGACTTAGGCGGTCTAACTCCCTTTATGCAAAACATAGCAAATCAACAAGCTATGCAACAGCAGGCTATGCAACAAGGCATGGGCTTGACTAATCAAGCGGGTATGACTGTTGATGGCAAACAAGTAGGGGCTGGATATAACCAATTAGCTATGGCAAATGCCCTACGCAAGCCACAAACACAAGAACAAATTAACGCTAGAGATGTACAAATGGGCGGTATGGGAACTTATAACCCATATACTCAATACAATATTTCTCAGCAATATGGCACAGACCCATATTCGCAACAAAGCAGAATGTTAGCGGCTCAGGAGTTCTAAATGGCACAACCCATGATTAATGTAGGCGGTAATTTACCACCTGAAATCCTACAACAACAACAGGCGTTAAACCGCCAACAGCAGATGGCTCAGTTGCTAATGCAACAGGGTCAATCTATGCCGTCAGGTCAAATGGTAAGTGGGCGTTATGTTGCACCTAGTTTCTTCCAGTACGCAGCACCTTTATTTCAAACCTATGCAGGTACACGCCTAGCAGAAAAAGGCGATAAAGCAATGCTTGACCTAGTTGAACAATTACGCAAAGGTAAAGAACAAGAAACACGAGCAATTATGGAGCAACTTACGCCTCGTGAAGTGCAGACCGAAATGGCTGGCCCTTACACAGGTAATATACCAATGCCTACAGCAACACAAACTATACAACCTAATGTGCAAAACGCCATGAATTTAGCTTTGCAATCACGATTTGGTGCTGGAAAAGAGTTGTTGCCAACTTTGATTCAACGCTCATTACCTGAGCCAATTAAGCCTACAACTGATATGCAAAATTATGAGTATGCTAAATCGCAAGGCTACAAAGGCACATTAAATGATTTTAAAAATCAAATTACTCCATATCAACAAGCACAATTAGGTATAGAGCGTGAAAAATTTGAGTTTGAAAAGAGCAAAACTGCAACTAAGCCGTTACCTGAAGGATTAAATAAACAAGTAACTGGTGCTGTAAATCTTACAGATGCAATTTCTGATTACCAAGCCAAAATTAAAGGATTTGGTTTTAAAGATTTTGCCAATCCTGATAAACGAGCAGAAATGGGCAATCTTTATAACAATATGATGTTGCAAGCTAAAGAAGCATATAACTTAGGCGTATTAAACGGCCCTGATTATGATATTTTGCAAAGAGTTGTAAAAGACCCAACCAATGTTAGTTCTTTAGCATTTTCCAACACCGCATTAAGCAAACAAGCAGATAGTTTAAGAAAAACATCATCTGATATTGTTAAAAATGCTTATTTGTCACAAGGGCGTGAAGTACCTAATGATATTGCTGCTAAATTTGTAAAAAAAGAAGAACCTAAAACAGAAAAAAAATCAGTTAAAGAACAATTAGGTTTGTCAAAAGCACCTGCTGGTGTTGACCCTAAAGTTTGGAATGTAATGACTCCTGAAGAAAGGGCGTTATTTAAATGACACTAGAACAACAACAAGCAATAGCTTTAGCTAACGCTCGTTTGCGTTTGCAAGAGTCACAGCCAACTGAACCGCAAGTTACAGAATCTCAATTTGCTGAAACGGGTGGCGGTGCAGCAGTTGGCAGACCTGTTCGTGGGGTGCGTTTAAATGTACAACCTGAACCTAGACCATTAGAGTCGTTTATGGCAGGTGCTACTCGTTCTGCTATTGACCCATTATTAGCTGTAGCTCAAGGCGTTACAGGTGGGCGTGGTGGCGTTAGTGATGCCGTAAAGCGTTTAGCCCAAGAATCACAAGTTTATGAAGAAGCAAACCCAGCGTCATATATTGGTGGGCGTGTAGGCGGTGCTGTATTGCCTGCTGCTGGCGTAGCCAAAGGCGTGGGCATGATTCCTAGTTTTGCTCGTGCTAATCCTTATGTGCAAGGTGCTGGCGTAGGTGCTATTACAGGTGCTATGACCCCCGTAGAAACAGGTGCTACTGGCCCACAAATGTACGAACAAATGGGTCAAAATGTAGCTACAGGCGGTGCAATCGGTACGGCTATACCTGTCATTGGGCGTGGCATACAAGCCGCAGGTTCAGGTATTCGTAGAGCATTAGGGGTAAGCACAGGTGCAGGCGAAGAAGCTATTGCACAAGCATTACGAGCAGGGCGTGAAGGAAATCAAACATTTTTAGAAAATATGCAAAGCAAAGTGCCTATAACAAATGTTTTGGATGATGCTAGAGTTGCATTATCTAAAATGCAACAAACTTTAGGCAATGAATATCGTTCAGGAATGATTGATATTTCTAAAGACAAAAGCATTTTAAGTTTTGATAATATTGACAAAGCTATTAGAGATGCTGCTAGTGTTGTTACTTTCAAAGGACAAGTTAAAAATCAAGCTGGATTTGACAAACTTGATGAAGTTAAAACTGCCATTAATAATTGGAAAAAATTAGACCCCAAAGAATTTAGAACGCCCGAAGCATTAGACAATTTAAAACAGCAAATTGGTGGAATTTTAGAAGAAACACCGATTGAACAAAAAACTGCTCGTAAAGTTGTTGGTGATATTTATTCTTCTATTAAAAATGAAATAGCTAAACAAGCACCAACTTATGAAAAAGTAATGAAAGATTACAGAGAAGGTTCTGATTTAATTGAAGAAATACAAAAAACATTAAGCATTAACAAAAAAGCCACAGATGCTACAGCATTAAACAAACTTCAATCTTTAATGCGTAATAACGCCAACACTAATTATGGCTATCGCATGGAATTGGCTAAAGCCTTGCAACAACAAGGCGGTCAAGATTTAATGCCAGCATTAGCAGGTCAAGCACTAAGTTCGTTTACACCTAGAGGATTAGCGGGGCAAGGGGCTGGTATTGGTGCTGGTTTAACTGCATTTGCTGACCCATCAGCATTAGCTGTATTACCATTAACTAGCCCACGCTTAGTTGGTATGGGTGCTTATGGGGTAGGCAGAGCGACACGAAATATTCCAAAATTATCAGACGCAGAGCTAAGAAACATGGCTCGTATGTTGACTACACAAGGCGTACAAGGAGCAATAAATGAGTAGAAACGGGTCAGGCACATATTCTCTACCTGCGGGTAATCCCGTAGTTACAGGCACAACCATTGCAAGTACATGGGCTAATAACACACTTAGTGATATAGCTGCTGCTCTTACAGATTCTTTGGCAGCAGATGGTCAAACCACCGCTACTGGAGCATTAAAAATGGGTGGTAATGACATACAAAATGCGGGTACAGTAACGGCTGTAACTGGTATATTTGGCGGTATATTTTAAGGAAAAATCATGGCACAAGCAGGCTTTACACCAATTTCAATTTATTACTCAACTACGGCTTCTAATATACCGACTGCTGGCAATCTAGTTGCTGGTGAATTGGCTATTAATACTGCCGATGGAAAACTATATTTTAAGAATAGTTCCAATGTGGTTACTTTATTGGCAAGTTCATCTGTGGCAGCCCTTACATTACCTGTAAGCACAGCCAATGGTGGAACTGGGGCAACTAGCCTAGCTGCTGCAAATATTCCTGTAACCAATGTGGCAAACTCATTTACGGGCTTGCAGACCTTTGCTGGCACATCGTCTAACGCAGACCTAAAGACTTCAAATATCCTAGAAACTGCCACTATTTCAGCTACGGCTGCAACAGGCACAATTAACTATGATGTTACGACCCAATCGGTCTTGTACTACACAACCGATGCTAGTGGTAACTTTACAGTCAATTTTAGAGGTTCTAGCGGAACTTCTTTAAATACAATCATGGCTACAGGCGAATCGTTATCTGCTACTTTCTTGGTAACTAATGGTTCTACAGCTTATTACAATTCTGCCGTAACCATTGATGGTTCTTCTGTAACCCCCAAGTGGCAAGGTGGTTCTGCCCCAACTAGCGGTAATGCTAGTTCAATAGACAGTTATACTTATGTGATTATTAAAACAGGAAGTGCAACCTTTACTGTGCTTGCTTCTGTAACTAAATTCGCATAAGGTAAACAATGCCACGCTTATCTAAAATTGGTGCAGCAGCCCTAGCAGCGTTTGGATGGACAGGACTACAGACTGTTACTGCTGACTACCTTGTTGTTGCTGGTGGTGGTAGCGGTGGAAAAAACGCAGTTGGTGGCGGTTCTGCTGGCGGTGGTGGAGCAGGTGAAGTTATTTATGGAACAGGCTTATCTCTTAATCCAACCTTGTCCTACACAATTACAGTAGGAGCAGGTGGAGCAACACAAACAACATCAAACACAAGCGGTAACAACGGAAATAACTCATCAATTAGCTCTACTGTTATAGCAATTGGCGGTGGTGGTGGTGGCGCATTTAATGACACTTTTAATGGTAAAAGCGGTGGCTCTGGCGGTGGCGGTTGTTACTTCACACCCGGTACTGGTGGCGCTTCAACTACTGGAACTCTTGGCGGTGGAACGCATTATGGAAATGCAGGTGGCTCTGGCGCTTCTGGTGATAATGCCTCTGGAGGCGGTGGCGGTGCTAACGCAGTCGGTGGAAATGCAAGCGGAAATACCGCAGGAGTTGGCGGCGCTGGTCAAGCATTTAGTATTTCAGGTTCTTCTGTAACTTATGGCGGTGGCGGTGGCGGTGGAAATTACAATTCAACTGGTGGCGCTGGAGGCTCAGGTGGTGGAGGCGCTGGTAGCGTAAGCGGAGCAGCTGCGTCAAACGGAACTGCAAATTTAGGCGGTGGCGGTGGAGGCGGTGGAGATACTGGCTCATTGTCTGGTAGCGGTGGTTCAGGCGGTTCAGGAATCGTCATTGTTGCCTACACATCTGCAACTCAATTATTCGGTGGTGGAACTATTACCCAATCAGGCGGTAAATATATCCATACCTTTACTTCTTCTGGTGCATTAAGCCCATTAAATTCATTGACAGCAAACTTCTTAGTTGTTGCAGGTGGAGGTGGTGGTGGAGCATACAACGGAGGTGGCGGTGGAGCAGGTGGTCTTCGCTCTTCTGTTACAAATACTGGTGGTGGCGGTAGCTTAGAGTCCACATTAACCATTGACACAAACTCTATTTATACAGTTACTGTAGGTGCTGGTGGTTCTGGTCAAATATCTTCGACTCAATCAGTAGCAGGCTCTAATTCATCTTTCCTATCGATTGCCTCAATAGGCGGTGGTAAAGGTGGTGGCTATACAGGCTCTTTCTATTCCGCATCAACTGGCGGTTCTGGCGGTGGCGCACCATATGCTGCTGGTGGTACTGGCGCAGCAGGTACAGCAAATCAAGGTTTTGCTGGCGGTAATGGAGATGGTAGTACAAACTCTGGAGGCGGTGGCGGTGCAGGAGCTGTAGGGGGTAATGCAACCGCATCAGTTGGTGGTAATGGTGGCGTTGGTGTTGCTGTGGCTATTTCTGGAACTTCAACTTTCTACGCAGGCGGTGGTGGTGGAGCAGGGTATCCTGCTGGTGGAGGTTCTGCTGGTACTGGCGGTAATGGTGGTGGCGGTAACGGAGGCGCAAATAGCGCTGGTACATCAGGTACTGCTAATACTGGTGGAGGTGGTGGTGGTTCTCAAGATGCTAATAATCCTCCAAACAATGCTGGCGGCAATGGCGGTAGCGGTGTAGTCATCATCTCTTACGCTGGCTCACAAGTATTTGGCGGTGGCACAGTAACAACCTCTGGCGGTAATACTATCCATACATTCACAAGTAGTGGTTCTTTAACACCTGCTTATTCTGTTTCATATTTAGTTGTTGCTGGTGGTGGTGGTGCTGGAGCAACTCATGGTGGAGGTGGTGGAGCTGGAGGTTTATTAGCTGGCACTACTACAATTACACTTAATACTTCTTATACAGTTACAGTAGGTGCTGGTGGAAATGGTGCGGTTGTATCTGCACCTTACAACAATGGAACAAATGGTAGTAATTCTGTATTTTCATCAGTAACTGCTATTGGCGGTGGTAAAGGCGGTGGTGGTGCTAGTGATGGAACTCCAGCAAGCGGTGGTTCAGGTGGTGGTGGTGGTAACGGAACTGGCGGTGGCACAGGTGGTACTGGCACAGTAGGTCAAGGTAACAATGGCGGTGCTGGAGCAAATTCAGGCGTTGAAGGTGGAGGCGGTGGTGGCGGAGCAGGAGCTGTTGGCGATAATGGAACATCAAGTGTTGGCGGCAATGGTGGTATAGGCTCAACTTCATCTATTACAGGCACTTCTACTTACTACGCAGGTGGCGGAGGTGGTGGGTCTAATGGTGGTACTGCTGGTACAGGAGGCACAGGCGGTGGTGGTGCTGGAGTTACAAGTGGTGCTGGAAATGCGGCAACTGCTAATACAGGTGGCGGTGGTGGTGGTGGGTCATCTGGAGGTGCTGGTGGTGCAGGTGGTTCAGGAGTAGTTATTCTTTCTATACCAACTGCTAGATACTCAGGCACAACCACAGGCAGCCCAACAGTAACCACATCTGGTAGCAATACCATTCTTACTTACACATCATCTGGAACTTATACAGCTTAAAAGGAGCAATCATGTCGCATTTTGCAAAAGTAGAAAACGGAGTAGTAGTACAAGTAATCGTAGCGGAACAAGATGTCATAGATAGTGGCATTTTTGGTCATGGATGGGTACAGACTTCATACAATACTCATGGTGGACAACACCCTGAAGGCAGACCATTGCGTAAAAATTACGCTGGTATTGGCTACACATACGATAGCCAACGAGATGCCTTTATTCCACCACAGCCATTCCCAAGTTGGGTAATGAGTGAAGAAACCTGTTTATGGAGTTCTCCAGTACCTTATCCTACTGATGTAGGCACAGCAGAGAATCCTAAGAGATATAATTGGGATGAAGCTACAACCTCTTGGGTAGAAGCCACATAGGTGACATTATGTTCATAATTGACTGGGTTTTCGATAAGATGGGCTACACCAAAAAGGTGAATTGGCTAACTGTGCTTAATTCTTGGGAAGGTGAAGTTAAGGCCACGCCCAAAAAACCTGCGGTTAAACGCAAACCTGCCGTCAAGAAAACTCCTACTGTCAGGAAAAAAAATGGCTAACGAGATTGAAAAAGAAATCGTCAAAGAAGCCATTAAAGAGTGGTTAAACGAAAAAGTAACCCAGTTTGGTTGGTTCTCTATACGAACATTGTTTTATGTCTTTGTAGCTGGTCTAGGCTATGCCTACCTAACAACTCATGGGTGGTCTTTGCCAAAATGAAACTATGGAACTTCACGAAGGGATTAAAACCCTAACTAGTAACCTTGATACAAGCCGAGCAAGTGCTAAAGAGCTTTCTAAAAGTATTGAGAATGTACAAAAAGAAGCCACCGATGTTGCAGTACAAAGGAACATAGATAGACGCAGAGAGTTACGAGAAAACGAAGTCCGCAAAGAGTTATTCTTAAAACGGGTATTAATTCAATGGGAACACGAAGAACGGGTTAGACGAGAAGAAGCACAGATTAGAGCAGATTTTCTAAAAAAGTATGGCAAACGATGGGCAGAAGTAGAAGCCTTGAAAGCCAAGCTAGAGAAGCAAGAGAAAGAGTTTCAGAAAGAATTTAACAAAGATTTAAACAAGGCTAGAAATGCACAGTTTTGGTGTTTTGCAATAGCTAGCGTAATAGCTTATTTTTTAGTATGGGGTTATAAATAATGTTTCCATTGACCGCTATTTTAGACATTGGCACTAAGCTCATTGACAAGCTCATTCCTGACCCTGAAGCAAAGGCTAAGGCTCAGTTAGAACTGGTAAAACTCCAACAAGAGGGCGAACTGGCTAAGATGCAAGCCGACATAGCCGAAGCCCAAGAAGTTACAAAGCGTTGGGAAGCCGATATGTCTAGCGACTCTTGGTTATCCAAAAACATTCGCCCAATGGCTTTAATCGCCATATTTGGGGCTTATTTCCTATTTGCCATGATGTCAGCCTTTGGGTATGACGCTAATCAGAACTATGTGCAGTTGCTCGGTCAATGGGGACAAATCGTATTTCTAGCCTATTTTGGTGGTAGAACGGCTGAAAAGATTATTGAGATGAAAGCTAAGAAATGATGTCTTTGTGTAGTGCTGACGGCTGCAAAAACAATTCATTAGCCAAAGGTTTTTGCAATGCACACTACCTTAGAAACAAAAAAAACAAAGATTTAAACGCACCATTAAAACAAAGAAATATTGACAAAATTTGCGTAGATTGTGGCAAGCCTACAGACGCAAAAGGCGGGTTTATGCGTTGCAAAACTCACTATAAAATCTACAAAAAACAAACATTAAAAGCAAAATTTGTTGATATGCTTGGTGGTTGTTGTTCTGTTTGCAAAGGCAAATTTCCATTAGCAGTTTATGATTTTCATCACTTAGAAAATAAAAAAGATGATATTGCTAGTATGTTTAATTATTCATCAGAAGAAAAAATAGCGGAAGAAGTAAAAAAATGTATTCTTTTATGTGCAAACTGTCATAGGATTACCCATGCAAAATAGATTTGATGTTTGTTTAGAAAGAGTTTTGAAACACGAAGGTGGATTCGTTAATGACAAACTTGATAGTGGCGGTATGACCAATCTAGGCGTTACTAAGCGTGTTTGGGAAGAATTTGTAGGGCATCCTGTATCCGAAGCTGATATGCGAGCCTTAACCCCCGAAAAAGTCGGCTCAATGTATAAATTAAAGTATTGGAACTCCAGTTATTGTGAAGTCTTACCGAAAGGCTTAGATTATGTGGTATTCGATTTTGCCGTTAATGCAGGCACAGGCAGAAGCGTTAAGACGCTACAACAGGCAATCGGATGCGTGGCTGATGGAGTTATCGGGCCTAAGACTATGGCAGCAATTAATGATGCAAACCCTAAAGACCTTATTGCAAAGTTTTCAGACGCTAGGGCAGACTTCTATCAGGGCATAGTTGCAAGAAAACCCGACCAATCTCGCTTTATTAAAGGGTGGCTTAATCGGGTTGAGGATGCTAGAAAACTAGCTCTTGAGGAATATAACCAAGACAATAAAGAGTCCTAGTAGCAACAGACCTTTTTCAGTCCAGTACGCCCTGTTAAGACGGGCTGGGTCGTGGATTAAATAAGACTGAAGCTCAAGCATATCTGCGTCTTTCTCGACATACTTAGGTGGCACATAATACTTACCAATGCTGACTTTGCCGTTGTTGTATGGAATGTTCATTCTTGTGCCTTTCTTAGTATTGCTCTAGCAAATTCAATCCAGCCTTCATTAGAATCAATATGGTTTACAACTGCATTACCTACTGCAATTATTTCCTCATCTGTTAGTTCTTTTACTGAATGGGTATAGAGTGGAATCAAGTCTGTAAAACCCATTTCTACAAAGTAATCTGCACTTCTTGACACATCACCGCCTTGGCTCAGCCACGCTACTGGTTTCATAAATAACTCGCTAAACCATAACCTAGAGTTGTACACGCTACTGCAAATAACACAAATAAAATTGTAGCTACAAATGGGTTCATTCAAACTCCTCACTTTCTGTATCTTCAACATCGTAAATAAAAGCCATGACTTCACTATCTACATGGATGTGTTTCTTGGCTAATTCAGGCTTATGCTCAACAGCCGTATGGACTTCTTGGATTAGCTGATAGGCTTGGTATAGCTTATCAATCATTTCTTGTCTGGTCACGATATACCCCCAGTTCTCCACACATAAACAATAGCAGGTATGCCAAATGCCAACACACCTGCAACCATACCTAATAAAAAGTCTTTCATAAATCCCCCTTAGTTAAACAACAATTAAATATTAAGCCAACTTAACTATTTGTGCAAGAATTATTTAATGTGTGGCTAAAAAGCAACAGGGCAGATTTGGTAGCTGTTACCTGTAACGCAGAAAGCCACAAAATTCGTTACTTGCTACATCCTCTTGCGATGGCTTAACGCCCTGTAAAGGTGGGGTGGCCCTCTGTGTGAAGGAGATTGTGGCAGGGGGATTGCCGCCACCCCGTAATCATTATAGTTTGTTTTTAGCCCTATAAAACGCTAATAAATGGGTAAAACATTCCCACCCAATTCTCAGGTCATCTTCAGGTATCTCTACTAGTTTAGCCTTATTTTGTAGGGCGTTTACATAAACAATCGCACACCGAGCTTTGGGCATCTCAAACCCCTGTCGGTAGGCTGATAACTGCATTTGGTGGTCAAAAAAGTAATCGAGCTTGTCTAGGTCTTTCTCAGTCGTTTTGAAGTCAACCACAAAGCCTGACTTGGCAACTAGGTCGCATTTACCGCCAAACCCACCATAAGCAAAGGACTTCTCAGAAATCCATAGCTGTGAGCCAAAATGCTCGTTTATGGCGTTTTCTACGGCTCGGACATAAGG
>Ga0315906_10009583_pt1 | contig 11487 bp, 19 predicted proteins | sample LakEriMetagenome_4_FD_203526 | JGI IMG/M metagenome (GOLD analysis project Ga0315906, IMG submission 203526) | Freshwater fungal communities from buoy surface, Lake Erie, Ohio, United States - Buoy 2 MA122 | ecosystem: Environmental > Aquatic > Freshwater > Lake > Lake biofilm | place: USA... | reverse complement strand
GGCAGGGATGCAGCCCACAGGTCAGGGTAGGAGCGAGGCGTAGCGGGGACCGAGGCGCTTGATCCGGTACCAGCCGCCGCCGGCCCGGTAATCGATCAGGTCTGCCTCCCACAGGCGGGTGATCCGACGGCTGACCGTCGCCTGACTGCAGTGCCATCGCCTGCGCAGCTCAGCGGTCCGGATCTGGGCTGGCGTCTTCGGCAGCCACTGATCGAGCTGAAGGCAGTCCACCAGCGTGGAGTCCTCGACTGAATGGCGCAGGGCCAGCAGGTGCTCGATCACTGGGGTTGCTCCGTGCTGGGGAGCAGGTAGGCGGACCACTGCTCGAGGGTGAGCACGACGCGCCAGGTGCCGCCACGGAAGCGCACGAGGGTGGCGGCATGGGTGGCGGCGGCATTGCGGCGCTGCTGCTCGGCCTGTGGTGGCTTGATGCGTGCGGCGGCTGCGACGTCAGCCCAGGAGGCGACTTGGATCACGTGGTCTGGCACGCCGTTTAGGTCGCCGACGTCGTCCTGGCGGCCGGCGCCGAGCTGTCGCCTGACGGGCACACCGAGCAGGTCGGACAGGAGCGCTGCAGCTTCCCGTTCGGCACCGTCGCCCTTGCGCTTCTGGGGGCTAGCCACGGCTGGCTGTGGCGCCTGGATCGCCGTTGTAGCGGCCCGTGACGGCATAGGTGGTGGTCGGTGCATCGGTCATGGCCATGAAGACCATCTGGCCGATGCGCAGGCCAGGGAACAGCGGCTGGGAGTGCAGCTGAAGGTTGTTGCGCAGCTCCAGGGTGAGTGTGCCGTGGAAGCCGGGGTCCGCCCATCCGGCCAGGGCGTGATCCAGGCCTTCGCGTGCCCGGGACGACTTCAGCAGCAGCTGGCCGCAGATGTCGTCGGGCAGGTGGAACTGTTCCAGCGTGGCGGCGAGCACGAACTGGCCAGGGCGAAGGAGGTATGGGTAGTCGGCGTCGTGGTTGCCGAGAGGGTATGGGGTGAAGACGTGCTCAGCGGACTCGATCAGGAGGGTGGAGCCGAGGCGCAGATCGAGCGAGGCTGGGTTGACGAGGTCAGGATCGAACGGGCTGATGACGCCGGCGCGCGCCAGCTCATGGATGCGCCAGTCGGGGAGTACGGCCATATCAGGTGAGAGAGGAGAAGGGTGATGGGTAGATGCCGAGCATGAGGTCGATCGCCTCGAGCTCGCGGAAGTAGCGGCGGCGCACGGCGTCGATCTGATCGGGAGAGGAGTTGACGCAGCGCGCCAGGATCACGGCCTCAGCGCCGAACATGTGCGCTCGCTCGACAGCGCAGCGAAGGGGTGCAGGCACGGCCATGGAGGAGCAGCAGGGTGAGGGTTGAGATGACCAGCAGGGCTCCGCACGTGAAGCCATGGAGCCAGGCGCCGATCATGGCTTGGGCAGGCGGATGGTCCAGTAGGGAGTGCCGCGGCTGATCTCGGCTGCGCCAGAGGCGACGGCATCAGCCTGTGCGGCCTTGAGCTGCTGGGAGAGCTGGACGACGGCTGGAGGGTAGGTGTAGGACGCGCGGCCAGAGCTGAGGCTGAATGCCACGTCCTGATGGCTGAACTGTGGGTCGAGGTCGCCGAGCTCAACAGCGGCCTGGAGCAGGTCCAGGCAGTGGTCCAGTTCAGCCTGGAGCGCCGCGATCTCGCGCTTGAGCTCGATGGTGCGATCAATGGTGTCGTCGATGTTCATGGTGGGTGAGTGGTTGGTGGAGCGGGTGTGCCCTTGACGTGGCCAGGAGCCATGCGGCCTGGCGTCACCACGCATCGCGATAGATCCCGTGTGCTGAGGCTGGGTGTCCACCGGCTGAGCCGACCAGTGGGCAGCTGTGAGCTGGGAGGGCACGACCGGCGACGATCCCCGGTTCCCGCCGCACCACCGTAGGCGATGGCCTCACAGCTCGATGCGGCCGGCTGTGGCCACCAGGAGGTCGCGGTGATGAAGCCAGCGTGCCCATGCGAGGGCCCATGCAGTGAGGCACTCCTGGCGGCTGTAGAGGGGGCTCCAGGTGGTGTTCCCGGGTCGGCTCCAGATCGTCTGGCCGGCGTCGTAGTGGATGCCGTGGGTGGCCTCCAGCGCCATGTAGCCACCGAGCTGAGCGGCTGTTGAGTAGGTGCGGCCGTTGACGCCGATCGTCTTGAGGTCGGCCAGGATCCGCCGGCCTTTGGAGTCGATGAAGCCGGCGTCGTAGGTGCCGGAGAGGTTGCGGGCGAGGCAGTAGGTAGGGCGTTCGCTGGCGATGACGTCGACGTCAGCCCATCGGGTGTGGGTGATGAGCGGCTGGATCCAGTCGGCGTAGTCGCCGACGGCGAGCGGCTGGAGTTCATCGAGGCGGCCCTGGAGGAAGGTCTCGAGCGCCAGGTGGACGGTGTTGCCTCGCGGCGCCCAGACGGAGCGCGTGGCTTCGATGCGCTCGCTGGCGGTGGCGGACTGGCCAAGGGCGAGGACGCCGGTGACGGAGACCGGGAACTGATGGAGCGGCTGGTTTGGGCGGTGGAGGACGTAGCGGTGTTCCGGGTCGTGGCGACGGAGGCCGGGGAGCGGCGGAAGCCAGGCGGGCATGGGTTGGTTGGTTGGTTGCGAAGGTTGGCTGGTCGCGAAGGTTGGCTGAAGGTTGGCTGCTGAACCAACCTTCAGATCGGCTGCGCTGCAACGGGTTTGGGCTGAAGGTTGGTTGGTTGGCTAGGTTGGCTGGTTCCGGGTGTGTGTATCACCGTGAACAGCTGAGAGGGGGAGCGGAGAGAGAAGGAGCAAAAACAGCCAACCAACCAACCTTCCCCCTTTTTTTTCTTTAGATCCATTGGTATGACTGGCTTTATGAAGGTTGGCTCGGCAGCCAACCTTGAGCCAACCCAGCCAACCTTCACGGGAGCTCAGCGGTGGAGCGGTAACGGGTTGCGCCACGGGTGCCGCGCTGGATCTCGCCGACGCCGAGATCGGCCAGGGCCTGCATGGCGGTCGCCACAGCAGCGGAGTCGTTCTGCTGGCGCTGTGCCTTGCTCATCCGCCTGGCGACGTCCTGGTAGGCGACGGCATCGCCTGCCGCTTGCGCGACGCGGTGGATCAGGCGCATGAGGTCGTTGGCGCCGTCGGCCACCTGCTCGTGGAGGCCCATGGTCCAGGAGTTGAGGTGATCGACGAGCACGCAGGCGCGATCGATGACGGCATCGGAGATGAGGTCCGAATGCCAGCCGTCGCTGCAGGCCTGGTGGAGCAGGTGGAGCAGTGCGGCGATGCGCAGCACCTTGCCTGCGGCCTTGCCGATCAGCGCTCCCTGGGCGGCGATGGTGGTGCGGTGGACATCCGCCTGGCAGCGGGCCTCGTAGCTGACGAAGCGCCGGCGTGCCTCAGCGGACAGCGCCAGGGATTGACGGGGGAGGACGTAGACCCACCTGCAGAGGTGGGCCAGCAGCTCAGCGGCCCATTGGGCATCGGCGCGTTCCTGCTCGGTCTCGGACTCAGGGATCGGGACGACGCGCTCGGGCAGTGGGATGAACAGGAACCGCGCCCAGAGGCCGGAGGCATCACCGCCAGCGACCAGCTGCTGGAGCACGGCGGGCTGGATGGTGCCGTAGACCGAGAGGTGGCAGCGGTCGTAGAAGCGCCCGCCACCGTCGGCGGCGACGCGCAGCGAGCTGAATCCTGAGCCGTCGTAGGCCTCCAGCAGCTGCTCCTCATCGGAGCCGCGGCCAGAGCGGTAGGCGTTGAGGTTGCCGAACATGCCGGCGATCTCGTCGCGGTTGATGAGCAGGCCCAGGCCTGCAGCCTCCTGGATCTGGAGCTGCTTGGCCAGGGCCTCGGCGGTGAAGTCGGAGACGGACAGGTAGAGGGCTGCCGGGCGATCGGTGCGGTCGGCGGGCTTGGCGCCGCGGTTCTGTTCCTCCCAGTCCTGGCGTGCCCGGGTGTTCTGCCGTGCCAGGTCGAGGCGGAGCGGTTCGGTCGGGTCGCTGACGAGCAGGCGCGAGAAGGGGGACTTCTTGGCGCCTGACCGTGCGACGACAGCGCCGTAGAGGTTGAGCGGGACGCGGTAGCTGGCGGCCTCGGAGGCGACCACATGGGTGCCGAGCTTGACGACGCCGGAGACGGCGATGAGGTATGCCGCGATGGCGGCGACGTCATCGGCTGGGAGTGACCTGCAGCGGATGCGGAGGGCAGCGGCCAGGGACGGCGGGCAGAGCCAGTCGAGGGTGATGGCCTCGCTCCAGTCGCGGCGATCTGCGGCGCGGCGGATGGAGGCGACCTCTGCGGCGATCGACCGCTGCGCCTCCTGCTCGGCCTCGATGGTGCGGAGCAGGTCGCGGAGCGCGGCGGGATTGAGCTCGGCCTCGGCGGCCAGCTGCAGGCGCAGCGCCTCCAGCTCCTGGCGCGAGGCGCCATCAACGACCGCCTGCTCGAGCTGCTGGCGGATGTCGTCGAGGCTGAGCGCTGCGCCGGGTGGTGTGGCGTCGTCGTGGCGGTCGTCGGGTGGAGGTGGCGACCGCCGGCCCTTGAGGTCGTGGCGGCTGATATCGATGCCCCACTGCTCGGCCAGGTAGCTCCAGACGCTGCCCGGGCTGATCTGGGTGGGTGTGCCGCGGAAGTAGGAGGGCAGGTCGCGGATGGCCTGGCAGCAGGTCTGGGCCAGCAGGGCCTGTGCGTCGTCGGCGCCGAGATCGACGCGGAGGCGCATCGCGAGGCCGAGCAGCTGCTGGTACTGGCCGGCGCCGTGCTGGAACGGCGGGATCCTGAGCAGCGCATCGCGCAGCGCCTCGGGAGGTCGTGGCGGCAGGTCGCTGAGGCGATCGCCACTGACGTCGATGCGCTGCTGCTGAGGCCGATGGGTGGGTGGTGCGAACTCGTCAGGCTCGAGCCAGGCCTGCACCTGGGCGAGGGAGTAGCGGATGCCGGAGGCGGCCCAGATCATGGTCTGGCCCTGTGCGGTGCCGTCGGCGCCGACGTAGCTGGCGCCAGGCAGGCGCATGACGCGCGACGGATTGCGGATGGTGGAGTCGGCGCCGGTGGCGTCGATCAGCGCGGCCTGGATCGGCGCCCACTGGGCTGGGGTGATGGGTTCGGCCAGGGCCCAGTAGAGGTGAGCGGACTTGCCGCCGGTGGTGATGGCGACGGTCGGTTCGCCGAGCCCGAAGCTCTGCCATGCGGCCAGCTGCCAGGGCACGGGGCGGTCGTCCCATTCGAGGAAGAAGGCGCGGCAGGCGGTGATGTCGGCGTCGTTGTCGCCGCCGTCGTTGACGACGAGGTAGAGGCCGCGGCCTTCCTGCTGCCAGCGTGTGGCGGCGGCCAGGTCCCAGCCGCCCTTGCGTGGTCCGATGGTGGCCTTGCTGGGGTTGGCGCGATGGGGGAAGGCGCGGAGGCGAGCGGTGGTGGGGTCCTTGCCGAGGAGGGAGAGGAACCGTTCGGCCTGTGCGCGATCGATGGGTGGCACGGGTGCCAGGGCTGGGTCACTCGGCATCGGTGGTGCTCCGCCGACGGCTGCGCTGCTGCCGCTGCATCTCGGCCCGGAGCAGCTGGCGGATGACGACGGATCGAGGCTCGGCCTGGTCTGCGGCGAGGCGATCGAGCCAGGCGAGGACGTCCTGCGGGAGTCGGACGGGGACGGGAGTTCTCAATGGCGGGCTGCGAGGCCTGCGCACTGTAGACAGACGGGGTGCGGCCGGGCTACATTCGATGCAACGGCAGCGCCACGGGAGCTGCCGCTCCGCAGCGCCGCGCCGCATTGCTGCGCTCCGCACCGCTGCGCATCGCCAACCACCGAGGGGCTCCGTCTGGGGCCCCGCTCCACTCCACCCCTGAGCCCTGGGTTCACTGGTGGACTGACCTCCACCGCCGCTGCGCAACGCAACGCTCCGCAGCGCGCCGCTCCGCCCCGCTTCGCAGCGCCAACCACCGAGGGGCTCCGTCTGGGGCCCCGCTCCACTCCACCCCTGAGCCCTGGGTTCACTGGTGGACTGACCTCCACCACCGCCGCATCGCTGCGCATCGCACCGCATCGCGCCGCCGCGCTCCGCTTCGCTTCGCCGCGCGCCGCAGCGCCAACCACCGAGGGGCTCCGTCTGGAGCCCCCATCTACATCCCACGAGGAACATCTATGGCTTTCCGTCGATTTGAGTTGACCATTGAGGGCACGCGCCCTCTCATCTGCAGCAATCCATGCACCGTTGATCCACTGGGCCCCTATGCCGAGGCCATCAAGTGGTTCACCGGCCTGAAGAAGAACCGCAACGAGCACGCCCTGCGGCGCCTGCACTGGCTGTTCTCCGGCTACTGGGGCGCCGAGGGTGAGTTCGTCTATGGGCCCCGCCTGGATGGCGACAGCTGGTTCACGGGATTCGGTGATCCGCTGCTGCCGGCCCAGAACCTGCAGCGCTGCATCCGGGATGGCGCGACCGCCTGGAAGCTGGGCAAGGACACGAAGCGGGCGATCGTGGTCGAGAACGATGCGGAGCTGCTGTACGACGGCCCGCGCGATGCGGAGCTGATGTACGACGATGCTCGGTTCGTGTCGATTGCACCGACTGGCCGCGGCACGATGGCGGTCCGCCTGCGGGTGCCGCAGTGGTCGGCGACGTACCGGCTGCTGGTCAATGACGAGATCATCGATCCGCAGACGCTGGCGAAGATCCTGGATCGCGCCGGCATCGCTGAGGGGTTGGGCACGTGGCGGCCGGCCAATGGTCGGTTCTGCGTGACTCAGCTTGACGAGATGGAGGTGGCCTGATGAAGCCGCCAATCATTGCGTCGATCGATGCTGCGACCCTGTACAAGGGCCAGACGATCCCTGCCGAGCTGGCCTGGAACTGGTTCATCGCCAGGCGTGAGGAGACCTACAAGGGCTGGCTGCTGCAGCATGGCGATGAGGAGACCACCAAGGCCGCCAGGCTGTCGCTGGTGCTGCAGCGGGTGGTGCAGTGGCTGGAGCGCGATCGCATCCAGGCTGATCTGCCACCGCTGGTGATGAACACTGCAGGTGGGTGCATCAATGTGTTGACAGATGTCAAAGCCAGCGCATACCTGAACGACCAGGCATTCTCTGGACTGCGACGGCATCAACGTGCCACCAATAGGTTGGTGCGAGCTGTGGATGAATCGAAGATGACAAGCAGCGCCAGGCGTGAGCACCAGAACCGGATCAACGTGCATTCGTTCATTGCGGCATCAGCGCAGGGAGCACAGCAGCAGCTGCGGGTGCTGAGGCGTGCGGGCAAGCAGGCGCCGGAGCTGGACGGCAGCCGGTGATTCAGCGGCCCGCTGGCAGCGCTGGCGGGCCATCATTGATAGCTCAACTCATCTGATCTTCACCATGAACATCCAACTCGGAACATCAACCCGCGACCGCATCACGGGCAGCTCTGGCGCTGATCTCCTGATCGGCCTGGGCGGCAACGACACGATCTCTGCCGGCGATGGCGACGACATCATCATCGGCCACCAGCTGGGCGCCAGCGCCAGGAACGAGGTCGACACCTTGACTGGCGGCCGCGGGGCCGATCGGTTCGTGCTGGCCGGGGGATACCTGGGCGATGGCGCCAGCGGCTATGCGGCGATCACCGACTTCAGCCTGGCCCAGCGCGACCAGCTGATCCTGGCCCGGGGCCTGCGGTACACCTTCCGGCAGACGGCGACCGGCACGGAGGTGCTGGCCGGCTCTGACCTGATCGCTCAGCTCCGAGGCGCGTTCCTGGGCAGCGGCACCGTCGACAGCCGGACCTCGTGGGTGGGGTTCATCTGATGGCTCGCACCGTTTCGATCCGCCTGACGACTCGCACCAGAGGCGAGCGGGTCATCCAGATCAGGCCGCACTGGGCCGGCCAAGGCATCGCCATCCACAAGCCGCTGCGCATCGACCCAGAGGATGGCGAGGTGAGCTTCGATCCGGTCCGGGGCTACTGGCGGCTGACGCATATCCCGACGGCGCTGTCGCTCGGCAGCTGCATGGGGGGCCTGGAGAGGGCCAAGGGCTTCGCCAGGGCCTGGGATGCGGAGTTCGCCGCGCTGCAGTCTGGTCAGGCCATGGCGCCCGATCGGTTGGAGGCCTGGCGCAAGGTGGTGGAGGAGATGAAGACCGAGCCGCCCCGTGCCGCTCGCGCCGCGGGGGAGGTGCAGTGATGCCCTGGCAGCTTCACCCCACCGAGCCGGACACCTGGCAGGTGTTCGCCGCCGGCACCGGCCAATTCCTCGCCAACCCACCCGCTGCCATGTCGGATCCTGTCAACCACCCACCCCACTACACGTACGGGCCGGTGGAGGCCATCGACGTGATCGAAGCAGCCATCGCCGGCTGCCCCGATCCCGTGGCGGCTCACCTGCACGGCACGGCCCTCAAGTACCTGCTCAGGCTCCACCACAAGGGCCATGCAGCGCAGGATGCGGGGAAGGCAGCCTGGTATCTGCAGCGATTGGTTGATCGTCTGCGTGCTGAGCCATGGCCATTCCCGCCATCAACATCCACGACCACCGCAACGGCACCCGCGCGGGGGGTGCAGTGATGGCCCGGCCCTTTTGGATCGGCAGTGGGGGCGGCCGGATTGGCCGCTTCCACTGGATCAACTCCGACATGCACCAGACATGCAGCAGCTGCACGTTCTGGGGCGACTGGTGGTGGGGAGACTGGTAGAGATGCGCACTGAGCCGATGGCGTGCCCTCACTGCCGATCGACCAAGGCCGGCGTGGTCGAGACCCGGACCAACAAGGACGGCAGTGTCCGGCGCAGGTACAAGTGCCGGGAATGCGGCGTCAGCTGGGCGACCAAGACCGCTGGCGAGGCGGTGACGGTTGACAACCAGATCCGCTCGTGGCGACCGATTCCGGAGGACGTCCGGCAGGATGTCGCAGCCGCATCGCCTGATCTCAGCCATCAGCAGCTGGCCAGGCAGTACGGCATCTCGCGGGATGCGGTCAAGCGCATCCGTGCTGAGGTGGGCATCTCCAGGCCCTCGACCACAGCCCTGGCGCTGACGGTCGAGGCGGTCGAGCAGATCGTGGCGGCGCCGCTCAGCACCTGCAATGCGGAGCTGGCGCGGCGCCATGGCTGCAGTCGCGAGACCGTGCGCAAGGCCCGGCTGGGGGTGACGCACCAGGAGGTCGAGCGCCCGGATCGGCACATGGGTCGCAGCTGCCACGACTGCCAGCACTGGTGGGCGAACCGCGGCGTGTGCTCCTTTGGGTTCCCGGAGGTCCATCTGGATGGGCCTGTGTTCGCCGCCGAGTGCGATCTGTATGCCGCTGCCTGAGCCTCGGTCGCCTGCAGCGCCGATCATCGCGGGGCTGCTGCGGCTGATCGCCTGCGGAGCGGAGCCGATCGAGGTGCTGCACTGGGACACGTCATCAGCGGTCGCCACCGCGTCGGGCTGGTGGCTGGTGATGGCGACGCGTGGACAGGGTGGCGAGCTGGAGGAGGTCGAGGGCCTGCTGCTGGCGCGCCCACCGTCCGCGATGGTGCCGAGCTGGACGATCGGTGGGTGGCGGGATTGCTGGACAGCAGGACCAGGTGCGTTCGTGCGGACGCCATGGGACCTGCTGACTGCAGAGCAACAGGAGAGCCTGCAGCAACGCCTCCGGGATGCCCCTCGGATGGCGCTGCTGCAGGCGACTGATGCGTGGGATACGAGCAACCTGTGGCTGGAGGACCTGCCGGCTGACTAGCGCCGGAGATCAGCGCAGGCGGCCTGGATGCCGAGCTGGCAATCCCGACGGGTCATGTCGTCGAGCGTGGCGAGCAGGCACCAGGCGAAGGCAGCCCAGAGGCCGCAGTAGGCGAGGCAGGCGAGCACGTGGCTCAGGAAGGGCGTGGGGCGGCTGGAGCGGCTGGGGCGGCGCATGGGTCCTGTGTGGTGTGGGTGGGTGGTGGTCGATGCCGGGATGGGCTCCCGGCGGGCCGTGGGGATGGGTCAGGCAGCGGCGTCGCGGACGACTGCAACGCGCAGCGTGCCGCCGCACAAGCGGTTCGCCAGCGCCCGGAGAGCGTTCGCGTCGGCACGGGTGCGGAATGTATCGGCGCTCGTGATGCGGCAGATCTCAGGCAGGCGGTTGGGGTTCAGGCGGACGCCGAGCGTCCAGCGGCTGCCGTCGTGACACTCGACTCGGTAGGTGGTGTTGGCCATGGGTCCTGTGTGGTGTGGGTGGGTGGTGGTCGATGCCGGGATGGGCTCCCGGCGGGCCGTGGGGACGTCGGAAAGCTCAACCATCCGGAAATTCCGGATAGTTCGGGCCCCCGGCGGGCCGTGGGGACGTCAGGCGATGGCCTTGGCAGCGAGCTGCAGGAGGGCTGCCTTGGAGATGCGGCGCTTGACCCCGAGCAGCTGCCGGAGCTCGGCGCAGCTCATGCTCGACAAGTCCACCACAGGAGCGGCCACAGGAGCGGCGGGCAGCGCCACAGGAGCGGTCACCGGAGCGGTGGGCAGCACCGCCGGAGCGGCCGCGGCAGGAGCGGTGGTGGTGCCCACGAGGAGCGAGGAGTACCAGCGGCCCATGCGCTCGCTGAAGGCCACCAGCTGATCCCACATGCGGCGTGCGACGCGCCCCGCGTGGTAGGTGGCCTGCGCGGCGACGACGACGGCAGCGACGGCCGCGATGGCGGCATCACGGATCTGCTGCCGGTGCTCGTAGGCGATGGCGGCCCCGATGGCGACCGCCATGGCGAGCAGCTGTGCGGCGATCCAGCAGGCGCGCAGGCCTGCGGCGGTGCGGGCCATGTAGGCGCCCCAAGGGAGAGCGCGGAGGGTGGTGGCAGCGGTGATAGCGGTGGAGTTCATGGGAGTAGTGGGGTGAGTGGTGGTCGGGATCGCTCCCGATGCACAGCAATGTAGCGCACGGGTGACAGGCCCGTGGAGGCGTCTGTCGCATCACGCAACATTCCGCCTGCTCCTGCGGAATGCCTGCATGCGGAGCCGCTGCCACTCGCGGCCTTCGGTGGTGCGGATCCAGCAGCGCGAGCACAGCGGCCCATGGGGCCCTCGGACGGGTGTGCCGCAGCTGGAGCAGGCCTCGATGGCGGGGATGAGGCCTCGCAGCCTTGCGCGGCGGCGGCGCTGCTTCTCTGCGGAGGATTCGGGCATGGGTCCTGCGTGAGTGGGTGGGATCGATGCCGGGATGGGCTCCCGGCGGGCCGTGGGAGGGGTCAGGGCCCGTTGCCTTCCAGGCAGTCCTCCAGCTCCGTGCAGGCGTTGACCAGCTCGGCGATGACCGGGTGGGCCTCCTCGATGGCGTCCCACTCGTCATCGCTGTAGCGCTCGCGAATCGCCTGCATTGCAGTCGCAACGCGGGCGCCAGCATCAACGACGTAGCCCAGGTGGATCAGGGAATTGGTGAAGTCCATGTGTGCATGTGAGTGGTCGGGATCGCTCCCGATGCGCAAGAACGTAGCGCATGGGTGACAGGCTTGCGCCGGCCGCAGTCGCAACTCGCAACAACTGCCTGCCGCGGTCGGCGGAGCGGTAGGGTCCTGCTCAGCCGCGGCCCCCGCGGTCTCGCTCCACCTCTA
>Ga0315906_10009580_pt1 | contig 11488 bp, 8 predicted proteins | sample LakEriMetagenome_4_FD_203526 | JGI IMG/M metagenome (GOLD analysis project Ga0315906, IMG submission 203526) | Freshwater fungal communities from buoy surface, Lake Erie, Ohio, United States - Buoy 2 MA122 | ecosystem: Environmental > Aquatic > Freshwater > Lake > Lake biofilm | place: USA: Lake... | reverse complement strand
CATCTCGCGCTGCGCCGCGACCCGCCCACGCTCCGACAATGGGTGGACCGCGTGTTCGACGAGACGCTGCCGCGCGCGACGCGCGAACTGCGGCCCTTCCTCGCGGCCTCGCTGGTCGGCTTCGCGCTCGCGGCGCTCGCCGGCTTCGGGCTCGTGACCGTGGAGCCGGAGTCCATCCGGCTGTTCGCCTCCGCGGAGATGATCCGTCAGGTCAGCGAAGGCAAACTCTGGACCGAAGGGCTGCTCGGGGTCGCACCGGCCTCGGTGCTGTCGGGCATGGTGTTCGCCAACAACCTGGTGGTGGCCTTGATCGCGTGGCTGCTCGGGTTCCTGTTCGCGCTCGGCACGGTCTACGTCATCGGCGTCAACGGCGTGATGCTCGGCGCCCTGTTCGCGCTCAGCGCCGCGCACGGCCTGGGCGGCGCGTTCCTCGACTTCGCGATCGCGCACGGCCCGGCGGAGATCTTCTGCCTGTGCGCGGCCGGTGCGGCGGGCGCCGTGGTCGGCGAGGCGCTCGCACGACCGGGCGAGACGACGCGTGCCGAGGCGTTCTCGGCCGCGGTGCGGCGCACCGCGGTGCTGCTGCCCGTGATCGCGGGCCTGCTCGTGATGTGCGCGGTCGTGGAGGGTTATGTGTCGACCCGCGATTGGCCCTTCACCGCGAAGGCCGCGGTGGGGTTCGGTGCGCTCTCGATCGCGGTCAGCGTGCTCGTCGACTGGCAGGAGCTCTTCGGGACGCGGCGGACCACACCGCCGTCTCGAGACGCGCAGGCGTCGCGCTGACCACATGCAGCCCGTTGCGGCGCAGCGTCTCGGCGCGCGCGCGCGCGGCGGCGAGCCGCCGTTCCGCGGCGAGCGCGGTCCAACCGCGGCGCGGATCGTCCGACGCCTCATCGGCGAGCGCATGCACCTGCGTCTCGCGCGCCGCCACCACCACCACGGCGTGGCGGGCGGCCAGCGCACGCAGCGCGGGCGGCGGCGACTTCGCATCGGGCTCGTCGCAGAGCGGGTCGCCGAACCAGACCACGAGGCCGGGATGACGCAGCAGGCGGGCCGCGGCGTGCGCCGCGCGCTCCGGACCCGATGGCAGCTCGTCCGGCACCAGCGTCGCCATGCGGGCGCGCAGACGCGCCAACGCGGCCGGCCCGCCGACCGGGGCCCGCGACGCGAGCACGCGGTCGGAGAACGCGAGCAATCCGACGCGGTCGCCGCGCGCGAGCGCCGACTCGGCGAGGCGGGCGGCGAGGTTGACGCGCTCGCCGAGCACGTCGAGCGCACCGTCCTCCACCGCGGAGTCGCAGCCGGCGTCGATGCACAGCAGCACATCGAGGTGCTGGTCGTCCCGCAGTTCGCGCGTGGTGATCACGCCCGAGCGCGCGGTGACCTTCCAATCGATGCGGGTCAACGGGTCGCCGGTCTCCCAACGCCGCCAGCGGTGCACCTCGCGCTCGGCGTCGGGCTGCGGCGGACGGCGCGGGCCGGCGGCGGGCGCCACGGTGCGCGTCGCACCCCGCCGCAGCAGGTCGGGCAGCACGCGCGCGGTCGCGCCCGGATCGATGCTGCGGTCCCACCAAGCGAGACCGAGCGTGCCCAAGAGCCGTGTCGGCAACGCCGGCCACGGTTGCCGGCCGAGTCGCTCGGGATGCAGCCGCAGCAGCACCGAGGCCACGCCGTCCGCATCGCCGGGCGGGATCCGCAGCTCCACCTGCGCCGGGTCCTCGACCCGCAGTCCGGGCGGTGCCAGCGGCAACAGCTGCAGGCGCCGGGTGCGCGTCGATCCATGCTCCAGCGTGAGCGCGGCCTCGGCCGCACGGCCGAGATGCAGCGAAGCCGGCAAGGCGAGCCGCGCCCGCAGCACCGTCCTCGAATGCAGCCACGCCTCGAGGCCGAGCCCGACCACCAGCAGCAGCAGCGGCATCCGCCATAGCCCGACGATGTCGGGATCGGCCGACCACTGCTCCGCGACGAACGCCACCGTCGCGGCGAGCGCGAGCAGCAGGGCGCGCCCGGTCAGGTGCATGTCAGCGCGGCACCGGGGTCGACCCGAGCAGCTCTTCGACCAGCGCGCTGTCGGCGATCCCCTCGAGCGCCGCCTCCGGCGTGAGCGACAGGCGATGCGCCATCACCGGCGCGGCGATCGCCTTCACATCATCGGGCGCGACATGGTCGGCGCCGTGGATGCCGGCATGGGCCCGCGCCGCACGCAGCAGCCACATCGCACCGCGGGTCGAGAGACCGACCGACACCTGCGGATGCGAGCGGGTCGCGGCCGCGAGCGCCAGCACGTACGCGATGATCGCCGGCGACACATGCACCTGCTCGAGCGCGGCGCGCGCGGCCTGCAACGTGCCGGGGTCGAGCGCCGAGAGCCGCACCGCGGCCGCCTCGCTGCGCAGCCCGTGCTCGCGCAGCACCATCGTCTCGAGCTCGGGCGCGGGATAGGTCAGGTCGATGCGCATGAGGAAGCGGTCGAGCTGGGATTCCGGCAGCGGATAGGTGCCCTCGAACTCGTGCGGGTTCTGCGTGGCGATCACCATGAAATCGGGCGCCAGGCGGAAGAGCTCGCCTTCCGAGCTCACCTGCCGCTCCTCCATCGCCTCGAGCAGCGCCGACTGCGTCTTCGGACCGGCGCGGTTGATCTCGTCGACCAGCACCACATCGGCGAACAGCGGTCCCTTGCGGAACACGAACCGCGACTGCGCCGCGTCGTAGACGTGCACGCCGATGACATCGCCCGGCATCAGGTCCGCCGTGCCCTGGATGCGCTTGAAGCTGCCGCCGAGCGTGGCGGCGAGCGAACGCGCGAGCAGCGTCTTGCCGAGTCCGGGCACGCCCTGCATCAGGACATGGCCGCGCACCAGCAGCGCGATCGCGAGCGCCTCGACGTGCCGTCCGTCGCCGACGACGGCTTTCGCGAGCTCGGCTTGCAGCGCGCGTTCGAAAATCTGGATCGGGCTGGTCGGCGGCGATCCTCCGTGGTCGTTCATGCGGGCGGACTCCTCAGGCGTGTCAGAAGGTCATGCAAAGCGTCGAGCGGCACCGGCGCGCCGTCCTGCAGGCGTCGGCGCCAGAGCCGCAGCTGCGCGATGTCGCGGGGCGCGGCGTCGCCGCGAGTCTCGAGCCATTCCTCCGGCGCGGCGCGCGCCGATTCAGGCAACCGCGTCAGGAAGGCGTCCAGCAGCGCCTTCGAGGCCGCGGCCGGCTCCATCGCGCGGGCGAGCAAGCGCCCCTCGGCCGCCACCAGCGCTGCGGCGCCGGGCGGTCTCGGCGACGCCGTCGGCGCGCGCAGCCGCGTCCCGCCGGCGACCCACGCCAGCCACAGCAGCATGAGGGCGGCGAGCGACGCGTGCAATCGAGGATCGGTGAGCAGCCGGCGCATGTCGTACGGTTCCGGCGCGCCCTGCAGACCGTCGTCGAAGATCACGATGCCGCCCGGCGCCAGCGATCCGCGGATGAGGTTCGAGACGAAGCGCGCGTTGTCCGCCCTGCCTAGCGCGCGGTTCGAGAACGGCGAGGCCTGCGCCGCCAGCACCACCCAGCCATCGCCGCGCGGCAGCACCCATGCGCCGTCGTCGCGGCCGCCGACCCCGACGTCGGCGGTGCGCAGCAGCGCGAGCGCGCCGCGCCCCGGGGGCAGACCGATCGCGCAGGGCGGCACGGTCCGGTCGGACACGGCCTCCACGGCGCGCACGCCCTCGAGCATCGGGTGCTGGAGCGCCGGCACCCAGCGCGACACCTCCGGCGTCGCCAAGAACGCGCCGGTGCCCTGACGCGAGCCGATGGCCTCGAGCCCGGTGAGCATGCCGATGTCGCCCGACAGCGCGCGCAGTTGCACCCCGCTCGCCCAATCCGGTGCGTCGCACAGCGCCGCGAACACCAGCAAGGTGTTGCCGCGGCGCACCCAGAGATGCAGCGGGATCACGTCGCGCGACAGCAACGGCGTGGAGCCCGGGAGCGTCACCACCAGCACGTTGCCGGTCGGGAAGTCGCTCGTGAGCCCGTCGAGCGCACCGTAGTCGCTGCGCAAGGAGCGCGTACCGATGCGCGCCGATCGCAACCACTCGTGCAGTGCGGAGTAGCCACCCGCACCCACCTCGAACGAGGTCGGACGGGTCGCGTCACGGTCGGCGGGCGTGCTGCCGAAGGTGATGCCGTACAACAGCGCGAGCGCGGCGAGCGCGAGCAGTACGGCGCGCAGACGGGCCTTCATGCGGCGCGCCCCGCACCCGGCCGCGGCCACGGCCAACGCCGCGCGGCGCCCGCCGCCAACCAGCGCCCGGCGGCCCGACGCGCCTGCGCCAGCGCCGAGGGCGTCGGCTCGTCACGGCCGTACGCGCCGGTCTCGGCGGCCGAGGTCACGGCCGCGAGCGCCGCCCGGTCGGGATCCGGCAGCCGTGCACCGCCCTGCACCTCGCGCGGCGTCAAGGGGTCCGGCGTCACGATCGTGCCCGACTCGTGGAGACGCGCCGCCACGGCGCGCAGCATCGCGCCGGCCCGCTCGCGCGGCGGCAACGCATCGATGGCGGCGAGGTCGACCGGCGCGGCGCGCTGCACCGTCCGGCGCGGCTGGCGGCGGCGGCGCGACATGCGCAGCGCCAACGCCGCCCGGATCTCCTGCACCAGCACGCTCGCCACCAGCAGCGCCGCCGTCGCGAACGCGATCCAGGACACCGAACTCCACAGCCCGAGCGGCCACTCGACGCGCCGTCGGCGCTGCTCCTGGTCGCGCTGCGTCGGATCGAACTCGCCGACCAGCGAGCGCCACCAACGCGCGATGCGCGTGCGCGTCGACAGCTCGCCGCGTGCGGCCGGGTCGAGCGAATCGATGATCGTCCGCAGGCGCAGCGAGGACAGCTGACCGACGAAGGGCTTGGGTTCGGCGGCGGCCTCGACCAACCGCAGGAGGTCGCCGAGCTGACGCAGCGTCATGCTCCCGTCCTCGCCGAGCCACCGTCCGCGCATCCCCGGCAGCGGACCTGTGCCGAGCCGCGCCGCGACCTCGGGGCACGCCGCATTCAGGTCCACCCTCTGCCGTCCGACCGGCTCGCCGACCACCGACGCCCGCGACGACCGCAGGCACAGCCTCAACTGCGACGCGAACTGCGGAGTCATCGCATCATCGATCTCCGCGGCCATCGCCCGCGGCGCGGCGATCACGCCGAGGACGCCGAGCGTGGCGACGAGCATCGCCTCGGCGGCCCAGCGACCGCGACCACGACGCCGATCGCGCCGACGCAGGTTCATGCGGCGGCAGTACCGCGATCGGGGTGGCGGCGCAGCAGATCGGCGTACTGGGCGATGCCGAGCGCGGTCAGCAAAGGCTGGAACACCCCGGCGAGCAGCGCCGAGACGATGGTGAGCGCGAGCGTGGCGCTGCTGCGGTCGAGTCCGCCGCTCACCTGCGCGAAGGCGAGCGCGGACAGCACGCCGACGACATACAGCCCGAGCAGCGCGCTGGAGGCCACGCCGAGGATGGTGGCCGTGTGCCACCAGTTGCCGCGCACCAGCTGCAGCGAGCGGTCGAAGGTCGCTCTGATGCCCCCCTCCTCCGCGGTCAGCACGGTGAGGCTCGGCCACAGCGCGATGCCGAGGTAGACGCCCGGCGCCACCAGCAGCAGCACCCCGACCAGCACCAGCGTCATCGCGCCCACCACCAGACCCAGCGAGTGGGGTAGGCGTCGCAAGGCCGAGAGCGCATCCGCCATGAACGGACGCGGCGCGCCGCGCGCCACGCCCAATTGGCGCCGCACGATGAAGGTCCACACCCAAAGATTGGCGAGCGCCGCACCGCAGATGAGCAGCCACCAGAACGGATCCTTCGGCGCCCAAAGCTCCAAACGCTGTCCCGAGAGCAGCTGGTAGGCGGTGGGCAGGTTGCCCGCCACCACCGCCAACAGCGACCAGGGCAGACAGGCGAGCACCGTGCGCCGGAACAGCAGGAAGCCGGCGTCCAGCACTTCGCCCGCGCTCGCGGGACGGTCGTAGGGGAAGATGTCCACGCCGGTCAATGTATCAAACCCCGGTGCCGTCCCCGAGGCATCCGACGCCCGGTCGTGACAGACTTCACCGGATGACGCCCTCGCCACCGCCCGTCCCGCCCGTCTCGTGCCCATGACGGCTCCCTCGAGCCCCGCCCTGACGCTCGCGGAGACGGTCGTACGGGCCGCCCGGCAGCTGACGCCGCTGCTCGGGGACGAGGCGCGCCGCGAGGCCGAGACCTTGGTCGTGACCTGCCTCGGCCTGCCGCGCAGCGTCCTGATCACCGACCCGGAGCGCCTGCTGGATACGGCTCAGGGCGCGCGGCTGGACGAGTGGACGAGGCGGCGTGCCGACGGGGAACCGCTCGCCTATCTCACGGGCGAACGCGAGTTCTGGTCCTTGCCCTTCGCGGTGTCGCCCGCCGTCCTGGTGCCCCGCCCCGAGACGGAGCTTCTGGTGGAGCGCGCGCTGCTGGCCGGCGATGTCTGGTGCACGGCACGGCGCAGCGCGGGGGCGACCGGCGTCGCGCTCGAGGCGCTCGACCTCGGCACGGGGTCCGGCGCGATCGCGCTCGCGCTCGCGGCCGGGCGGCCGGCGTGGCGGGTGACAGCGGTAGACCGCTCCCGCGAAGCGCTCGCGGTGGCGCGCAACAACGCGGCGCGGCTCGCGACCACGGGGGTCACGTTCCTCGAGGGCGACTGGTTCGGCCCGGTGGGCGCGCAGCGCTACGCGCTCATCGCCTCCAACCCGCCCTATGTCGCCGCCGACGACCCGGTGCTGCAGGGCGATTCGCTGCGTCACGAACCGCGCGGCGCGCTGACACCGGGGCCGGATGCGCTCGCGGCGCTGAACGCGATCATCGACGCCGCTCCCGCGCATCTCCTGCCGGGCGGCGCGCTGCTTCTCGAGCACGGCGCGACGCAGGGTGCGGCGGTGCGCGCGCGGCTTGCGGCGCGGGGATACGCTGACATAGTCTCGCACCGCGATCCGGCGGGCCATGAGCGCGTCACCGAGGCACGCCTGCCGCCGGACCCATCCCCCACGAGGTGACCCCATGACCGATGCCGCGCTGCCCGCCCTGCTGTTCTCGACCACCGCGGGCGACTTCACCGTCGAACTGTTCGCCAAAGATTCCCCGGAGACGGTGGCCAATTTCCTGCAGTACGTCGACGACGGCCACTACGACGGCACGATCTTCCACCGCGTGATCCCCGGCTTCATGGTCCAGGGCGGCGGGATGTCCTCCGGGATGGAACAGAAGCCGACGCGCGCGCCGATCCGCAACGAAGCCGCCAACGGACTCGCCAATGCGCGCGGCACGCTGGCCATGGCGCGTACCAACGACATCCACAGCGCCACAGCGCAGTTCTTCATCAACCTGGTCGACAACGCCTTCCTCGACCACTCGCCCGGCAACTACGGCTACGCCGTGTTCGGCCGTGTGACCTCCGGCATGGAGGTCATCGACGCCATCGCCGAGGCGCCGACCACCCGCCGCCGCGGCCATGCCGACGTGCCGGTCGACGAGGTCGTGATCGCCACCGTGCGCCGGGCGGAGGCCGCCTGACGGCCTCACCCGTCGCGGCCCTGCGGCGGGTCGGCGTGCGTGCCGTCGCCGCACGGGCGCTGCGGTGGGTGCTGCGCGGCGCGCTGTGGGCGCTCGCCGCGCTGGTGATCGTCGTGCTGCTGCTGCGTTGGGTGCCGCCGCCCACCACCGCGTTCATGCTCGCCGACCGCATCGGCGCGACGCTCGAGGGCGACTTCGGCTACCGCAACCGCTACGACTGGGTGCCGCTCGAGCGGATCTCGCCGCAGGCGGCGCTGGCGGTGATCGCCTCCGAGGACCAGCGCTTCCCGTTCCACGCCGGCTTCGATTTCGAGTCGATCCGCAAGGCCGTGCGCTACAACGAACGCGCGGCGGCGCGGGGCCGTCCCTTGCGCGGCGCGAGCACGCTGACGCAGCAGGTCGCCAAGAACCTGTTTCTCTGGTCGGGCCGCAGCTGGCCGCGCAAGGGTCTCGAGGCCGGCATCACGCTGCTCATCGAGGCGCTGTGGCCCAAGGAGCGCATCCTCGAGGTCTATCTCAACATCGCCGAGTTCGGCCGCGGCGTGTACGGCGTGCAGGCGGCGGCGCAGCGCTTCTACAAGAAGGACGCGAAGCGGCTGACGCGCCGCGAGGCCGCGACGCTGGCCGCCGTGCTGCCGGCGCCGAAGCGCTGGAAGGTCGACGCGCCGCCCGCGCGGGTGCTGCGGCGGCGCGACGCCATCATGACGCAGATGCGGCTGCTGGGCGGCCCGGCGTTCCTCGAGCAGCTGGACGACGAGGAACCGCCGGTGCAGCGGCCGCGCGGCCGCTGACCCTGCGCGGACCGCGGCCTCAGTAACCGAGGTTCGGCGCCAGCCAGCGCTCGGCCTCCGCGACCGGCACGCCCTTGCGCCGTGCGTAGTCCTCGACCTGGTCGCGGTCGATCTTGCCGACGGCGAAGTAGCGCGCGTCCGGGTGCGCCAGGTACCAGCCGCTCACCGCGGCGGTCGGGTACATCGCGAAGGACTCGGTGAGCCGGATGCCGGCGTTGCGCTCCACGTCCAGCAGCCGCCAGAGCGTCGCCTTCTCGGTGTGGTCCGGACAGGCGGGATAGCCGGGCGCCGGACGGATGCCGCGGTACTGCTCGGCGATCAGTTGCTCGTTCGCGAGGGTCTCATCCGCCGCGTAGCCCCAGATGTCGCGCCGCACGAGTTCGTGCAGCCGCTCGGCCGCGGCCTCCGCGAACCGGTCGGCGAGCGCCTTCAACATGATCGCGGAGTAATCATCGTGCGCCGCCTCGAAGCGGGCGACATGCTCCTCGATGCCGATGCCCGCGGTGACCGCGAAGGCGCCGACCCAATCGGCGACGCCCGAGCCGCGCGGCGCGACCAAGTCGGCGAGGCACTCCTGCGGCTGTCCCTGCGGCTTGGCCTTCTGCTGCCGCAGGTGGTGCAGCGTCGCGATGCGCTGCACGCGTGCGTCGTCCGCGTAGAGCGTGATGTCGTCGTCCAGCGAATCCGCGGGGAAGATGCCGACCACCGCGCGCACGCCGAGCCACCTCTCGGCGACCAACCGCCGCAGCATGCGTCGCGCGTCGGCATAGAGGTTGCTCGCCGCCTCGCCCACCACGGGGTCGGTGAGGATGTCGGGGAACCTGCCGGCGAACTCCCATGCGTTGAAGAACGGCATCCAATCGATGTAGCCGAGCAGCTCCTCGAGGCCGAGCTCCACGACCTGCACGCCGGTGCGGCGCGGCGCGACCGGCGGCGCCGCGGCCCAGTCGATGCGGCGACGGGCGGCGCGCGCCGCGGCGATGTCGAGCGCCGGCTGCTTGACGCTCTTGCCGGCGTGCTGCTCGCGGCGCTGCTCGTGCTCCGCCGCGACCTTGGCCGCGAACGAGGGCTTGGCCGCCGGCGTGACCAGCGCCTGACACACGCCCACGGCGCGCGAGGCGTCCTTCACGTAGACCACCGGCTCGCGGTACTGCGGCGCGATCTTGACCGAGGTGTGCGCCGGTGAGGTGGTCGCGCCGCCGATCAGCAGCGGTACCTTGAAGCCCTGCCGCTGCATCTCGGCGGCGACATGCACCATCTCGTCGAGCGACGGCGTGATCAGGCCCGAGAGCCCGATCAGCGCTGCGTCCTCGCGCCGCGCCACCTCGAGGATGCGCTCGGCCGGTACCATGACGCCGAGGTCGATGACCTCGAAGTTGTTGCACTGCAGGACCACGCCGACGATGTTCTTGCCGATGTCGTGCACATCGCCCTTGACGGTCGCGAGCACCACCTTGCCGTTGCTGCGGGCGCCGCCGCTGCGGCCGCGCTCGATGAACGGCACCAGGTGCGCGACCGCCTTCTTCATGACGCGCGCGCTCTTGACCACCTGCGGCAGGAACATCTTGCCGGCACCGAACAGGTCGCCGACCACGTTCATGCCGTCCATCAACGGCCCCTCGATGACCTCGATGGGCTGCGCGGCGGCGAGCCGCGCCTCCTCGGTGTCCGCGACCACGAACTCGTCGAGGCCCTTCACGAGCGCGTGCTGCAGCCGCGCCGCGACGGGCAGCGACCGCCATTCGAGATCCGCCTCGCGGCGCGCACCGCCCTCGCCCTTGTAGCGGGCGGCGAGCGCCAGCAGCCTTTCGGTGGCGTCCGGACGTCGGTCCAGGACGACGTCCTCGACGGCGTCGCGCAGCTCCCGCGGGATCTCCTCGTAGATGGCGAGCTGCCCCGCGTTGACGATGCCCATGTCCATGCCGTTGCGGATGGCGTGGTACAGGAACACGCTGTGCATCGCCTCACGCACGGCGTCGTTGCCGCGGAACGAGAACGACACGTTGCTCACGCCGCCGCTGACCTTCACATGCGGCAGCCGGCGCTTGATCTCGCCCGCCGCCTCGATGAAGTCGAGGCCGTAGCGCGCGTGCTCCTCGATGCCGGTGGCGACCGCGAAGATGTTCGGGTCGAAGATGATGTCCTCGGGCGGGAAGCCGTCCTCGACCAGCAGCCGGTACGAGCGCTCGCAGATCGCCACCTTGCGCGCCACGGTGTCCGCCTGGCCCTGCTCGTCGAAGGCCATCACCACCACGGCGGCGCCGTAGGCGCGCACGAGACGCGCCTGCGCGAGGAACGCGGTCTCGCCCTCCTTCAGGCTGATGGAGTTGACGACCGCCTTGCCCTGCACGCACTTGAGGCCGGCCTCGATGACGCTCCATTTCGAGGAGTCGATCATCACCGGCACGCGCGCGATGTCGGGCTCGGTGGCGACGAGGTCGAGGAAACGCGTCATCGCCGCTTCCGAGTCGAGCATGCCCTCGTCCATGTTGACGTCGATGAGCTGCGCGCCCGCAGCAACCTGCTGCCGCGCGATGTCGAGCGCGGCGCCGTAGTCGTCCGCCTCGATGAGCTTGCGGAACTTGGCCGACCCCGTGACGTTGGTGCGCTCGCCGACGTTCACGAACAGCGTATCCGGCCCGATGTTGAACGGCTCGAGCCCGGACAACCGACAGCGGACGGGCGGCACGGCCGGCGGCCGCACGGCGGCGGCGCGCACCGACTCCGCGATCAGGCGGATGTGGTCGGGCGTGGTGCCGCAGCAGCCGCCCACGATGTTGACGAGACCCGACGCGGCGAACTCGCCGACGATCTCCGCGGTCTCGGCGGGCGTCTCGTCGTACTCGCCGAAGGCGTTCGGCAGACCCGCGTTCGGGTAGGCGCAGACCGCGCAGTCGGCGAGCCGTGCGAGTTCGGCGACATAGGGCCGCATCTCACGCGCGCCGAGCGCGCAGTTGAGCCCGATCGCGAACGGCCGCGCATGGCGCACGGAGTTCCAGAACGCCTCGGTGGTCTGGCCCGAGAGCGTGCGTCCCGAGGCGTCGGTGATGGTGCCGGAGATGATCACCGGCAGGTCGAGCCCGCGCGCATCGAGCTCGGCGCGCAGCGCGAAGATCGCGGCCTTCGCGTTCAGCGTGTCGAAGACCGTCTC
>Ga0315906_10009578_pt1 | contig 11489 bp, 9 predicted proteins | sample LakEriMetagenome_4_FD_203526 | JGI IMG/M metagenome (GOLD analysis project Ga0315906, IMG submission 203526) | Freshwater fungal communities from buoy surface, Lake Erie, Ohio, United States - Buoy 2 MA122 | ecosystem: Environmental > Aquatic > Freshwater > Lake > Lake biofilm | place: USA: Lake... | reverse complement strand
CGGAAGCCCTGGCCGCTCCAGTACACGTCCGGATCGATGTAGCCGTGGGCGAGGACCACAACGGGGAATGGTCCCTCTCCCTTGGGGCGGTTCATGATCCCGGTGATGGTGAGTCCGTTGCTCTTGTAGGTGATGCGATGGCGCGTGTACTCGGCCGTTGAGGAGATGGCCTTGCTCGCGCGCAGGTCGCCTCCGGTCTGCGTCCGCGCGACCGCCCCCATGATCGTCGGGTCTGGGGCCGCGACGGCCGGGGGCGCGAGCAGTGCGGTGCCGACGAGAGCGCAGATGGCGAGGGCAGAGGCCGCGAGGGTCGAGGCGGCGAGGGTCGAGGCGGCGAGGGTGCTGCGGGCGGCCGCGCGAGCGCGTAACGGGTCAACAGGAGAGAGGGGAGATGCGCGCATGCGATGAGGCTACGTCGCGAATCGCGTACCCGCACACTCGTCCCTCGTTGACCGGTGAGACGTGCTGGTCTTCGCCCGGGGTGTCGAGCGCAGGACTCACCACTCGACGGGAGGGGGGGCTGGCGTGTTTACCTGACCAAACTCGCCTGACTTCCGTAGCGTGCGGATATGCCGCTGGACCATCGACGCGTCCTCATTGTCGAGGACGAGCCCTTGATGTCTTCACTCCTCGCCGAGGTGGTGGCCAGTCGCGGATTCTCGGTCCGAACGGCCAGGGATGTGTCCGAGGCACGGCGAGAGATCGACCGGTTTGACCCGGACATGCTTCTTCTTGACGTCTCCCTGGGTGAGGGGCCCTCAGGAATTCATCTGGCACACGCGATGCGGCTGTCCCGACCTGACATCGCCATACTCGTCTTCACCAGCCACACCGACATCACCAGTGCAACTGCGGACGGACTGGCACTTCCTCCAGGCGTCGGACTCCTTCGCAAGCACCTGGTGAGCGACCAGGCCTATTTGATCGACGCAATGGAGCGGGTATTGCGCGAGCAAGCAGAACCCGCCACCAAACAGGCTGAATCGACGGATGCCTTCGCGTTCCTGGGTGCCAATGGATCCCGGACCCTCAGACTATTGGCTGAAGGATTCGACAACGACGAGATCGCTCGACGATGCGGAGTGAGCCGAAAGACGGTTGAGCGATGGATCGAGCAGCTCTATCGGGATCTCGGGATCGACACCAGAGGATCACTCAATCCGCGCGTGGCGGCTGCCCGCCGGTTCTTCTTCGCCGTGGGTATTCCTGGGCCTAAGGAGTGACGAGGGCCGAGCTGGGGATGAAGAGCGGCAGTAGACAGGCGGTCGTGGTGCAGGTGTCGATTCGGGTTCGGGTCCACGTGATCGACGCCTCGTCCAGGATTGCCGAGCCCAGCCCGTAACGGGTCGTGATGAGGTCGGCGCTGCCGTCGTCGATCACGGTGAGCGACAGCGTCCTCGTATCCGGAATCTCGAGTAGGACTTCGATCGAACGTGCTTGACCGTGCCTGACGCTGTTGAAGACCAGCTCGGGGATGAGGTCGTTGACTGTCCGCGCGCACAAGGGATCATGCGAGAGAGCGTCAATCACCTGTTGGTCGCCTGAGAATGCCAGGCTCACTGCACCGGACCAGGTGCTCTGGGTCTTCTTCATGACCTGGTCGACCGGCTCTGGGTCGGACATGGTGACGTCGAGTCCGGTGACAGCCGCAAGGACCTCAGTTCGAACGGTCTCCCGGAGGGCGTCGTCATCAGCGCCAAGCGCCACGGCGCGGTCCAGTCGCATGAACGCGGCGGCGAGGGACGCCTGGAGATGCCCGTGCACTGCGCGCGCGAGGGCACCCTCGTGCTGGCGGTACTCCTCCCGCGTACGGGCGAGCGTCCAGCGCAGGTCGGCCGTCGTAGCCTCCAAGGCTGAATCCAGCTCCAGGTCCTGGTCGCGGGCGGCCTGCGCAATAGCCAGGGGACCCGCGACGAGCAGGGCCAGGAATGGGGCGACGAGCACGAACAGGAAGGGAAGGGGTTCGTACCGCATGTACGGCAGCATTGCCGTGCCCAACGCCAGACCCCCGGCCATGACCGCGATGACGAATGCCGCCGCCGTGGCCGCCTCGCCGCTTGCAGCGGTCAGCCGTACGGCGATCTTTCGTGCAAGCCAGAATGCCGGGATCACGATGATCAACGTTGCGACGAAGCCTGCGGTGGGCGCGGGGCCGTACTGGAACAGGTGTATCGGCAAGCCGATCCAAATGAGCAGCACCGGAATGATCACTGGGCGGATACGTCGAGGCTCAAGGCCTTCTCGCAGGGCCAACGGCCAGTTGATGCCCACTGTCTCGATAGGTGGCTGCGGCGGTGCCCACGCCGACGGCTGCGCGGCGAGTTGCTGGCTGAGCGGCCGAACGACGTCGTCGATCGTGACGCGGAGCCGCTCCCGAAGGCCGATCGAGTCCGTCGAACGAAGGCCAGCGAGGCTGTCGAGGATCGACTGCTTTATCTCCTCCGTCGCCCGGTCGCCGAGATTGGTCAAGTCGCGCCGAGCCGCCGCCTCGAGGGCGAGGAGCTGGTCGCGGTCCGCGATGAGCCGGCGTCGCCGGGACTGCAGTTCGCGCACCTCGCTCACGAGGAACCACAGGAGCACCACGACCACCGCCATATGGCTCAGGGACGCGGCGATTCGGAACCCCAGCTCGAGTGACTGCGTTACGCCAGCGGACACGAGCAGGATCCCGAGGGCCACGCCACGAACCACCGCGCCCACGATGATGGACACCAGCAGCAGGCCGTTCCAGCTCCTCGCGCGCACGTGGGGGCAGATGGCCCTCCAGGTGACGTACGGGAACGCGAAGAAGAGCACTTGGACGGCGACGAGGGCCACGAGGCGCAGGGGGATGTCGTCGGCAGGTCCTCCCAGCGCGGCCCACTCGCCGAGTTGCACCACGATCACCCACAGCAGAGTCACGAGAAAGACGGGCGCCGACAGCAGGGCCTCGGGCAACAGGCGAAACCGCCCGAACGTCATGCCAGGCTCCCCTCAGTTCGCTCAACGGTCGACACAAGGGCGGCCTGCTCATCAGCCCAGTAGTGCAGACGCACGGACAACATATGCCCACCATCGACATCCGGCTCCAGGTGACTTCCCCGGCCCTTCCGCCCGTGAGGGAAATCCCTCAGTGCGAAAACCGGCCTCCCTGCGCTGAATACTCTGAGGGCACATCAGGCTTGGGGGCCGTGGGCCGTGGTTACACCCTCAGGAGGAGCGTCATGACGCAGTACACCAACGCCAATGCCATGGACCACGTCGTTCTGGTCCTGTTCGAGAACCGCTCGCTCGACAACATGCTCGGTCACCTCTATGGCCCCGCGGATGGCAAGACCTTTGAAGGCGTCATCGGGAAGGGTCTGTCGAATCCGGTTCCTGCGTGGGCTGAGCACCAGCCGCCGGACGGCAGCGGTGTGGTGAAGTACCACCCGGCCACCGATATGGACTCGCCCAACCCGGACTCCGGTGAGGAGTACTTCCACACCAATGTGCAGCTCTTCAACACCCTCGACGATCACAACCGGGGCAAGATGGGCGGCGACGTCACAGCGCCCTGGAATGCACCGGCGCCGCACACGAAGCCGACGATGGACGGATTCGTCACCGACTACATCAGCGCCTTCATCCCGCAGATGGATCGTCAGCCCACCTACGAGGAGTACTCGCAGATCATGACGGGCTACCTGCCCGAGGACATCCCGGTGCTGAGTGGTCTCGCACGGGACTTCGGTGTCTTCGACCACTGGTACTCCGAGGTGCCCTCGCAGACCTTCATGAACCGCTCGTTCTGGACGGCAGCAACCTCGTCGAACATCACCATCAACCATCCGGTGTCGAACTTCATCAACTACAACACCGCTGAGACGATCTTCGAGCGACTCGAGGCACACGGAAAGACCTGGAAGGTCTACGTGATGGAGCCGTGCCCGCTGGCATTCGCAGGTCTCATTCACATGTCGCGGTTGAAGGACAAGTTCGCGACCAACTTCGCTCCGTTCTCGGAGTTCGAGAAGGATGCGAAGGAGGGAACCCTGCCGAACTTCTCCTTCATCGAGCCGAACCTGTTCGCCGGGCATGGCGACTACCATCCGGCAGCGGATCGCGCGATGGTGCCCGGCGACGTCGTCATTCCGTTCGACCCGCCCTCGTCGATCCTCGCGGGCGAGCTCTTCCTGAACCGGCTCTACAAGGCCTACCGGTCCATGAAGAGCGAGACGGGTGCCAACATCTACAACACCACCTTGTTCATCGGCTGGGACGAGCCGGGCGGCACGTACGACCATGTGCCACCGGGTGATGTGCCCCCGCCGGATCCCAACGCCGGCCCAGGTCAGTGTGATTTTGCGTTCGACCGCTCGGGATACCGGGTGCCGGCGATCGTCGTCTCGCCGTGGGTCGAGTCGGGCTCGGTGTACAACGACGAGCACCGCCACACCTCGATGATTGCAACCTTGCGCAAGTTGTGGAATCTGGGTGACCCGTTCACCGCTCGAGATGCGATTGCCAAGCCGTTCGACTACGTGTTCACCCGGGAGACACCGCGTGAGCCGAAGGAATGGGCAGCAATCAACGCTCGTCCTGCACCGGAGTATCACGTGAACTGGGAGTACACCAACCACTCGCTCAGTGCGCTGGGCAAGGCGGCAACGCCGGGCATCATCGCGCAGTTGAAGGCTCACGGTGTGGAGATCCCGGCTGAGGTCGACACGCCCGGCTTCGCCTTGACCCCGCAGGTCGCCTGGAGCCTGGTCGAGTTGGCCTCGTATCACCTGTTCCCGACCTTGGCGCCGACCAAGAAGTCGATCGATGCCCTCAAGAAGCAGCTCCGGGAGCAGGTCGCTCAGGCAGCCAAGGCTGCTGCTCAGAGCGAGCCCGTGGGGGCGGGTGCAGGAGCGTCCTCGTGACCTCTCAGGGTCAGAACAGCAGCGACGTGGAGAGCCCCGACTTCTGGCCCCACTTGGGCCTGTCGGGGCTCCCCAAGAACGTTGTGGAGCGCCTCACTGACTTCAACAACCCGAAGCAGGAGTGGCGTCGGCTGTTCTCTGAGGTGATGGGCACATTCCTGCTCCTGCTGGTGGCGGCAGGAGCAGGGATGATGAATGCGGAGTTCGGAAATCCGATCTCGCGCACTGCTGCCGTCGTGGCACCGGGGCTGATGGTCATGGCCATGATCCTGTTCATGGGTCGTGTCTCGGGCGCCCACTTCAACCCTGCGGTGAGCATCGCATTCGCTCTGCGCGGCGACTTCCCCTGGCGTCGGGTTCCCGGCTACATCGTCGCCCAGTTCATCGGGGCTGTCTTGGCCGTCCTGTTCCTGCAGGCAGTGATCGGGTCCTCCGCGTCGAACGGTGCGACATATCCGGCGGAGACGACGACGCACATGGCGGCGTTCCTGATGGAGGTCGTCCTCACCTTCGGGCTGGTCAGCGTGATCCTCGGTACGGCATCGGGAGCGCAGAACATCGGCATCATCGGAGCGCTCGGCGTGGGCGGCTACGTAGCCCTGGCCGGACTGTGGGCGAGCCCACTGTCGGGTGCCTCGATGAACCCGATTCGCTCCTTGGCGCCCGACCTCGTCGCCAATGACTTCACGGCCTACTGGGTGTACCTCGCTGGCCCGCTCCTGGGCGCCTGCCTTGCCGTCGTGGCCGCGTACGTGTTGCGCGGGCGTGGTGGAGGTGTCGCGGGATCCCAGGCAGCCCAGGGTGCGCTGTTCACGCAGGCGAAGGATTCTCACAAGGCCTAGGCGCGAGCGCTCCTGGATGGCGTCACGAAGTAGGGCTGATCGGCGCCCTCGACGCGGTTGGATAGGTTCATGAGTACCGCTCGGCAGCAGGCGAGGACGCTCGTTGTCGACGTGATCCTCATGGTGGTTGCGGGCTTCGCCCCGGCCATCCTGATGGGACTCCTCGGCTGGACCAGCGGCGTCAACGTTGCCATCCTTTCCGGCCTGGCAGTGTTCATCGCCTGCATGGGCGGCACCGGCTGGCGCACCGGCCTGGTGATCGTCGTGCCATTCGCGGGGCTCGCGGGCCTTGCCACCTGGGTCACACCGAATCCGTGGCTTGCGGCAGCAGTCCTCGCCGTTGCCGCGTTCTTGCGCGGCTATGCGGCCAGAGCCGGGATGCACGATGCCCTGATGATGACCGTGATCGCATTGGGGTTCATAGTCGCGTCACCGGTTCCATCGGGCACACCGCTGACAGCGCCGCTCTTCGTCGTCCTCGTCGCGCTCGGTGCCGGTTTGTGGGCGACTCTCGTGATGTTCCTCCTGCGCCATCGGCTGCACGTACGCGAACACACCGGGCTCGACCCCACCCGCGTCTTGGCGTTCAGCCTGGTACTCGCCTTCCTCGTCGGCGTGGCGACGTGGTTCGTGGTTGATCTTGACCTCGGCCATACGGGCGGCTGGATCATCCTCACGATTCTCGTGGTCTTCCAGCCTTCGCTGGGCGCCGGCTTCCGCAAGGCCGCGCATCGTGCCGCCGGCACCATCCTCGGTTTCGTCATCGCCATCCTCGTCGGCGCTGTTGTGCCTCCAGGCGCGCTTCTCTATGTGGTGGGCACCGTGTTCCTCATGGCCGCATTCACGTTCATGCTGCAGGGCCGCCCCTACTGGCTCTATGCCACGGTCCTGACCCCGGCCATTGTGCTTCTGGAGAGTGCCGGCTCCACGGTGACCATCGTCGCTGAAGAGCGCCTGGGTGCGACATTGATCGCGGTGGTGGGGACTGTTCTGGTGATGCTGGCGCTGTCCCCGGTAGCAAAGCTCTTCACGGCCAAGCGCACAGCTGGACCCGCACCTACGACCCTCGTTGACCGGTGAGACGTGCGGGTCTTCGCCCGGGGTGTCGAGCGCATAACTCACCACTCGACAGGAGTACGCCGCGTAGGACTTGAACCTACAACCCGCTGATTAAGAGTCAGCTGCTCTGCCAATTGAGCTAGCGGCGCAAGGAGAGAACAGTATCACCGCGCCGTCAGGGCTTGGCTCATGGCCCGGGCAATGGCCCGACCCATGGCGACCTGCCCTGCCGGGTTCGGGTGGAAGGATGCGCTGCCGAATCCGGAGAGTGCGGTGATGCCGAACACCCAAGCCTGGTCGCCTGCGCAGACGCCGTGCCCCTCGGAGGATTCTCCGGAAGCCGCCCACGTTCCGGCGACCGGCTGCCAGCCGGGAAGGGTGAACATCGAGGCGATCACCTGGTTCAGCGACCCGGCATCCATGGGCAGGGGCACCGTGCGTCCGCCTGACGTGACATAGGGGTAGGGGCGAGGTGGCTCCGGCAGCAGGATGGTCGACCTCGCCCACGAGAAGTCCGAGGGGGTCAGCGTCAGGTACTCGCACGGCTGCCCGTCCTGAGCACGCGTGATGTCCGGATACATCGTCGGCAGCACTCGGGCGTCGGGCGCGAGCGGCAGGCCGGGCACGACCCTGCCGTCCTTGAGGGTGCAGGTGTCGGAGCCCAGGCAGGATGCGATGCGCGCATAGTCCGCCGGAAGCTGACCGGTGCGGGCCTGCACGCCCGTCTGGACGGTCGCATACTGCTGGAGGACGCCGGCGGGCGGCTTGGCGAGCGGGCAGTTGCCCGACAGGGCGCAGGCCTGCAGCACGGACGTGAACCCGATGTCGTTCCCGCCGACGGTGAGCAGGACGAGATCGGCCGCCTGGCCTTGGATGATGCCCGCGGCCTGCTCGATCTGCGTAGCCGTCTGCGCTGCGGCCGTCTGCACGCCCAGGATCCCGCGGGCGACCGTCGCTCCGGAGCACGTCACGTTCACCAGCGTCACCGACGTCGTCGGTGTCGACTGCTCGAGAGCCAGGGCCGCTAGTGATGGTGCACCCAGCACGCTGCGATTGCAGGCATCGTCATCCCAGTAAGGGGAGAAGGGTGGACCTTCCCGCAGCCATGCTTCGACATTGCGGGGGTTGCCCTCGCCCGAGGCGTAGGAGTCGCCCATCGCGACAACGAGGATGTTGCGCACGTCTGCGGGTGTCGTCATGCGCGATGTGCGCCCCGCGGATCGAACCTCCAGAGTGAGCCGGTACCGACCCTCGGGCAACGTCATCTCCTGCGTGCACGTCCGGCGGGACAGGGGTCGCCATTTCGTCGTGCGGTCCTGCTGTGCTCCCGCGATGCGCCATCGGAAGTCAGACCCGGTGGAGTTGCAGGCGTCGAGCTCGACGGGGAACCCGCGGGGTGACAGGTACCAGGAGAGTGCGCCGTCGATCAGGCGCTCGTGGGGCTGGGCGATGCGATTGCCTGCACCCTTGAAGCGTGCGGCGGGTTGCGTGCTGAGGGCACCGGCAACCGGTACGCCGCCATCTCCGTCGATCTGCCCGTCGGCGTCTTCGTCCTTCGTCTGCGGCACCATCGACCACGTGCCCTTGGCCGTCGGGCTGGGTGCGGCCCAACCCTCACCCGTCGCGAGGAGCAGGCACGCGGAGGCGAGCGCTAGTGCGAGCGCGGAGCGCGCAGCAGCGACCCTCATGGCAGCAGCCGCACGGGTGTCTCGTCGAGTTCGATGACGCCCTCGACGGTCTCACACTCGTTGTTCGTGCGGCAGACCTCCGTGAATCCCGTCGGGGGAGGCAGGGCTGCGGGGCCGTCGAGGGACCACGCGATGATCGCCGGCACGCCGTTCTTCGTCACCGCACAGGTAGCGATGCCGTCGGTCTGAGTGCATACGCCGAGCTCACCGCCCACGAGCCACTGCTCGACGACGCGCAGGCCGGTCACGGCCCCGGAGGAGTTGGTCAGCTGCATGCCCAGAAGGTCGTAGGGCTCAGGAGTCCAGATGTACCAGTAGGTGCGTGCGATACCCAGAGCCAGGGAGTCCATGGTGGTCTCGACGACCCAGTCCCGGGCACGTGAACCGACGATGGCCTGCCGCGGGTTCTCCGATCCCGGGCCGGCCAGACCGTAGTTCAGCTCCGTGTCCCACACGGGCAGGTCAGGAGCACCGACAGCCGTGAGCGTGTCGGTCACCTGCGTGATGAAGGCCGCACGCTCGTCGGTCGTGCCCCTGCTCGCCGGGTACAGGTGCGTGGAGAAGGCGTCGATGGGCCAGTCCAGATCGCTGAGTGCCTCCAGGTAGCGCACGAAGAACCGGTCGAAGGCCCCCTCGAGCCGCACGGTCGTGCTTGCCGCGACGACGGTCGCGTCCGGGTCCGCGTCCTTGATGATCCGGTACGCGCGATCCGTGAGCTCTGCCATCTGCTTGGGCGTGCCGTCCCAGAACATCGACAGGCTCGCCTCGTTCCAGATCTGGTACGAGGTGATGCGCCCGCGGTAGCGATCGACGACGGCGCTGACGTAGTCATCCCACGCATCGAGATCCTTCGGAGCCGATGCTGCCCCGGGTGCCGGGTAGTCGCCGGCGATGATGCGCTTCGCGTTCCAGGCCGGAGTTGTGCCGAGGACGAGAAGGATGTCGGCAACCCCGTGCTCCTCGGCGTTGGCGACGGCCTCGTCGAGCTGAGCCCAGGCGTATCGACCGGGAGTGGTCTCGATCTGTCCCCACCCGGTTCCGGAGTCCCACAGTCGCAGTGATCCGATGGGCACGTTCGGGTCGGGCCAGGCGCCGTCCTGCACTCCGGCGACGTGCAGCCCGATGATCGATGCGGGAATGGGCGCAGGTGTGACAGTGGGGGTAGCGCTGGGGCTCGGCGAAGGGGGCGGTGTTTCACTCGGTGCCGCTGCAGGGGAGCCCGAGGGCGCGCTCGGTGACGCAGAGGTGGGTGCCTCGCCACCAGAACTGCAGGCGCCCAGCGCGAGTGCCCCCGCCGCAGAGGCAGCGATCAGAATGCGGCGCATGCGCTGCACCCTACGTCGTGGTGCGGCATGGCGGGTGAAGCGTGATCGCTGATCATGCGGAGTCGGTCGAGATCCAGCCCTCTGCCAGGGCCTCGATGCGTCGCGCAGCCTCAGCGGGTTCCACTCCGGCCGCTGCCGCGACTCCGAGCAGGAACGTGGTGACCGGTGCCGCAGGTCGTGCAACCCCGTGGGCGGCTACGCGTGCGACATCGAGGATCGCCGTCACGTCGACGTCGGTCTCGATGCCGAGCTCCCTGCGCACGGCGTTGATCCAGTCGTCCATGGGCGATGGCTGTGTCATGGGTCGCTCCTTGTGATTGCGCGTTCGAGATCCTCGGGCGTGTCGATGTCGTCGAGCAGATTGTCCGCCTCGGGAGTGAACTCTCGGACGATGGCGCGCGAGAGGAGATCACGCACCGAGGCATCGCGCGGGTGGTCCGGCAGGCACGTGCGCAGGATCTCGGTGCGCCACGCGCAGCACAGTGGCTGACGGCGGCCGTCCCGATCGATGGGCACGACGACGTCGACGTCGGGTGCATCGCCGAGTTGATCGAGGGCCGACAGGAGCACGGGCACCGACCACGGCATGTCGACGGCAAGGACTCCGACGATCGGAGCCTGCACGTCGGTGAGTGCGGCAGCGATCCCGGCAACGGGCCCACCGCCCGATGGCTCCTCCTGCCGGAAGGCGACCTCACGCAGCAGCGGCAGAGGGGGTCCGGAGACGACGATGTCGCAGTCGGCGGGCAGAGAAGCGACGATCATGCGAAGAGGGGAGGAGTCGCGCAGCGCAAGGGTTGCCTTGTCCGCTCCGCCGAGTCGGACACCTGCACCCCCCGTCAGGATGATGACGGCGACATCGGCGGGCACCTGACAAGTATGGAGGCCCCTGCGTCAGGGGCGCCACCGTCCATCGGCGGCCGGCGAGCGATGCGGTGGTGAAGCGCTCGTAGGCCACGGGCGCACTGCAGTGCGGCGCCGGATCGCGACATGTGATCCCGACAACGCTTCGATGGTTCGACGGGAGTCGCTCGGTCAGTGGCTCATAGGATGTCCATGCATCCTCGAGACAAGGAACCGCGTGACCGACTCCCTGATCCTGGCGGGCAGCTTCCCGACCCCCACGCGCGAGCAGTGGCTCGCCGAGGTCGGGCGCGCGCTGCTCAAGGGCTCGCCCGATGCGTCGGACGACGACGTCCTGCGCGCATTCGACAGGAAGCTCGTCTCGCGCACCGACGACGGCATCGTGATCCAGCCCCTCTACACCGCCACGGACGCACCTGTGGAGGCACCGGCACCCGGTCAGGCTCCCTTCCTGCGATCCACGCGCGCGGCGCCCGTGCCGTGGGAGGTCCGGCAGCGGGTGTGGCCTCAGGCCGCAGACTCTTCGAGCGTCACGGAACTCGAGTCGGGTGCTACGGGCATCCTCGTGACCATCGAGGATGACGACATCGTCGGAGCACTCGATCGCGCCCTGATGGGCGTCCTGCTGGACCTTGCACCGGTCAGTCTCGATCTCCGCGATCCGGATGCCCAGGTTGCCGCCGCACGACTTCTCGTGGATCGGTGGAGCAGCACCGGAACGGCTCAACAGGAGCGCCGCGGCTGCCTCGGCATCGATCCCCTCTCCGCGTGGGCCCGGTCCGGTGGTGGCTTCGACCTCGAGGGAGTGCTCGACGCCGTCGCGGC
>Ga0315906_10009576_pt1 | contig 11490 bp, 12 predicted proteins | sample LakEriMetagenome_4_FD_203526 | JGI IMG/M metagenome (GOLD analysis project Ga0315906, IMG submission 203526) | Freshwater fungal communities from buoy surface, Lake Erie, Ohio, United States - Buoy 2 MA122 | ecosystem: Environmental > Aquatic > Freshwater > Lake > Lake biofilm | place: USA... | reverse complement strand
AATCGCCTCATACCACTAACTTTTTATTATCACACTACCTTTATCTTCACACCTCCAACACTTCACAACCTGACTTCATTGATAACTCATGTGTTACTAATTTTTATAAAATGAAAAAAACAATACATATATTCAACTATAAAAATTCGTCTAACCTTTTTTATTTGTTATCGTCAATATCTATCGAGCAACTAATCTGCCTTAATTGGTAAAATGAACGATAATAACCAAACCCCGACGATAGACCACATGACCATAATACTGTTTCCACCCTGATAAATTAACCAACGCAATCCAAAACAATGCGGGGCAGGTACCAGGAACGGCGACATTATCAGCCCCATAAATGTAGCGGGAACACACCAACTCACATATAGATGAGATGCAATATAATGCATAGATACCCACAACAAATATAGTCCAAACTTCACGATTACAATATTAAATACCCATTTAAAATTGTCCAACGTAAGATACGACGAAATATCACATATTGTATTAAAATAATCCATTTTTACTCAACACTGTTAGTGAGAATTAATTGCCATGTACATTGTCAATTTTTTACGCAACCTGGAGATGCGTTGTGTCAAATTATTTTAGCTTGTCACACGCATCCAATAATTGTCTGCGTCGATTCACTATAACTGCATCCATGGACAATGACTTCATAATATTATTATACATGTCAAATTTTTCCAATACGTCTTTCGTGCGTGGTATAATATTGTCATAGTCTTCCCATAAAACATTTCCCAACAAATCATAGTTTTCTATAAACATGGACTTATCCGATACCACAATTTTTTTCGCAAAAACCAATCGATCACATCTTATTTGTTCAAAAATATTAAAACATTCAAAATGATGTACATTTATAATTACTTTACATCGTTTCAGTAAATCATCTCGAGCTGCCCCCCAACCTAATATATTTATACACTTCCACCCAGTCGCCTGTAGTTGTTCCCATAAACGCGTTCGACGATATGTGAGTGCACTATTAACCGATGCATCCTTTTTGGGAAGCGCATTAATTATGCCAACATCATATGTATAAACACCATCAATATTTTCCAATTGTATTTGATCTCTCAAACTATATTGATATGGTAAATAAATAGTGGATGCATTCGACGGTATTTTATTTTCCTCCATGTACAATTTTAAAAAAGTCAGGTTTGAAAGACTATAATCCGCAATTTTTATGCCAGATTTTATCAGCGATACTACTTGGTCCATTCTTTTTATTTCCGATAACATTTCCACATTTAAATATATCATTCGCCCGGATCGAACAATTTCCGTAGAAAGTGAATTTAAGTCCAACCACATTTGAGTGAGTATAAATATATCAGTCGTTGTGTTTAAACGATCAATGGTGAGTTGACGTATATGAATAACCTCGCTAATGATATTCAATGAGTATATATAATCTTCTAATACGTTTGGTACTCGTGTTATTTCATCCTCCAACGTAACTAGAACATATCGTACAGTCATCTGTGTTATATACAATAATACATAATGTCAACTCTATGCTATTTTTATCTTTAATTTATTTTTGCGAATACTAATATGCAAAAACGTATATTAGTATCAATAACCATATTATTTAGATTTTGACTTTTCACTCGATGATGACATACTCGCAGTTTTCGGCGATACGCGCATTGTTGTTCGTGACCTGGCGGTACGTTTCGCACTCGATTTCTTCCGTGATTTTGGGGATGATGTACGATGCAATTCCTTATGCATATAAAAATATTCATCGTCTTCATGTGCCATTTTTGCATATCCATATTTCGCATAATACGACAATAAAAAATCAGCAGATCCATGTTCTGGCGCCTTTTCAATATATAAATAGACCCCATCGACCGTCTTTTTGGTTTTCATAAGTTCGGTTTTAATATACAAATCAATCATGTTCATAACAATTGCAACCGGGCTAGTTGCGCTGGATACATCACCCAACTTGGCTCGACAAACCTCATTAATCCACGGTTGTTGATACCGTAAAAACTTCTGGTTACTTAGTTGCATTGTAGCCGATCCGCCATCTCGAAACGATGTATAATCGGTCTCGTCTTCAAAGTGGCCGAGAGATAATATAACTGCAATAGTCTTGTCACTTTTACGTGTAAATAAATCGATGAGTCTGTCGCGGTTATTACCATCGTCATTATCATCGTGGAAACAGATTTTCTGCATTTTTACCAATAAATTGGCTAAATCAGTAATATTCATACGTGGCGGCAACAAATCGCACTTATATTCAGAAATATGGTTTATGTGCGCAATGCCTGAATTATGATTTATTACATATACAGCAGATTGTGTCGTTGTCATATGCAAGAGTATAATATATAAGAATATAAATATTATAAGTTAAGTTCATACAATTGAACTACATGAGTGTACCATTACCATTAATGATAGTCGTATATGTTATTGGTACTATCGTGGCAATAATTATAATAGAAACCATATATACGATTGCTAAAAGTATAATAAATAACCATCAGCAGGCAAAGCCTCCATTAAGCCGCACAGTTGACGACACTCGTATCGAGCTGTAAAAATATTTACAAAATGTATGGGAACCATTTTTATATAATAGGCGTTGCGAATTATACCATTAATAATGATATTAAATTACCAAAGGCATCGTATCCTGTATAATTTTGTAAATGCTGTTACAGTTCTTATGTTGATGTGTAAAGTTTATTATAATATTATTATAAGTTTTGCTGCACATATCTTGTATACTAGTTATTACCAATAATTTTGCATTTTTATTATATTTATTTTTAATGCAATGAATAAAATCCTCCCATTTTTGCATATCTTCTTCATCCCTACTTAAAATATTATTATAATAATCAATTGGTACTAATTTCTCTTGTAAATTATCATAAATTCTAACAAATAAAATATCCTCATTGCCCATTAAAGCATCGTTTAATCGGTTAAATCTTCGTTCATATTTTTGAATTACTGCACACTTTTGCAAAGTAAAATTGTTGAAATCATGAAGCATTATTGCCTTTTTATTATGAACAAGTAATTTCTCATTATCATACACATATTTTTCGTCAAATGTAAAAAAACTATTAAAATCATTAAATGAATCTATTATAAAAGATTGTGTTGTAATCAACCAATCGTATGGATATGTCGGTTGATTAAGTTTTCTTAATGCCTCTGCTAAATCGCAACCACCGATTCCACCTAAACTTATTATTTTCATGTTATATGTTAATGTATGGTATAATATATTAATATAAAGTGTTATATCATAATATAACGTATAAGTATGCTTTATTTTATTATAACTACATCGATTTTTAACGAATGTGTAATAAGAAAAACACAATATATTACTGGCATTACTAAGTTAAAACAAAGAATCAAATTTTTAAATATTGAAAATTACAAAATTATCATTGTCGAAAACAACGGCACCCGAAATACATTTTTAAATGATTTGGACTGCGAAGTATATTACACTGCAAATAATTTCTTAGGGACAAACAATAAAGGCTATAAAGAGCTGCAAGATATTTTAGATTGTATAGACAAATATAATATTAACGACGCGGATTTCATCGTAAAAATGTCGGGTAGATATATTTTAAATGACGACAGTGAATTTATGAATACTATTAAAAATGTGTACAATGCAAAATTCGATTGTATAATAAAATATGGGTCAGTTTATAGCCCAGTTACGTATAAAATGGACGATTGTATAACAGGATTAATCGGTATGTCATGTCATTATGTAAAACAAATTGAAAAACCGAATGAGAATGAATGTGTCGAATGGAAATGGGCTAAGGTTACCAGATTAATAGCAGATGAAAAAATATATTTAGCGAATAACCTGGGTATAAACGTATGTCCTGGGTCGAACGAATATTTTATGGTGTAACCCCCCTATGGAAAATTGTAAATTTACCATTCATTATGAGACTACAATTTTCATTATATATTAATCAAATTCTAATATAGCAATTCCAGCGAAACGAATTAAAAATTTCCGGTTGTAAATAACCACCTCATAATATTCTATAATTATAGTAAAATGAATGAAATACCCCCCGAATGTAAATATCACATAGCAATATGTTTCTGTGTTAGAAACTGTAGTACCTATTTGGAAAGAATCTTTCAAAACATTAAGTTATTAACGGATAACACTACATATAAAATATCATGTATTTTCGTATATGACAATTGTACCGACAGTTCTGAACAACTATTACATGAGTATAAAACGAATAGCAATCATGACGTGTATTTAAAACATATCGATAACACTAGTCGGTTAAGAACTGTGCGGATCGCCACCGCTAGAAATGCATGCTTAGATGTAATATACAACGAATTTACAAATGTATCACATCATATAATGGCCGACTGTGATGATATTAATGCACATAGTTGGAATATAGATACGATTCATAAATACATTACAAATTACGACAATGATGATTGGGATTGTATTTCATTTAATCGGGAAGGATATTATGATATATGGGCGTTATTAATCGACGAATTTAAACACCATTGTTGGGGGTTTGGCAAAAAAAGTAGAAATATCGTTAATACCATGCGTAGCTATATAATTGATAAGCTCAATAATTCAACCGAAAATAGTATATATTGTTTATCAGCATTCAATGGATTTGCTATATATAAAACGGAAAAATTTAAAGAAATTCGTTATGACGGTACATATAATAATATGAAATTGTTAATAACTGATGACGAACGGGAAAACACGCTTCAACTGTTTAAAACTAAATACGGCATCGCTCATATATATCTTGATCAAAGCAAACAAGAATGTTGCGAACACATATTTTATCATTTAACGGCAGCCCATAAAAATAAATGCATAATAAAAATATCAAAATTTTCAGTATAGCATACAATGGTGCAAAATTGAATAAATAAGAATGATTATAATTGCGCTATTGCCGTGGGCAACAATATAAATACTGCAAAGTTAACTTCATATGAGTGTACCATTACCATTAATGATAGTCGTATATGTTATTGTGACTGTTGTTGCAGTAATTATAATAGAAACCATATATACGATCGTGAAAAACATAATAAAGAATCGACAACAATCCAAGCCTCCGTTAAGCGCTACAGTCGAAGATCCCCGGGGTGAGCTGTAAAAATTGATATTTGATTATATGCAAAAATCGCACATATACAATTACTAAAATGGACTGTTCAGCCAGCAGTGATATTAATGCCGATTTATCCAGAATTAAGCAACGGCTCGAGCAGGTTGAAGATGTATTGCATGGTGTCGACCTGGGATCAATAACGACGCAATATATATCAAAATTCGTTTTACCATGTGCTACACAATATCGAACAATTGACGCAAATATAAACCGAGCCATTTTAGAGCCCGATCAGCAATGTCATGCATATCTATTTATATTACATCTACAACCAGATGAGGACCTACAATCATTGTGTGATATGTTTGATAAATATATTGGAAAAGTATATTCAATAAGATACGTATGGTCAATTCGTCATCAATCGATTGTTATTTGTATACGGTTGCAACATTGGTATGCGGATAAGTTTTCGCAAATATTCCGGACAGAGTTGGTGATACAGCAAGAATTAAATAAACATACGAGCGAAAAACAACCAGTTTGTATAAAAAACAATACAAATCGACATACATATAAGGTCATTCTCGGCCGCAGATTATGTAAAATAAAGACATCGATCAATCCTCCCCATATTATACCCGATCTAAACGTAGAGTCAATGAGGCGAGTACTAATATAATAATCTAAAACGACCAAAACAAATCTAAATATGTAAAAAATTGAATGTTTTTTTACCAAATCGATATAAATAACTTAATATACAACCAACAATTGAAATGGTATTTGCTCACACGTTATTTATGGTTTACATCGTGTTTATGGTACGCGCCGCATTTTGCTACTCTGCAAAACCCGACGTTCATGTATTATTGGGATCGGCCAATGAAATTATTTTGGGAGAACGGATTCACGCAGCAATTCAATATATTCGATCAACTGAAAATCCAAACATATTATTCATTTCGGGCGGTGTTAAAAACGCACTAGTCGGTGCAAACGAGCAAACAGAGGCAGCCAAAGCAGCCAATATGATAACAAATAATCTGCTAGATAATGTGCAAATAGTTCTCGAAGAAAATGCAACGAACACCGCCGAGAACTTTGTTTATTTGAAACGATGGGTTAATAGTAATTTCTCACAAGAAGACTTACCTGAATTTATTATTACCACGTCTGATTTTCACAAAAACCGTGCAGAACAAATCTTCCAAGGTATTCTGCCGGATATTACGCCAAAATGGAATCTAAGCAAGAGTGATTGTGTTCAATGCTGGACCGACGAAGCGATTCACATAAAAAATGTCCCTGCCGATATATATAAGGCAATGAATCTCATGTAATGTCCGGATGTTATTGTTAAGATAATTTCAAAAATAAAATATAAAAATATCATAATATTACCAGAAACAAAACCGAATGTATATTATTGTTTTTTCACATCATCTACCATGTGTTAGCAAACTTATTTGTCCAATATTTTAAATGCAGCTTATCGAAATTAAAAACCTTATTTTTATAGCATTCAACGGTATCATGTAACAATTCTGCAGTCACATCTTTCCACTCATTTACAATAAGGACCGGCAAATCTTCATACAATACATCTATAGCAGATCGTTTCACAATAGGAATACAACCGAGAATTAATGCTTCCCACGTTCGATGACAGTCGTATCCATTACCATGTGGACTGATTACAAATGCATATTCTGCCTGTTTACTCCATGTAGCCAGTCTGTTTGTTTTGCTCGGTTCATAGTAAACCAGATCTTTACTTATATTATCATACGCATCTTGTCTATCGTATTTCCCGTGTTTTGTTGCCATTAAGAACTGATAATTTGCGTAACATTTAATAAGTCGTTTCGTATAGTGTAAACTATTTTGTTTAACATTCTCTAATATAGCTTCCTGATTTGATGCAGATGTAATTTCCCCCCAAACACGATGTGATTGCATAGTATGATAATCGAGCCCAATCGGCATGCATGTTATTTTATCGTGTCGAACTACGATGTTCTGGCAAAACCAATGCACTAACAAATTATGATTAATGAATGCCTCGAATTGTGCATCTGTCATTATATCATATGGTATGGTCTCATCGCAATCCCCGCTCACTAATATAAATGGTGTTGTAATGAATGGCAACATATTGGATATAAAATGAGGGATCGCGCTACTACAAACATATATAGTGGGATTTGACATGGCATTAAGTGTTTGAATGTCTGGATAATTTATTAGTTGTCGAATACTAGAGTGAGGAGTAATCGAATGATACACGCAGCTCTTTAGAAGACCCCGACTACTAACATATACATTATTCGATTCGGCCATATGCACAAACAATAGAATATATATACACCTGTTAGAATTTTATGTTGTTTCCAAATAAATATATTCCAACTGGAATAGTGAAAGGTTATGACCCAATTATTGGTGTATATTTCGTATGATTTCTGTAAAAAATAAATATTCGAATATGTATATGACTACTACAACTCGCAATGGTAGACTGGGAAACCAGATCATTCGAAATTTAGCGGTCAGTTTAATTGCTGAAAAATATGACTTACATGTTAATTATTACAATGAACCGCTAATTCGTAGATTGGGTATAAAATTATTCAGTGGTAGTAAGTTGTTCAGTAATACAATTCCATTAACGGACGACAATTATTTTTCAATATATAATTGCGGAAACCTAAATGACAATTTAAATCCAAATGATAATTTTTTCCAGACACTTCCCATAACCAATTTATTATACACTTATTTACATTCCGATCAAATAAAGTCAAACATAATAGAAAGTAATCCATTTAACGCCCGATATAATGCAAATAATGACCTGTATATTCACATTAGACTTACTGATGTAAAGAAACATAGTCCTGGTATCAATTATTACATGAATGCGATTAAAAATATTAATTTTGATAATATCTACATATCAACTGATGAGAAATCACATAATATTATAACGGAAATTATGAAAGCCTATCCAATGGCAAAAATAATAGATTGTGATGAAATAACGACATTTCAATTTGCAAGTACATGCAAAAATATTATTTTATCACATGGTTCATTTTCTGCATTGATCGGTTATTTGTCGTTTTTTTCTACAGTAAATTATCCAGAATATGATTTAAATCATATATGGTATGGAGATATGTTTTCCATAAATGGTTGGGTAAAACACCCCCATGTGTAATCAAACACATATGTGGATTCTATTATGCATTATTTTGAGCGAACATTGTCAAAATGCATTTTAAACTGTATATCCCATTGTTCTAATAATTCCAATGAAATTTCTGGCAAAAGAGGGTGTGCTTCCCAGAAATATCGACAAAACGCCCAGCAAAACTCATATTTATCGACATACAGCGATTTATAATTTTTTGTCAAGAAAGTTTGAATGTTAACTGGCAAATTATTGAATGCTTGAGGAGGCAATACATAGGATAATTGCACAGTCGGTGAAAACGGTACATGCGAATTTTTCGAAGAATTCATTTTGGCATGAACGAACTGCGTGTTGAAATGTGGCACATATTTACACAAGTCTTTAAATAGTGGCGGATAATGGTGATTATATTTCCATTTCCAATGAGGGCATCCCGCCGAATAATACTTAAATACCCACTCAAGCCCTTCCAAATAATTAGTGCAAATCGCTCGAGTCGTCGTTTCGTCGGGTCTACTTCCAAACAACACCTTATAATATCGATCTTCCCAATGAGTATCACTGGGGCAAATATACAGTTCATCTCCGCGAAATGCGACGGGAATATTTTGCAAATATTCATCAGGAGTTTGTTTAGATGGCAAAGAACTCTTGCGCGAATCATGTTTTGCGCGCGCATCAAATTCTAGCGTTAGCAGTTCGTGCTCCCTCCTGGAAATTTCATACACTATTTTATTTACTTGTTTCCATTGAACCGTGTTATCTTTGCCGACAATGAATGTGTTCGCCCGACTCCCAATATAATTGCGATATATATCCAATATAACTTGAATACCATGTGTACGAATGTTCATTGCCGGAAAATGCGGCAGAAAATCGTTCCCTAAAAAGAAACACAAAAAGATATAATCGTAAATGCGTTGATTATCGTAATTCGCGCAATTCATTTCGGTTAAAATCGAGGCCGCCAATACTTTCATGTCGAGAAAATACGGCATATCTGGTGGTGACGACGAATCGACCGGAAAATAGTGTTTTAAAAACTCAGGTGCCTCCCTAAAAATATAAATATTATTGCAATATTGCAAATGAAATAACGATAACATAATAAGATCGGAGTCCAGACCATATAATGCAATATTCGTGGCCGGATTTGGCTGTTTCCGTAGATATTCAAATAGCTTGTGTTCTCCTTCTCCGGGTTCATTCGCTCCGGATACAATAATATTTGAAACCTTGTATTTATTTTCCATGTTTTCAAATGCATATTGAACTCGTCGCGACAGATTCATCATAAAATGAGTACCAGGTGTAATCGCCGACGTATCCCATTCACTTGTGTTCGACTGTGACATGAGCGTCTTAACATACGCTGTTCTATATCTGCGCGTCCGCTGTTGTTCCATCTTCGCAAATGGCGCAACACCGTCAAATGCAATAAAAACGGTGGTGGTTGGTTTGATGATATTTATATAGGTTTCAATGGAAAAAATGACTTTATTAATAATTTGTGTTTCATATGCATCTTTTTGTGTACTATCATATGGCAGTGAATGTACCGCATCATAAATAATGGAATTGCAATCCATAAACAGCATGCCGAAGGATCGACTCGTAAAATCCTTACATGCGCGAATAATATTAGAATAGTTTCTAATAATATGCGAAAAATAACTAGGGATTCCCATCTTGATACTATATATCGTATACAAAAGTTTATATTCTTTCCATTTGTAAGTTACAGTTATAAGTTACAAAAATAATATCTAGAAAATGCCATATAATTGACATAATCTAGTATAGTTATATATAATGAGTGCATTAAAAAAAGTCAATAGTTTCAATATATTAAAAATGGATATAAGTGATGTATCTGCAACGCCAGGTATCATCCAATTTATCACATCCAAAATCACATATATTCGAGAAATAATACAAAATACAATATTATCTATCAAATTACACCGTGTTTTAGAAATATTTAGTGACAATGATACAAAATTATCCATCGCGGTATTAACCGAATTATTTGAACAAAACGAGAACATCTTATGTGAGATGAACCGAGCTCCGTTGACCCTAACTACGGATGCAATAATCGATTCGTTACAGCGCATAATAGACAAATTGGCAATGATAATTTGCGGGTTTGGGACAACACATATATCCGACTTATTGTTCATTATTTTTGGAACCAAATTTAAAAATACCGTTCCAACACACCCTCTCATACACGCAAAATATCGTCTACTAATGAAACACGTTCGCCCAACAAGTTATAAAATAATTCATTGGAAGCAGGGATATTTATACACACCACCAGCAAATACAGTATGTTGCAATAAAAAAACGGAGTCCCCTCAAGATTTATCTACGGTGGGTTCGTTTGAATGTTTTGATATTGACCATGACCCCAAAAATATTTTCCAGCGAACCAATGGTATACGTGTTATTATACAAAACGAGCGAGAGCGGAAAACATTGGTTATAAACGGAGTTCTCGACGACATACATCTAGAATGTATTAGAACTGAATACGTCCAGCACCGGATATGTGCGCTCAACGCGTGTGCATCGAATTACACCGATGATGACAAAGCGATTTTACTTAAAATAATCGACAATCTAACGTTAAAAGAACTGCTAGTACATGGCGACATGGATATTATTAAAAAGGTGAATGATGTGAATGTGGATATCAAACGATTAAAACAAACAAATATGGAAGCGCTGACAAAGCATTTTCTAGAATTGGACATATATACACAACGCTGCATGTTGTTGAATTTGTTATTATATGTACAAAACAAAGAAGTAGAATACACGTGTTATTTGTTGTATGACCTGTTAAATAGTGCATCCGGATATAGCGTAAACCACCAAGAAGCAATCTACAATAGTTTTCCATGGAAAATTCGCAATCAAATGAAAGACATTGTCAAATATAACATAAATCACGTACAAGAAATTATTCACAAATACGACGGTAATAAAATCTCACTCGAGCAACAAATCTGTTTAATGAAGGCACCTGATTCCGTAAAAGAAAAGGCAATGGCAAAGTTGAAAGACTTAAAAGGTCGGCCCGACGAATTTGGTGTAAAAATACGGCAATTTCTAGAAGGGTTGGTACGTATTCCG
>Ga0315906_10009575_pt1 | contig 11491 bp, 4 predicted proteins | sample LakEriMetagenome_4_FD_203526 | JGI IMG/M metagenome (GOLD analysis project Ga0315906, IMG submission 203526) | Freshwater fungal communities from buoy surface, Lake Erie, Ohio, United States - Buoy 2 MA122 | ecosystem: Environmental > Aquatic > Freshwater > Lake > Lake biofilm | place: USA: Lake... | reverse complement strand
CGCCACTGTCGGGGATCAGGGTGGTGAAGGCGTTCGCGCAGGAACCGCGTGAACGGGACCGGTTCCACGCCGCCAGCGATCAGCTCCGGCAGTGGCGGCAGTGGGTCGAGCACACGAACACCACCTACGCGGCATCGATGCAGATCGTCTTCAGCCTCGGCGGGCTGATCGTCTGGTACGTCGGCGGCCGCGACGTGATCGGCGGCGAGATGACGCTCGGCCAGCTGATCGCCTTCCTCGCCTACCTGGCCATGTTCTATGCGCCGCTGGGCGCGCTTTCCAACTTCACCACCTGGCTGACGAGCTTCCTGTCCGGCAGCCAGCGCGTGCTCGAGCTGCTCGACACGCCGGCCCTGATCGTGGAGCCGGAGCGGCCGGTGCCGTGGCGGGAAGTCAGCGGCCAGATCCGTTTCGACAACGTCACCTTCGGGTATGACCGCAACCAGCCCGTGCTCCGCGACGTGTCGTTCGAGGTGCGGCCGGGCGAGATGGTGGGCATCGTCGGCCGCAGCGGCTCCGGCAAGACGACGCTCGTCAGCCTGCTGACGCGGTTCCACGACGTGCAGGAGGGGAGCATCACGGTGGACGGCATCGACATCCGCGACCTGTCGACCCGCGACCTGCGCGAGAAGCTGGGCGTCGTCTTCCAGGACTCGTTCCTCTTCCGCGGCACGATCTGGAAGAACCTCTCCTATGGCCGCCCGCAGGCCACGATCGAGGAGGGCCTGGCGGCCGCGAAGGCGGCAGGCGCCCACGACTTTCTCTGCCGCCAGCCGCTGGCCTACGAGACCCTGCTGGGCGAGCACGGCGCGGGCCTCTCGGGCGGCGAGAAGCAGCGGCTGTCGATCGCCCGCACGCTGCTGTACGACCCGCGGGTCCTGGTGCTCGACGAGGCCACGAGCAACATCGACGCCGAGGCGGAGAAGAGCATCCAGGAAGCGCTGGCGGTGCTGGTCAAGGGGCGGACGACCATCGCCATCGCCCACCGGCTCTCGACGCTGCGGAACGCCGACCGCATCCTCGCCTTCGACCGTGGCCGCCTGGCCGAAGAGGGGACGCATGCCGAGCTGCTGGCCGCCGACGGCATCTATGCCAGGCTGGTTCGCATCCAGACGCAGGTGTCGAAGCAGCCGACGGTCGACAGCCTGCTGCTCGCCGAGCAGCCGCGGCCCGCGGAGCCGACGACCGCGGGGATGGCGGCGCCGGCCGTACAACCCGCGCCCGATGCGGCACCCGCCGACGAACAGCCTCCGGCGGCCGGCATCCGGTGGCTCGGCCCGGACGAGCACCGTTTTGCGATGGGCCGGCACGGTCGCATCGAACTGTGGCGCGGCGGCGAGCGTGCCGCCGCCGGACTCTTCGTCGTCCGCACGTTTCCGGCCACGCATCCGGACGGCTACCTGTCGGTGCGGGGCTGGGCCGAGTCGGGCGAGGAGATCGAGCTGGGCATGATCCGCGGCCTCGCCGACTGGCCTGCCGACGACCGGGCCGTCGTGCGGACGGCGCTGGCGCGGCGGTCGCTCGTGCGTCGTATCGAGCGCGTACACGACGTGAAGCTCGCCCACGGCTACCTGGACTTCGACGTGGAGACCGACGCCGGGCGGAGGTCCTTCACGATGCGCTGGACGCAGGGCCAGGCGGTCGACTTCGGACAGGACGGCAAGATGCTGATCGACACGGAGGACAACCGCTGGGTCGTCCCACGCGTGGCCGACCTGCCGCGGCCCGACGGGGAGCGGTTCCTCCAGTACGTCTACTGGTGAACCCGCGGCGCGGCTCCGCGGCGGTGATAAAAAAACCCGCCCGGATCGGCTGCTGCCGATCCGGGCGGGTCGTGGTCCACTTCCGCGGGGTCAGGTGCCGAGCTTCGAGATCGTCTCGACCATGGGCGTGACGATCGGCCCGAGCAGCTCCTTGACGCCAGGGATGGCCATCACGGTCTCGATGATCTTCTGCAGCCCGCCGAGGTTGTCGGCGACCAGCTTCGCGATCGCCGAGCGGCCGGATTCAGGCAGCGCTCCGGTCGACTTCTGCAACGACTCCAGCACCGGGGCGAGCTCGTTGAGCTGCGGGACCGCGGCCTTGGCCGTCTCCTCGTCCGTCACGCCCTCGAGCACCTTCGACAGGCTGCCGAAGAGGCCGGTGATGCCCTCGCTCGCCTTCGCCATCTCGGCCATGCCGCTCGGAACCGAGGACATCTGCCTCATCTGCTCGATCTGCTGGGCATTGGGAACTGTGGCCGCTGCGCGGTCACCCTGGTTGGCCTGAGGCTTCGGCCAGAGCATCCAGCCCACGAGGCCCAGGAGCGGCAGCAGCAGCAGCGGCAGCCACGCCGGGAAACCGCCGGAAGCCGGCTCCTCGTGCCGGTGAACGCCACGGGAGGGCGACGTCTCACCGCCGCGGGCGACGGACGACACGTCGAAGTCGGCCAGCGACAGGCCCCGCGGCAGGGCGGACTTGATGTTGTCCTGCTGCTCCGAGAAGAGCCGCTGCAGGCCGCTCGCGTCGGGCTTCGCACCCTTGAACTGGTTGGCGATCACACCCATCACGATCGGGGCCAGGTACGTCAGCAGCGTCTTGCTAATGCCCGGCTGCATGCCGAGGAACGAGGCCAGCGTGCCGACGATGCCTCCAAGGTTGTTGCCCAGCAGCGACGACAGCAGGTTGCCGCCCATGCTGCCGAGGCCGGAAGCCTGACTGCCGCCGAGGAGCCCGGCGAGATTGCCCAGCATCTTGAGATCCAGTCCGCCCATCGAGTTGGCCAGCTGGCTGGCGCCGCTGTTGGTGGAGGCCAGCTTCGAGAAGACGGATAGCAGTGCGGGAACAGCGGCGCTGGTTGCGGCACGGGTCTGGGACTCGTTGGTACCCACCAGTCCGCCGAGCTTGCCCAGCACGTCGCCGGTCAGCTGGCTCGTCACGAGATCAACAAGATTCATGGTCTACAGTCTCCAGAAAGACAGGAAGTCGGAAGGAACGCGCGAACGCGGCTCGCCTGTTTCGACGGGCCGTCGCCCAGCGTGGCACCCGACGCTCGGGGGCCACGACCGCCATCCTTGAGACACTGTTCTTACGGCCTGGAGAGCGGGGATGCAAGAAGCCGGAAAAGTCCGCCTGACAGCCGCCGCGGACCGAAACAATCGGCCGCGCTGAGGCATTTTCCGGGGCTCTCCCCGGCCGCCCCACCGGGCCGGAAGGCCGGGGCCGGCCGTTGCCGCAACGCACCCCGTGCATTCAGAGAATCGCCAGCGGGTCGCGTCGCTCCTCGAGCGTGCCGCGGGTCACCCCCACCCGGTTGGCGGCCCGCAGCCGGCTCCACACCTCGCGACCCGACGTCCTACCGGCCAGCAGCTCGCGGTAGCCGTGGATGACGTCCCGGACCGCATCCTGACCCTCGTCGAGCAGTTCCACGCGAAAGTGACGGACGCCCGCGGACGACAGCTGCGGCACCGCCTCGGCGGCGCTCTGCGGCACCGCGTTGAACAGCGTGTTGCGGCAGCCAACGTCGGCGGTCAGCAGATGCTCCACGCCGACCCGGTCGCGCAACCGGACGACGTGCTCGTCGCACGGCCGGCCGCAGTTGGTCTTGTCGGTGCCCGGCGAGAGCACCGCGCAAAAGACGCAGTGCTCCATGTGGAACATCGGCATGTGCTGGTGGACGACCACCTCGAGCCAGGCTGGAGGCGTCGCGGCCACGAGCGCGAGCAGCTGCTCGCGGTTGAGGTCGTACGACGCCGTCACGCGTTCGAGTCCCTGCTCGACGAGAAATCGGGCCGAACGCTCGTTCGTGACGTTCATCGAGAAGTCGCCGACGATCGCGGCTCCCTGCTGACCGAAGAACCGCAGCCCGGAGAAATTGCGGACGAGGATGCCGTCGGACCGCTGCTTGGCCAGCAGCCGGAAGACGCCGATCTCGTCCGGCTTCTGGATGCGGGGCGTGGCCAGGTGAATCGTGGCGTCGGCCCGCCGGCAGGTCGCGACGGCGTCGCCATAGAGGCGGATATCGGCGAAATCGGCATAGATCCGCCGCTCGCCGAGGTCGAGCACGTCCCGCAGCTGATCCAGCGACCGGACGAGCACATGCAGCTCGGGCACTTCGCCCGCGGCGGCCCGGGCGTCGTGACCGGAAGCCCGTGGACCGCAGGCTGCGACGGCGTGAATCCGTCGGGGCACGGCCGCTGTCATGGCGGCTTCGAGTGCGGCCACCACGGCGTGACGAAGCTTTCCCAGGACGCTGAAGGGCACCATCGGCCGGCCGATGATCTCGGCCGTGAGCGACCGCAGTTCGAACGGCGTGCCTCCGAGACGGCCGAACTGGCCACGGAGCACCTCCTCGTCGACCGGATGCCGCGCGGCCGCGGCCGCCATCTCGGCGGATGAAACCTCGCATCGAACGCCCCCAGCCACCCTGGCGGTGACGCGCACGGGCCGGTCGACCGCGATCGCGACGTGCAGGTCGACGGGCAGGCGTCGCCGCGGATCGGCAGCGGTGAACGAGCGACGCAGCCGCGATGTGAGCTGCGGATCGTCCGTCTTCCAGACGAGCTGACCCTGGCGCACACCGGAGAGGTCGATCGCTCCGCGGCCGAAGGCGAGTTCGACGCGGCCCTGCGTCACGGCCGTCGTGACGGACGTGCCTCCCTGGAACACCTCGTAGACGCGGCCCCCCTGCTCGACGTCGCCGGTTGCGGCCGCCGCCCCGCGGCGATCGAAGGCGACGCCGTCGCCGCGCTTCACTCCCGCGACCAGCTCGATCGTGACCCGGTCGCGGCCCACCGCGACGACGGTCCCCAGCCGCACGCCCCGCTTGGCGCTGCTCGTGGCCGGCACCAGCATCTTGTGGTCGCAGCCGCCGAGCCATCCGGGCGAGAAGCCCCGGGAGAATGACAGCTCCATCTCCTCGATCTCGCCGTCCGAGAGCGTGACGGGCCGCGACGACACCACAGCGTCGAGGGCGGCGCGATAGTGCCGCGTGATCACCGCGACGTATTCCGGCGACTTGAGCCGGCCCTCGATCTTGAACGACGCCACGCCGGCGGCGACGAGTTCGGGCAGCAGGGCGTAGGCGGCCAGGTCCTGCGGGGACAGGAGGTATTTCCGATCGCCCAGGTCGACGTCATCTCCGTCGCACACGAGGTCGTACGGCAGCCGGCACGCCTGCGCGCACTGGCCGCGATTGGCGCTCCGGCCGCCCAGCGACTCGCTCGTGAGGCACTGCCCCGAGTAGGCGACGCACAGCGCGCCATGAACGAAGACCTCCAGGGGCATCGACGTCTGCCTGCGGATCGCCCGGATCTCGTCGATCGACAGCTCGCGTGCGACGACCACGCGGCTCATGCCGAGCGTCTCCGCCAGCGAGATGCATTCGGCGCTGGTGAGCGTCATCTGCGTGGAGGCGTGGAGCGGCAGGTCGGGACAGACGTCGCGGGCGAGAAGGGCGGCGCCGATGTCCTGGACGAGCACCGCGTCGACTCCCGCCTCGGCCACCGCGGCCACCACGCGCTCGAACTCGGACAATTCGTCGCTGAACACGAGCGTGTTGAGGGTCGCGTACCCCTTGAGGCCGCGTCGATGGAGCGTGTGCATGAGCCGCGACAGGTCGGACAGCGGGAAGTTCACCGCCCGCGCCCGGGCGTTGAAGCCCGCGTCGAGACCGAAATACACGGCGTCGGCGCCGTTCTCGATGGCCGCCGCCACGCACTCCCAGTCGCCGGCGGGAGCGAGGAGTTCAGGGGCGCCCGGCCGGCCGAGTGGAGTAGCCGGAGTCTGATGTGTCGGGCCGCTGCTCATGCCGACCCAGTATACGGCCCCGTCGTGGACGCTCCGGGCCGGCCTTGCGACGCGGGACGCGGGCCGTCGGTCAGCCGGCGATGCCCTGCACTGCGTCGAGCTTGCGACCGACGGCGTCCGCCTCCTGCTCCCGCTGGAGGACGACAGCCCGCTTTTCCTCGACCACCTTCGCGGCCGCCGCGACGGCCTGTTCGGCGGCCTCGATCGGCTTGGCGGCCTCCTGCATCGCGGCCGTCGCAGCCGCGATCGCGGCCTTGTGAGTCTCCACGGCGGCCCGTCTCGCGGCCACGGCCTGTTCCCAGGTGGCCTTCTCCGCAGCCATCGCCGCGAACACGTCCTGCTTCTGCTTGATCTGCCCCTGCTTCGCCTGCACGGCCGCGACGAGCGCCGCCTGGGCCGCCTTCAACTCCGCGTCTTCAGGCTGAGCGGTCAGCCCCTCCTGGAGGGTCTTTCCTGACGCCTCGAGCGCCGCCACGGCCTGCTGCGCCTGCGCGATCGCCACCTCGGCGGCGGCCAGTTCGGTGGTGCGGACCCCGACGCGGGCGGTGAGTTCCTCGGCCTCGCCAGCCGCGGTGGCGATCATGCCGTTGAGCGACTCGATCTGTTTCTGCAGGTCGTCCCGCTTCGCGACGTGTGCGGCCCGTGCCTGCTCCTCCTCCTGACGCTTGGCGTCTGCGGCCGCCATGTCGGCCTCGGCCTCCGCGACCGCCTGCTCCCGCTGCCGGAGTTCGGCGAAGACCGCGTCGTATCCCGTCTGAAACTCGATCTCCGCCCTCCAGCGGCCCTGCTCGGCGGCCGCGGCCGCGACCCGATTCCGTGCATCAGCGAGCTTGGACTCGAGCTGCGACTGCTGCTGCTTGGCGGCTGCGACCGCGGCTTCGGCCTGCTCGACGGTCTTCTTGGCCGCGTCAACGGCCGCCTTCGACTGATCTCGCAGGGCGACCGCGGCGGTGGCCGCCTGGGTCGCGGCGGTGGCCGTCTCCGCGAGCTTCAGGACCATCGCCTTGTGTCCGTCGAGCTTGCCCTGCGCCTCGGCCTGCTTGGCTTGCGCCGCGGCGACCGCCTGCTGGGCTGCCTCCTTCTTCGCGGCGTCCTCGCCGGCCTGCGCGACCGCTTCGCCGGCCTTCGTCACCTCCGCCACCACCGCCAGCAGCTGTTGTTCGAGCTCGGGCACGGCGGCAGCGGCGTCGGCATGCCCCTTCTGAGCGGCCGCGGCGGCCGCGGCGGCCGCGTCCGCCTGCTTCTGGGCCTCGGCGAGTCGAGCCTCCGCCGACCCGGCCTCGGCGACGGCCGCCTCCCGCTGGGAGTTCAATGCCGTCACCTGGGCCACGGCTTGGGCGATCGCGGGGGTGATCTGCGGCTCTTCGGCTGCCAGCTCGGCCGCGCGGGCCTGTGCCGCCGTATCCGCCGCGGCGAGCCGCTCGGCCAGCCTCGGCGGATTGGCGTCGAGGCCGCCGATCCTCGCGCCGTCGGCCGCGTTCCAGACGCGGAGTTCGCCCGCCCAGTCGCCCACGACGAGCCGGTTGGTCTCGTCGCACATCGCGACAGTCAGGCCGATGTCGGCGCAGGGCTCGAAGGCCCGTTCCTGCGTGCCGTCCGGCTTCCACACCTTCGGCACCCTGTCTCGTCCGACCGAGTAGATGCGGCCGTCGCGGGTGAAGCCCACGGACGCCACGCCGCCCGGATGCGCGGCCCAGGCCTTCACCTGGCCGCCGTTTGCCGGCTCCCACAGCCGGATCTGGCCGTCCTCGCAGGCGGTGGCAAGCAGGTTGGAATCCCCCCGCCAGGCGACGCCCGTCACGCTCGCGGGATGTGCCGGCAGCATGAGGTAATCGCGGCCGCTGATGGCCTCCCAGACGTGGACGCCGCCACTGCGATCGGCCGTCGCCAGCAGGACGCCGTCGGGGCTGAACGCCACCGACTGCACCCAGTCGGTGTGCTTCACCAGATCGTGCAGCTTCAGGCCGGTCTCCAACGAATAAAGACGGACCACCCGCTGCGGGCCCGCCAACGCGACGAGCCTCTGATCGGCGCTGATGTCCGCCGCCAGCACGGCATCGAGTTCGTCGCCCAGCGCCCGCACCCGCCGCCCGTTCTTCACGTTCCAGACGACGACGCGACCGCTGGCCGCCCCCACGCCGCCGCCCGCCAGCACGAGCCCGCCCCCCCGGCTGAACCGCACGACGTGCGGCCGGCCCTCGGGAAACGGCAGCACTCCCGCCGGCTGCAGCGAATCGGTCCGGTACAGCAGCACCTGCTTCTGTCCGCAGACAGCCACGAGCGGCGCCCACGGGCTGCTGGCGATCGAGTTGCAGACATCGATGGCGGCGGTTCTCGTCGCCGGCTCCAACGGCAGGTGGGCGGGCAGCGGAGCCGCCGCGGGACGCTCGCCTGCCGGCGACGCCATCGCCACTTCCACCTTCTTCGGCGCGGCGACCGCCACGCTCCCCTTGTTCTGGAGCAGTCCGCCGTCGATCCACGCCCGCAGGACGGTGCGTTCGGCCTCCGGAATCGGCGGCGCGTCGGGGGGCATCTTCGGCTCGTCGTCGTGATTGACCACGCGGAAGAGATAGCTCTTCGCGGCGTCGCCCGACACGAGCACCTCCCCGGATCCGCCCCCCTGCATGATCGCCGCGAAGCTCGTCACGTCGAGGCCGGCGGTCTTCTTGTCGGCGTTGTGGCAGCTGCCGCACCGCTGCCGCAGCACGGGCAGCACGTGATCCTGGTAGGTCACCTTCTCGTCGGCAAAAGCCGCCGCGCCGCCGGCTGTGGCGCAGAGGACTGCGGCGGCCAGGACACGAAACGATGGCCTGCCGGACGTGATGGGCTTGCTGGGCGTGTGTGGCATGGCTGCTTGAAGGATGGCACGGGCGGCCGTGACCGGCCGCTGGAGCGCGGGACTATCGATCAGTGGTTGAAGACGAATTCCTGCGAGTTGAGGATCGCCCAGAAGGCGTCCTCGAGCGCCGTCTGGGGATCGGGGTCGTCCTTGAGGATCGCCAGCAGCCCATCTCGCTCCTTGTCGGTGGGCGGCCTCGTCAGCGTCCGGAGGTAGAGATCCTCGACGATCTTGTCGGGCGGGAGCTTGTCGTCGAGCATCTTCTTCACCACGCCGCCCGACCTGATCTTCTCGGCGAGCGTGTCGCCGTTGAGGAGATGGAGCGCCTGCGAGAGGTTCGGCTCCATCTTCACCTCGCAGGAACAGGCGGTCGCCCGTGTCGCCCGCCCGAAGGTCGTGAGGAAGTAGGTGCTCGTGTTGCCGTCGGCGATCTGCACCGCCCGCGCGCCCAGCGGCAGCCCGCCGAACTTGTTCTTGGTGTCCGTGACGGCCGTCACCATGTCGAGGAGCACCTCGGCCCGCACCCGCCGCAGCTGCGCCTTGGAGAAATTCCGCGTGTCGGACGCGTTGGTCTCGTTGGCGTGCGTCGACCGCTGATACGCGTTCGACGTGCAGATGTCGCGGATCAGCTTCTTGAAGTCGTACTTCGACTCCACGAACCGCTTGGCGAGCGTGTCGAGCAGTTCCTCGTTCACGGGCGGATTGCTGACGCGGACGTCGTCCACGTCGTCCACGATCCCCGCGCCGAAGAAGTGCGCCCAGACGATGTTGACCAGATTCCTGCCGAAGTGCTCGTTCTCCGGCGATGCCAGCCAGGCGGCCAGCACCTCGCGGCGATCCTTGCCGTTGGTGTCCGGCGCGACTCCACCGAGGAACTTCGGCGGCACGACCCTGCCGCCGACCGGGTGCTTCACGTCGCCACCGCCGGAATTGAAGACGATCGTCTCCCGCGGATCCTCCGCCTGCTTGCGGCCGATCTGGGCGAAGAAGTTGGCGAAGCCGTAGTAGTCGTCCATCGTCCAACGGTCGAACGGATGGTTGTGGCACTGGGCGCACTGGATGCGCATCCCCATGAAGACCTGCGCCACGTTCTCGGCGGTCTTGAGCGTGTCGCGCTCGTGCTGGAAGTAGTTCGTCGCGGGGCTCGAGAACGTGCCGCCCTTGGCACCCAGCAGTTCCTGCACGAGCTGGTCGATCGGCGTGTTCGCCTCGATCCGGTCCTGCAGCCAGCTGTAGTAGAGCAGCATCGCCTTGTAGCTGACCTGGTTCGGCACGGTGCGGATCATCATCAGCTCCGCCCACTTCATCACCCACAGGTCGACGAACTCCTTGCGGGTGAGCAGCTGGTCGACCAGATGCGCCCGCTTCTCCGGGTCGGTGCTCGACATGAACGAGCGGTACTCGTCCGACGTCGGCAGCACGCCGCAGATGTCGACGCTGGCCCGCCTGAGAAACTCCGCGTCGCCGCAGACGGCCGACGGGTTGATCCGCAGCTTCCGCAGCTTCTCGTTGACGAGTTCGTCGACGACGTTGGCGGCGGGCGGGTTCGCCCACTCGAACGCCAGGCCGGCGGGCAGCGTGATGAACGGCACGCCGACCGTGTGCGTCTCGAAGCGGGCCATGACGAACGCCTCACCCCGCTGGCCGGCCGTCACCAGGCCGTCAGACCCCACCTTCGCGGAGTTGTCGTTGTTGCTGAGGAAGACCGCCAGCGACGTGACGTCGCGATCGGTGCCGTCGGCGTACTTGGCCCGCACGGTGAGCTGCTGCGTCGCACCGACGCCGTCGAGCACGGCCTCCGGCGGGAAGACCTCGACGGCCACGACGGCCGGCACCGCGCCCGGATCGTTCTTCGCGCCGGCCTCGAGCCACCGCTTGAGGGTGACGTAGTACTCGTCGTCCTTCTTGATCTTCGCGCCGCCGCTGTGCGGCACGGCATTGGTGGCCTTCGTGAGCAGCAGACTCTCCTCCGGCAGGGCGAGGTTGATCCGCCGGCCGCTGATCTCCCGGGTGAGGCGGTGGTAGTCGGCCTGCGGATCGAATCCGAAGAGCGACAGCCGGAAACCGTCCTTGCCACGGGCCGCGCCGTGGCAACTGCCGGCGTTGCAGCCATTCCGCATCAGGACCGGCATGACGTCGAGCCGGAAACTGACGTCCGGGGTGTCCGTGGCGTGGTCCACGTGCACCGGCACCTGCACGGTGCGGTCGGCGACGGTGACCTTCAGTTGCGTGTCGCCATCGGCCAGCGGCAGGAGCGTCCGCCCCTCGATCCGCGCCTTGTCGGGGTGCTCGAGCGCGAGCGTCGCCTGACCGGTCACGTCGCGGGTGATGCCAGAGGCGTCGATCGACTGGACCACGAGCGACTGCCTGTCGCGGGCCGTCGACAGATGCACCGCCGGCGGATAGACCCTCACGTCGACGACGGCCGCAGCGGGGGCCGCCGGCTGCGCCGCGGCCGCGGGGCCCTCCTCGCCCCTTCCCGGCGACGCCAGGAACAGCGCCGCCGCCACGGAGGCGGACAGCGAGGCGAACGGATGGAGTCGTGCGGGCGACGGTGCGTTGTTCATGGTGCGGTGCATCTGGGGTGGGGCGGCTACTTGGTGGCGGACTGGGCCTGCTGCCTGAGCTTCTCGAGCCGGGACAGCGGCTTCTCGGCGGCGGGCGGCGGGGCCGCGGCCTGCGTCGGCGGAGGCGGGGCGGCCGCCGGTGCAGGGGCGGGCGCGGCGATCTGCAGTTCGGTGCCGGCGCCCGACATCCGCACCATCTCGCCGTTGACGGGAGTGGCGATCTCCACGAACACGGACTTGTGGTTGCCGACCGGGCTCTGAGCGGACGTGGCCACCTCGAACACCAGGTCCTTCGTGT
>Ga0315906_10009571_pt1 | contig 11492 bp, 9 predicted proteins | sample LakEriMetagenome_4_FD_203526 | JGI IMG/M metagenome (GOLD analysis project Ga0315906, IMG submission 203526) | Freshwater fungal communities from buoy surface, Lake Erie, Ohio, United States - Buoy 2 MA122 | ecosystem: Environmental > Aquatic > Freshwater > Lake > Lake biofilm | place: USA: Lake... | reverse complement strand
AGCCCGAGCGGCTGACCGTGCCTGTTTCGATCAACCAAGTGTGGTCGATGGATTTCATGCACGATCAACTGAACGATGGAAGATCATTTCGTTTGCTGAGCGTCATTGACGATTTCAACCGCGAGGCCCTCGGCATCGAAGTCGGCTTTTCCCTGCCCTCTGAACGTGTGATCCGATCGCTCGAGCAGATCATGCAATGGCGTGGAACCCCGAAAGTTCTGCGCTGTGACAACGGTCCGGAATACATCAGTGAATCAATCGTGAACTGGGCCAAGCGACGGGGAATCCGGATGGAATATATCCAACCCGGAAAGCCCCAGCAGAACGCCTACGTCGAGCGGTTCAATCGAACTGTGCGATACGAATGGCTGGCGCAGTATTGCTTCGATGTGATCAGTGAAGTCCAAGACTTCGCAACACGATGGATCTGGAATGACAATCACGAACGCCCAAACATGGCCTTGGGCGGGATCACACCAAAACAGCGGCTGACCATGGCTGCGTAACGTCTACTTCTCACTCCCACCAGAAATGGGGGGATTACCCTGGAATCTCGGGGGAAGCACACTACTCCTTGGATTTCGTCAGACTCCGTGGGCAGCCGCCCAGCGAATAGTACGAATTATTATTGAAATCTAACTTTCAACGAGCGCAGAACGGGTGGCATAACCGAACATGCAGCCGTATCGAATTCAGCGTTTAGCACCTTAATTGCGCCTGTTCCGCAGGCAACGGTAATTCCATCGTCGGCAACTTCAACTACAGCGCCGGGTGCACCATAAAAACTTCGTGAGTCGACCTCTGAACGCCAGAATCGGACGACTCGGCCGTCCACCAAGAGGGAATACGCGCCAGGATAGGGCCTTGATTGAGCCCGGATGAAATTGTGAACATGCGACGCACCCGCGTGCCATGAGATTCGCCCATCTTCCGGCAGTCGCAGCCCACCGTAGCTTGCAGGAATGTTGGGCTGGGGCCGCGTAGCGATGTTCCCGCTTAACCATTGTGGAATAAAGTTTTCGAGGATACACAACATTATATTTTCAGCCTTGTTTAGGGCGTCAGCAATACCTTCATTGGGTGTTAAATCGAAAAACGCCTGGTCAACTAAATCGCCATCATCTATCCCCTCAGTCAGCAAAAAAAAACTGACTGCACTTCGAAGCTCGCCATTAATGATTTGCCAAATAAGGGGCGAATTACCTCGATAACGCGGTAGAGGCGAATAATGAAAACCGAAAAACTTAATCCCGGGGAATTTTGTAACCGGGATTCGCCGATACCAGCCGTGCACTATAACAACTTCTGGTGCATAAGCCCGGATTAATTCCGTTGTCTCATTAACCGACCGCACAAGATGTAAAGGGATATCGCTCTGCGACGCTAACGACACGAAACTCTCGTATTGGGTCCGCGTGTCCGACCGATCGTCCGGGCATAGCGCGCATTTTATGGTGCCGAACGGAAGCGTCCGCAGTAGTTGCTGTAGCGCGACTAACCCCCCTTGCTTACTACCCATAAAAACCAAGCGTCTAGAGTTCATCAATTGGTAATGCTCCTAACCGCTTCGCAAACCTCATAAACATCCACGCCCGCGTAACACGGCAAAGAAATGGTGTTATTCGCCAACCATCGAGAATTTGCATTTACGGCGTGGTATTTTTCCCAATAATAGGTGGTGCCGCTGAGCGCGTAGGTGCCGATCGTGGTCTCAATCCCGAAAGTCTTAAGCGCAGAAATCAAGCCGTTACGATTGCAATTGGCTGGAACTGAAAAAGTGATTGACTGGGCATTATACCGGACATCAGTGCCAATACTCTGCGCAGTGAAACCCAAAGGCTCCAAGATTTCTCTATAAATTTCTCGAGTCTGAAGGCGGTCGTGCACGATTGCGTCAATTTTGGCTAACTGCTTTCGCCCCATGGCGGCCTGCAGCTCTGCTAGTCGGAAATTGTATCCGAAATCGACAAATTCTTGACCCGGGCCATTCATGCCGTTAGATCCGTGGGCCAGTTTAACGTCTAACCAATACGACCACTTGTCGACATCCGTAAGGATGGCGCCACCCTCACCAGTGCTGAGAAGCTTCCGTGGATGAAAGCTGAGGCACGTGAGGTCCGCAATTGACCCGCATCGACGGCCGCGCTCACTGCTACCGATAGCACAGGCGGCATCTTCGATCACTGGGATACCGCGGCTGCGGCAAAGTGTAACTACAGAATGTAGCCCAGACGGATTACCAAGCGCGTCTACAAAAATTACGGCTTTTGTCCGCACCGTCAGCAATCCCTCGACTGTCTCCGGGAGGACGTTATACGTCTCTCTCGATACGTCTGCAAAGACGGGAATTGCCCCGACATCTTCCACCACATTCGCAGTGGCGGGGAACGAAAAATCCGACACAACGACCTCGTCCCCCGCGCCGACGCCGAGAAGTTTCAAGCACACCCAAAGCGCTGTTGTAGCAGACGTGGCAAGATGCACGTGCTTGGCCCCTGTATACTCGGCTAACTCCTTACGAAATGCGGCTGCATGCTGCCCCCGCGTGAAAATGCCGCTGTCAAATATTGCTCGAAAATCTTCTTCCACCTCATTGAAATTAACATAAGGCTTCATTAAACGAATTTGTCTCATTTCCCGCGACCCCAACTCTGCGCGTACCATTCCAACGTCTCAGTTAACCCGAGCACAAAATCAGTGTCCGCGTAATCGACGAGCGAACGTAACTTTTGGTTGCATGCGTTATGGCAAAAAACGTCCGCCGCTCGGGATGGCGTGCGGTTGATTTCCCCTCGATACCCAAGAGTTTTTGCGATCAAGAGAACCAAATCACCGATACTGAACCTATTTCCAGTGGATATATTCACGGACTCGCCAGCGGGCAGCACGCGAAAAACTTTCAAAACCGCGTCGACCGTATCGCGAACATAGATGAAATTTCGACTTTGCCGCCCATCACCGTGAATCTCGGGAGGGCAATCTGTGAGTATGCGCCAAGCGGTAGCAGGAATCACACCAGCTAGTTCACCCTTGTAATTTTGTCGTGGGCCATAATTATTAAATGGGCGAACGATAAATGCGTCAACTCCGAACATGTGTACGTAACTTTCCACTGCCAAATCCGCTGCCGCCTTGCCGGCAGCGTACGTCGTGGTTGGTTTACACGGATGCTGCTCATCCATCGGTTCGTAAATGGCTGATCCGTAGACCTCAGAGGTAGAGAAATGGCATAAGGTTTTATAGGCCCCACGACGCTGTAACTCTAGTAGATTCAACGTCACCGTAACGTTGGTTCCGAATGCATGTGCAGGGTTAATGAAAGAATAGTTCAGCGCTTTCGTGGCGCAGTTGAAAACGGCGTCAATTTTGTGCCGTTGGAAGATGTAGTCAAGGCTAGTTGCCAATTCCGCGTCATCCACGTACAAGGCCAACTTGCCCGTTAGTCTGGCTTTTTCAAGGTTTTTCTCAGACCCGAGAAACATATTGTCCATCACAACCACTTGTGCAACGCCACTGGCGATCAAATGGTCGACTAAATGACTGCCGATGAAGCCCGCTCCGCCGGTAACGAGCACTGTTTTCCCGAAGATATCGCGCGAACTTTTCTTCATGTGCGCACCTCATCTAACTCCCCATCCAGCCGCTGAGCTGGATCCATAGCCCAATCGACCAGAGGCAACCAGCCGCAGAAGAAGCGAGTCAATAACTTCGAAGACGCCTTGCGAAGCCTAACGAAGATTACCGCTTACCCGCTCGCGAATCCTCTGAGAGTGTCAGCGATTGCGCGGGTAGTCACCACGCCTCTCCTCGCTGAGGGGAGCCACCCTTGGCTCCAACCGCTCGTTTGGACTTCTCAATCTCGAGAGCATTTGAACCGGCCTGCCCTCTCGATTTACCAACGCAACGGGCCTCGCCGGGTTCCCTCGGACCATCGTATATGGGGGCACATCTCTGGTTACAACACTCCCAGCGGCAACCAGTGAAAACTCCCCGATTTCGACTCCGCAAACGATCGTCGCATTTGCGCCAATGCTAGCGCCTTTTCGTAACCGCGTAGGAACGACTTTCCAAGCACTACTGAAGGCACGCGGGTAAAGGTCATTTGTAAACACCGCATGCGGCCCCACAAATACGTCGTCTTCGAGGACGACTCCGTTATAGACGGAAACGCCGTTTTGCACTTTACATCCCGAACCGATAACCACACCTTTGTCAATATATACGTCTTTCGAAATAACGCATTCAGACCCAATAACTGCATCCTCGCGGATCTGTGAGTTGATCCATATTCGTGTCCCACCGCCAATCCTCGCACTTTTTGCAACCACCGCGGTTGGGTCGATGTAGACTTCTTTACGCATAAATTACTCCAATATTTTCTCGCCTACTCTCAACCAACTATTTTCGGCACTGTAGTTTTTTAAATAAAGACGGCCAAAAATCAGCCTCAATTCTTTCCAACTCACGTAGAATCTCAGCCTGCTCTACCAAAATCCGATCACGCTTGACTCCACTATCAATTATTGAGGAGATCGCGGCGCGCAGCTCGAGTGTCGAATCAAAAATCCCAGACGCTGGCCTACGACTCAGCAGCAGGTGAGGGTTTTCATTATTATTTAAACTTACGACTGGAACGTCGGCCCGCATCGCGTCGATAGGAGAGAGCCCCTGGTGCTCAGGAAATGTCTCGATGTAAACATCTGCATTAGCCAAAAAGGGCATGGGATCGACAGCACCCGAGAACCACGCCCGATCCGAGGTTATGATACCTTCGCACTGTCCGACGCCCGGCCCCGCACATACGGTAACAAGGTCATGCCGCGCCCGAAGACTGACCTCCAAGAACCTCAGATATTCTGAGCTGATCTTTTCCTTTCGACAAAGCGTGACCGCAATCTTCGCGCCGCCAGCTCGCGCGTGTGCCATCTTGCTAATCACCTCTTCATTAGCAGAGGTCGCCCTCGAATCAATTCGATGCGCGCCCATACCAGGCATCGGCAAGGAAACGAGAGCGTCTAAATGACGGGGAGAAGCTTCTCTCATTGCAGTCAACGTTTTTTTTCCAACGAGACCGCCATAAACAAGCACTGCGTCGACATTATCTAATACTAATGGAACAAAACCGTGAGATAAATACAAATACAACGGCCCTGGCACGGAATACGGCAGCATTATCACGGGGAACTGAAAATAATCGAAAATAACTAGGTCTGGCTGATACTCGCCAAGGAACTCGGTTAAGGACTCAAGGTCGCTAAAGTATTGCGCCTTAATCTTTGACCCTGATAGCCCTAGACCCTCCGCAAGAGCTTTGTTGCCCGGGGACGAACGAACTGAACCAACTTGAAGTTCGATATCTGAGCAACCGGGCTCGACGTATTTCTTGAAATTAAACACAATGTCGCGAGAAACAGCCGCTGCGCCATTATTAGAGAGCAGATCCATTTGAGATAGAAACAGAATTTTTTTTATTTTTTTACTCGATAAATTTTTTACTTCTCGTTTTGAGAAACCCAAGCTCCGAGTTATGTTATTCAAAGGGACTACAGCGGAGGTAACTATTTCCGCGCAAGCACTGTCGATATCACCAAGCAACTTCCAGTCTATGAACGCGGAGACAGAAAATATAGTCAGTGCGCACTTCAGCGCATCCTCCCGGCTAAGAACGCTAGCGTTCGTCAAAAAATGCTTTTCCAAGTAGTCATTAAGGTAACTTGAATGAAACTTGAATGATGGATGCCGCGAGTGTTGAAACTCGTACTGTAGCCGCACAGCATGACTAGCAAGATTAACTGGATTCATGTTAGGCCCCCGTTGAATGCGTCTACGATGACCCGGTACCGAGAGCGTTGAGACTTAGTGCGAAATCCATGACAGCAGGCATTTCGGAACCGACCTTGATCGGCCACGAGGTTGCGGCTAGAAGCTCGGACGTAAAAGGCTTCGCACGCTTGGACGGAGTTGGCTAGCGGCACGCTCCCTCTTGGGGGCCTTGACGCAGAACGACCGCAATAGCTCTTTAACGCTCCACGTTCGACAGAACACCCAACTACATCCGATGAGGATCGGCAATCGATTTTTCTGTTGCAGCGGTTCCCACCCAGTCGCTTTAAATGCCGTGGGGCCGTAGCCCACCAGTTCGCTGCGCCACTCGGTGCCGTAAAGAAAAATCCAGCTAGCGCTCGAACAGCGATGCGGACTCGGCGACGGCAATCGCGAATTAACCTGTCAAGCGACTTGCCCACGAACACCCCGTTCGGTTGCTGATAAGTCGTCAGAAGTTGCTACTGGCAAGACTAAAAATAACAACTCACTGCCGTCACTCACCAGACTTTGCACATGCGCAACATTAAAATTTTTGGAGAGGATACTAATCCACCAAGATTGCGGGCGCTGGATCAAGTGCGCATTTCTTCCATCCGAGAGCAACTTTGAAGCCGGCCCCGTGTTAATTGTGAACAGCCCGAGACGCGTTGTTATCTTTGCCAGATCCTGAATTACGACCTCAAGACACTCCGGCTCAACGTGCTCTAAGACGTCGATGCAAACAACGAGATCTGCCATCTGCGGGGGGCCATATTCTGGGTAGGCAGGATCGTACGGTCGGTAGTCAATCTCGACACCAAGCCTCCGAAGAGCAGGGAGTAGTCGACATTTACCTGCGCCGTAGTCACTGAGGCTCCGCACTTCCATGCGCTGAATTACCCTCGCAACGAACGGCGCGACGTGGACCGACGCGACTCCGTATCCGGGGTTTTTGTGCAGCAATTGCTGCTCCGCCAAATATGCGGGTGAAATGGTGCTCATCGTTCCGCCCTGCTGACTCATGACGGCATCCGTGGCACGAGCACACCACCAATACCAGCATTCATCGGCGAGATATCGCTTAAAGTCGTGTAAGAGGACGTCGCACCACCCGATAATCTCTGCCACTCCGCCGCATACTCGACGCCCCTCCACTCGGCGAACCACGGGCCGCCGCGCGTGAAGTGCACGGCGATTGGATCGGCGCAATCTTCGGCGGAGTGCCAGCCCTCAAGATAATTCCAGGTCACGGGCAGCGCTCCGATGGCCTCGTCGGTCAGCCAGTTGAAACGATGCAGATGCAATCCGGACTGCTGGTTCACGACCTGCGGGGTCAGCGCCCTGACCTGCTCGTGCTCGCAGTTGATCAACATGAAGCTCGACCAGTTCTTGCGGGGATACTGGGTCTGCAGCTGACCGTCCATCTTCACGGTTTCTTTCGGCACGTAGTCGTGCTGCACGCAATAGAGCGCCTTGCTGCTGTCGCGGTAGTCAAGCAGTCCGGCAACGTCCTTACGAAACAAGAAGTCGCAATCGACGAACACGGCCCAGCCTTTGTAGCCCGCGAGGTACGGAGTTAGGAAACGCGTGAAAGAAAACTCCGTGGACGACAACGGATCCGCACCTCGCTGGTAGAGCCCGCGTGCGCGAAGCTCATCCTGCCGGATGGGGATCACCTGCAGAGGGATCGACGCATGCTGTTCGAGCGAGCGTCGGCAGACCTGATAGGCGATGTCTTCCCGGCTGTCCCAGCCGACGAAAATACGGAGGGGTTTCATGGGGCTCCTACCGCTGAAATACGCGTCAGTTGGCGCTCGACGCCTGCGTACAACTCAGCCGTCTCCGTCGCCTGTTGTTCAGCCTGCTCGATCAGCCCGCGCAGACGCTGCGGCACATCGACGGTTGTACGCTTGGCCTGCTCGTCGAGTTCGGCGAGTTGCTTGTTCAGCAACAGCGACACCTCTGGGCAGGACGCCGCGCGCTTGACGACCCCGCCGTACATCGAAAGGTCCGAGGCCGGCCGCTTGCGTGCCGCCGTGATGGCGCGGTGGCAGGCTTTGCCGAGCGCCCGCAAACGGGCGATCTTTCGTTTCAGTCGGCCTTTCAATGCTCCATTCACTGAGTTCGGCTTGACGAGGTGAGGCGCATCGGCCGTCACGTCCATCGCCGATCGCGTGGCTGGTGCAGCCCGATGCGATGCCGCATCGACGAACTCTGCTCCCTCGATGCGTGCTCCCTTGGGCGCGAGGTTGTACACCTTTACTGGCGAGCGCCGCTGCCATTCGCGGATGAATTCTTCGGTCCACAGCCGATACGAGTCGAGCTCGAGCGAGGTCGCGATGGTCGAACCGTCATTCGCAGTGCTCTGAATCAGCATGCCCGCGCGTGCCCTCTGATCGAGGGGTTGGCGCAGGTAGCTGCGTTTATCGGCGGCCACCTTCAAGGTGTCGCCCGTGCCGGCGCCGTCGGCATACAGCCGATCGTCCGGAAAGCCAAAATCGGCGCCGACAATGGTCACTTCGGTACAGCCAAGAATTTTCGCCAACTGCATGCCGGTGTGAAACACGCTGCCGCCCGTTGGAATGATCGGCAGACGAACTCGCCCGAACACCTCAGATAGGATCCGGGTGCCATCACCCGCGAAATACGGCAGGATGGGCCGATCGATTTTGGCCAGCACCTCCGGCCACACCGACACCTCGACGACGAACCCGGCGATCTGCTGCAGATCGACGCCTTCAAGATGTCGCAGCTGCTGGTTTGGGTCGAGCATCACCACGAAATCCGGAGCGATCCCGTTTTTGGCCAGAGATTTCAGCGCCTTATAGGCGCAGATAATTACCGGTTTTGGCGTCTGCGCCTTGATCCACTCGATCTGCTCATCGAGCGAAGGGCCCGCGCCGATCACGATCGCACCGGAACCTGGCATCGAATCGAATAACGTGCTCGTATTGCGACCATGCTGCACGAGGCTCGGCAGGTTGCGGATGAACTGCTTGGCCCAACTCGCACCCAAAGCCCCGATGGTGTTGCGGTTGATCATCATGCGGCGCAAGCGCGCATCGAGCGCCTCGCGGATGGGCATCGGACAGTGCGCCTCCGGACCCCACAGACACCAGACTCGCTGGGGACGACATACGGTCAGCTCCGGAATCGCAGCCAACGCCTGGTCCGTCTTGCGTACATCGATGGCGTCATCACCCTCGATCGCCTCGACGCCTTCCTCGGCATCCGCGCGGATCGCTGTCCACTCGAGAATGCGCGAGCAATTACGCTGCTGCAGGGCAGCGACGATGTCGCTCGCAGCCTCTCCCGCTACGACATAGATGTCGTAACGCGGATCGGCGGAGATCTCGAGGGCGCGATCGACATACCGCTCGATATCTGTCAGGGCTGGGCGCTCGGCCGACTGCAACCACTCCAGAATCAGCTGGTCATTGTTACGGATATCCACCAGCAGCTCGACGAACTGCAAGGTCGCCTGAATGGATGCCCCATCCGCGGTCGGTGCGTCACCGTCGCTGAACGCCTGGGTATTGTTGAACATCGCTCGGGCTACGCGCAGCACCCCCATGTGATGGCACAGGGTGGCCTCGTCGGCCTCGTCGACGATCAACGTCATCAGACCCCTCTGTGCGGCTTGGTAGGCGCGTGCCGCTGCGAGCTTCTCGTTGAGTGCCGCAGACACCAACTCGGTGCTGTCCGCAGCCTTGAGTGTGTTTGGCACCCCCATGATTAGTTACCTCGCGCCACAAGGCGACCGGTCGACTTCTTCGACAGACTCCGCGCGGCAGCGGCATACAAGCTCGCCACACTGTCCGCCTCTTCACCGGTGACTTCAGCCAGCTCCAGCAGCCGCTGCGGGGCATCGATGGTGGAGCGCTGCGACTGCTCGTCGATGACCTGCAAGCGTCGCGTCAACACCAGCGACACCTCGGGACACTCCACGGCGTGCTCGGCCACTTCGGCGTAGACACGCATGTCCTGTGCCCGCCCACTGCGCGCGGCAGACGCCGCCCGGGCGCACGACTGACCGAGGGCCCGCAGTTTGCGAACCTTGGTCCGCAGTCGCGAAGCCAAGGCCTGCTCCTCATCCCGCTTCGCCAAGAACGCAGGCACAGACTGCATCACCTGGATCGACTCGACAGGCTGTGCCGAGGCGACATGCTGCGTCGGATCGGCGACCCAAACGGCACCGGCCAACTGCGCCCCAGCGCTCGACAGGTTGAACACCTCCAGCTGCGGGCAATCGCGCCGCCAGTCGAGGAACATCTGCTCCGTCCAGCTTCGATAGTGATCGAGCTCGATCGTGGTCGGAATAACGCTGCCGTCGTTGGCCAATGCACCGATCAGCAGACCCGCACGGCTGTTACCATCGAGCGCATGACGCACGTACGTGCGACGATCTTCCGAAAGTTCGAGGGTATCGCCCTCGCCCGCCCCGCTGGCATAGAGCCGCTCGCCCGGAAATCCAAAGTCTGCGCCCAGGAGGCTGATGCGTTCACAGCCCACAAGGCGTGCGAACTGCAAGGCGATATGCAGCACACTACCGCCCGAGCGAACGAGCGGGATACGCAGGTCGCCCACCGCGGACACCAGTCCCAGCGTCTCCGTGCCCGAACAGTACGGCAGCAACGGCAGATCGCCGTGGTCGAGCACCTGAGGATCAACCGCCACTTCGGTGATCAACGCCGCGACTCGCGACAGGTCGCAGCCCGCCAGATGCCGCGCGCCTTGCTTCGGATCAAGCATGGCGATGAAATCCGGGTCAATCCCCGCGCGCAGCAGCGTCTTGGCGGCCTTGTGCGACGCAATGATCAACGGACGGGTTGACTGCTGGCGCAGCCACTCGATTGACCCATCGAGCGAGGGACCCGCGCCCACGATCACGGCCCCGCTGCCTGCGAAAGCACCGCGAAGCTGGCCGATGTCACGTCCACGGCGCCCGAGCGCAGGCAAATTCTGCACGAACTGCCGCGCCCAACGATCGCCGAGGCTCGCCACGGTGTGCCGGTTCATGAGCGCCCGGCGCAACCGATCGTCGAGCACAGCGCGAACCGAATCCGGGCACGCCGCGCCCTCACCCCATAGCAACCAGACTTTGCCGGGACGGCACACTGCGAGATCCTGAATCGACTCGAACGCCGCATCGATGCGGGTCGGATCCGCCTCAGCCGGCGCCCCTTCCTGACACATCGCTTCCCAGCGCAACACGCGCGCATACCCGCGCTGCTTTAGCTCCACTGCGACCTCGGAAGCCTGCTCTCCCGCCACGACGATGACGTCGTTGCGCGGATCGACATCGAGCCCGAAGATCCGCTCCAGATGCCCAACATCGGCCGTCTGCAGCCACTCTCCGAGCATTTTGTCCGTTTGCCGAATGACGGTGTACAAGCTGAGAAACGCAGCGGTATCCGTGATCGAACGCGGCGAGAGCTCCTCCGCGAATCGCGTTGCATCGGGGTTGGTACCGTTGAATACCGCGCCGCAGATTCGCACCACGTCGAGGCCGTGCGCGATGACATGGGCCGAGCGCTCCTCGACGATGGCTTCGAGCAGTGCCTGCTGCGCGTGACCATACCGACGCGCCGCAACGAGCTTCTCGTTGAGATCGGCGGCTGAGGTGTGTGAAATCGATTCCATGCTGATTCTCCAGTTGCGAGGACGCATCAGTCCTTGTTTTGATT
>Ga0315906_10009570_pt1 | contig 11493 bp, 10 predicted proteins | sample LakEriMetagenome_4_FD_203526 | JGI IMG/M metagenome (GOLD analysis project Ga0315906, IMG submission 203526) | Freshwater fungal communities from buoy surface, Lake Erie, Ohio, United States - Buoy 2 MA122 | ecosystem: Environmental > Aquatic > Freshwater > Lake > Lake biofilm | place: USA... | reverse complement strand
CAGCCATGTCCTGGAGGGCCTCGTCGATCTCAATTGGTCGTCTGGCTCCCGTCGTGCGTTCGCTTTGGAAGTGGAACGCGCCAAGATCCGGCTCTCCAATCAGGAATCCGTCGTGGTCGCACTTCCGGGGGGTGGCGCCAAGCAAGTCACCCGAGCCAAGTTCGAGGACATCGTTCGTCCGTTGGTGGACGATTTGCGTCGCCCGATTCAACAATGTCTGGCCGAGGCGAAGTGGTCGGCCGCGAATGTGGATCACGTCCTGTTGGTCGGGGGAACTTGCAACATCCCGATCGTCCGGAAAGTCGTGCACGAGATCATCGGGATCGAGCCGAGTGTCGGGCTCAATCCGATGACAGCGGTGTCGGAGGGCGCGGCCATCGCGGCGGCGATTCTGACCGACGAGATCAAGGACTTCGACTTCTTCGTCGCCACTGAACATTCGTTGGGAACAGTCACCTCCGATAACGGCATCGACGAGTTTTCGGAGATCATTCCCAAGAATCATCAGTTGCCTGCTTCCGGAATGGGGACGTATTTTCCGGCCGAGCCCGAGCAGGAGTCAGTACGCATCCACGTCGTCGAAGGTGATCCGGGAGTGGCCCTGGATCACCCGATCAACTCGAATCTGGTTTCGTGGGAGGTGGCGCTTCCGGATCCGTCACGAGGCGATGATCGCTCTTTCACGCTCGAGTATCGATACGACAGGGAGGGGATTCTCCACATTCGCGCCGAAGACAACATGACCGGTTCGCTGTTGCTGGAGCAGACCGTTTCGTTCGGGGCCGCCGGAGACAAGAGGAAACTGGTTCAGATTGCCAAGGAAGTGAACAAGACCATCGACACGGGTGTAATCGACGACAGCCTCAGTCGATCCAGTCGTGATCCGGAGATTCAGCGCATCTTGGATCAGGCTCGAAACAAGATCGCCCCGTTCGTCGAGGACGACGTCAGCAAGATGATGCTCGAACTTGCCGCGACCATCGAGAGTGCGTCGAACCCGGCCACGCGGAAAGTTGCCATGGACGATTTGAAGGTTCTGATTTCGCAGTACACCTATCTGTTGTGAACGCGAATATGAATGATCGGCGTCGCAACCCGTACTTGATACTCGGGGTTCACTACGGAGTCGGCCGCGACGAAGCGACCCGAGCCTTCGCCACAGCCTCGAAGCGTGCACGTCGAGACGATCAGTTTCCCCATTCGATCGAGGACCTGACGTGGGCCCTGAATCAAATCAAGTCCCAGATCGAGAATCCGACGTCAGACCTGACGACCTTTCGCGTACCAGCCGACCCCGACGCTCTGTCGGTTCCATCGCTGCTCGAAAGTGACGCCTTTGCGGCAAAGCCGATCCAACGGAGAACTCCACCTGTCACCCAGTCGGACTTGCAGAACGTCATGGAATTGGCCCGCCTCGATTTGATCGAGCAAATATCGAAAGGAATGGCCGACAGCATTCGGAACACATTCGAGATCGGTTCGATACGGCCCATCCCGAGTCTGGTGGTGTCCGGCCGTCTGAGTCGGCCGAAGCTACGTGTTTTCGGCCGAAGAGGTGGTTCGAGTTAGACGCCGTCGCGACCGTTGCGCCTCGTGGGGCGTGTCGCAATGACCGGTCGATGGCCACGCCCTCGAGCTTCCACTGGTGCTCTTGATCCGGCGTCTCTCGTCGCGTCTTTCACGGGAATTCTCGTTCGGGGTCGGATGACATCCGACCTGATCGGTCGGGCTGATGTTCCGATCTTGGACAGGACGGCGTCGCGAAAGCGGGAGATGCTCCCGGCGGCGGTGTAGCGGGGCCACATCTGCGCAAACCCGTTGCGGTACATTTCGATAGCGTTGGTTTCCAGGAGCGCCCTGCGCTCTTGGCGTCGAGCCCCTGCGTCGTGATCGATCCAAAGGGCTCGAATGACTTCGCAGAATCCTTCTTCTTCCTCGCCGGACAATCCGTGGCAACCGTTGTAGGTCATGGTGGACGGTTCGGTCACGAGAAGTAGGTGGCCGTACTCGTGGGCCAACGCCTCCTTCGCGTTCAACTGGGGAATTCCGGTCACGACGTCGATGGTCGCTCGAAATCCAGCGTGATCTTGTTCCCAACGAGTTTCGGCATATTGGGTACCTTGAAGCGCTTTGGCATTGGAAAGTCGAAGCGTCGCCTGATCGAGTTGGTGGGTCCCGATCTGCTGCACCAGCCAGATGAGCACCGGAGCCGCGAGGGCATGTAGTTCTTCGTCCGTTCTGACTGACGACGATCTGCAAGGAGCACACGAGTCATTCGACAAAATGCCAAATCTCCCGCACCACCGACAGGCCGACGCCTTCGGATGGACCCCGCAGATGGTCTCGCCAAGCGGAGAGATCAGGTACCGGCCAGTGATCGGCACTTGGCAGATGACACAAATGACCATAATCTGATCAGAGCATAAGCCATTTGAAACCAGGGCGACATCGGCAATCGAGCTAACAGTGTTACCGATTCGCTCCATGAAACCCAGAAGGTCCGCACATGTCCGATCAGCCTCGCCCTCGTCCTCGACTCTCTCCCACTGGGGAATACCTCGATCCCCAAACCGGAGCGCCGTACACATCGGGCTCTGGAGCCGGGGCAAACCAATGGTCGAACCAGAACGGACCCAGCGGCCCACCGCCCCAACCGCCGCCGTACACCTTTTCGCCGCCGCCCATGATGCCGTCATCCGGAATCGCGGGCAAGAAAATGGCGGCAGGTATTTGCGGAATCCTGATCGGGGGTTTGGGGATTCACAAATTCATTCTCGGCTACTCAACCGCGGGGCTGATCATGTTGCTTGTCTCGGTCCTAACCTGCGGGATTGGTCTGATTCCGATGTCGATCATCGGGCTCATCGAGGGAATCATGTATCTCACCAAGTCTGATGCGGAGTTCGAGGCCCAGTATGGCAACAACCAACGCCCTTGGTTCTGAGCCATCCAATGTCTCGGGGAGATCGTTCTAGACGATTTAGAGGGTTTCTCCTTTTATTTATCTAAAGGTTCGCGCGAGTATTAGGCTCAAGGCAAATCAGGTTTCGTCGAGGGGGGAGGAATTTGGATGGCCACGTTCGGCTCGTTGCCGCCCCTCGACCCGACTTCGCGAATCAACAGTGGCGCCTTCGGCACCCTGTATCTGGATCCCAGAAATCCGACGCATTGCATCAAGGTACTGAAGACGCCTCTAGCTGGAGACGAGGCTCGTGCTCTGATCCGGTTGGCCGAAGTTGCTCGCTGGGCTCGACCCAGTGACTCGGCGCAGTTGTCCACTCGATTTGCATGGCCCCTAGAAATTTTCGGGACGAATGACGAGGTTCATGGCTACACCATGCCGCTGGCTCCTGCTTCGTGTTTTTTCGAACTGACAGCCGCAAAACGAACGAGACGTGAGACCCTACAGATCAAGTTTCTGACCGATGACAGCTACTGGCGAAGCGCCGCGATCAGTAGCGCAAAACCCAGCGTCGGATATCAGGATCGTCTGGAGATCGCGATCGACTGCCTCGATGGATGTGCTTCACCGGCACGGCCTGTCCTATGGAGACATCTCCGGCAACAATGTGGTTGCGCGTTTGGATGAACGTCCGGGAGTGTTCTTCTTCGATGCCGATTCCATCAGTCCGCTGGAGTTGAGAGCAAAGAATCCTTTGTTGTCCCCGGGATGGGAAACACCGGATGGTTTGGACCCGATCTCCATCGATCGAAGTCGATTCTCGATCTTGGTGATTCGATTGTTACTGGAAGAACCCAACGTCCTCCCCGATTGGGAGGCAGTTTCGCGTCTGCCGAATTCTGGCAAGGAGCAATTCGGTGAGTCACTTGTACGTTGTTATTTCGCCGGCCTTGAGAAGGATTTTCTGGACCTTTCCAGGCTCATGCGGGAGGCGCGAGAGGATTGGCGGGATAGTCGGGCTATCAGAGAGGCTGTTGATGCTGGATTTGCCCGGTGGTTGTTGCGCGAGCGGTCGGAGGCTCGGAGCCCCGAGGAGAAGCGACTCATTTCTGTGGCCGAAACGCAAGTGGATTACGAGACTCAGATCGATGAGGTAGCGGGACTCGAGTATCGAAAGCTGTTGCGACGGGCTCGCGCGTTGAATAGTGGGTTCTCCCTCGATGTACGCCCGCGCGTGGAGCTCTTGAAGGCCCCGACCACAGCCGAGGACCTGCACCAGCTGGTGTACGACGCAATGTTCGTGGAAATCACGAGCCACTTCTCCGTTGCCGGGTTGGGACCGCTCGAGTCGGACTCCTGGATGGAACGCGCCGTTCAACACGCTCACTTGGAGGTTGAGTCGACGAAGCTCGAACTGTCGATTCGTCCCGGTGAGGCTGACGTATTCTTCCGCTGGCCGGAAGCTCCATTCGTTAACTGTGCGCGACTTGAGATCGAAGTTGGCGGACGTCGGCAGGAGCATTTGGTCCGACGAGGACAGGGTTCGGATGTGCCGCTGAGGCAGATCAAGGCGCCCCAAGGATGTTCGGGGCAGGTGAGCGTCTGTCTCGGTTCCGAATCACCATCTGGCCGGATCTTCTATTCGAGTGTGACGCAGCAGGCGCGTGTGTGGGTGGACCCCATTCCTGCGCCGGCCTCGTCCCATCGCCCTTCGCTCTCATCGTCTGGATACGGACCCTCTGACGTTGAGTTCATCGACCCAATCGAGGAAGAAAGACGTCGGTTGGAACAAGAACGCCTCCGCCGAGTCACGAGGCGGCGCAACTTTGCGATTTCCGCTGCCGTCGTCGTTCTTTTTGGTGTCCTCGGCAGGATCGGATACGACAGGTATCTGGTCGATGACCCCTTGCCTGTGGATTCGATTCGTCTGAACCTCGCCCTCGATGAGTCCATGCGGGTCGGACTATCGGTAACTGGGGGAGTGACGATTGATGACCAGATCGCGATCTACGGTTCCAATGACGGAAAAGCGTGGATACTTGACAGATTCGTGAACGATGTGCTCATCGATGGAGTGACGATCGATCTTGGTACACCGCCCACTCGATACCTCCGGGCGCAATATCTCGACGGTGGTCGTCTGAGTGATGTGGAGGCGGTCATCGGGGCCTTCCCCACCGGCTTCTCGGCTCCGCCTGTGGTGATTCGCGATGGTTCGACATACTTCGTTCAGTGGGATCCGATGCCGTCGAACGACCACGGATCCGTGATTCGGTACAACTACGAAATTCTGCGGATACGTCGCGGAGCACCCATGTGGCTGGACTATTTCACGACCCGCTCTCGTACGTCCGACTTCACGGTTGAGGCGTCGGAAAGTACACCACGTATCAGAGTCCAAGCAGTCTTCGCCGATGGTTTTGTCGGCCCGATGCAGGACGCGATCGCCCAGTCCCCAGAGTCAGGTCAATAGAGAAGAGGAACGTATGAGCAATGACGACGATGCAATCGAGTCGATCGAAGTCACACCCGGACAACGTCCGGTCGTGCGACTGAGCAAAGACTCGACTCCACCTGAAGCAACTCAGCCGACGACGGACGAGACACCGGAACCTGCGTCATCGGCTTCGGTTGAGGCAAACGATGACTCGTCACTTTCACTCCCTTCGTGGTTGCGCAAGGGCGTCGTCGAGCCTGTCGCCCCGACTGTCACCGAGGCGGCCGACTCCGATGCGATTGTGGACTCCGCCGGAGGCGGTAACGATGACGAAGAAGGCTCACAAGTGACGCCCGAGACCGTTGGTTCTATCGACAAGGAAAGCGAGGTAGATGTCGCGTCCGATGGACAGTCGGATTTCGACGAGACGGAAGCCTCGGTTTCGGAGACAGAGAACGTACTGACTGTTCCGATGGGAGTGGAGTCATCCGAGTCGGCGCCGTCACCAGTGTTCGCGACGAGCCTCACATCCGGTCAGACCATGGCGACGGTTAGTGAGTGGGCAAGAAAGTGGAACGTCAACGACGATCCCTACGTAAGCGGGCTGGTTGCCGCCTTGGGTCGCCGCGACAACATGACTATGTGGGCCTCACTCGACCCCATGGAGATGTTGCCCGACCCTGAGATTCGATCCGGCGGCTTGATGAAACGCATCGCCCGTGTGCTGACCGTGATTCGTAACGTCTTGGTGTTCGTGCCGGTGGCCTTGACGTGGCTGTCGATTCAACACGCGACTGAGGCCTTCGGGAAGTACCTCCGCGAATCCAACAAGGCGGGAGAGGACATCAGTTTCCTCCAGTTCTGGCAGAGTCCGGAGGGCTTCCTTGCGGATCACTGGCGTATTCAGGACATTGCTCGTCTCGATGCCATCATCATTTTGTTGATCGTGGTGGCAACTCTGGTGGCCAACACCCTCGAGTCGCGACATCGAGCGGTGAATTCCAGAGTTGGGCGTGAGGTGCAGAAGGAACGGACTCGCGTGGGTCTGATGATCGCGGAGTCGCTACAGGGCAACAAGTCGGCGAATCCGGAGTCGATCACCGAGTCGCTGGCGCTCGCCTTGAACGATCTGTCGCAGGCGGCTCGCGACGTGAGTTTGGCGGCTGCCCGCATGGAGGCCGCTTCGGTGGGTATCGACTCGTTGAGCCCGCGAATCGAGAATCTGAACGGAAGAATTACCGACCTCGATCAACGTTTCGCCAAAGACGTCGTAAAGTCCGTGGATTCACTGGTGGAATCGGTTTCAACTCTCGGTGTGGCCATGGGTGGGGACATGCAGAAGTTCGTGGCCGACGTGCTGGCGGGCCTCGAGGAGGTGAACGACGGATTCAAGAAGACTTTCGTCGCCGTCGAATTCGGCACCAAGCAGTTGCGCGACGATCTTGACGCGATTCATCGGAAGCTCCGGCCATGATTCGACGACGACGAGGTAGTTCGATCGAGTCCGTACAGGACGAGGCGATGGGATTGTCGGGTTGGCTGTACACGGACCTGATGCTCGGCCTAGTGGTGGTGTTTCTTGGCGCCGTGGTGATCACCGTTCCGACGTTCGCCCAGGACGAAGACGGAGACACGGTGATTGTCACTACAACCACCACGACAACTATCCCGGTGGATCTCTGTACTTCGTTGTTTGAACCCAGTAAAGAAAGGGATCCAAGTCTCTTGCTACGACTCCGCATTGATTTAAGTGACGAGGAATTGGTTTCTGAATTCAAGTTTCAACTTGCCAATCTTTACGAGGTTCTCAACAGCCGACCGGAAGTTGCCGAGGGTCAGTTCAATGTTGCTACCACGAAGATCGGGTTCGTACTTTTCCAGCAAGGGAAGAGGTCTGACGGCGATAACTCAGTCGACAAAGCTCAGGACATGAGATTCCGTTTGAGCGCACTTTTGCCGGAAATCCTCGGTGAGTCCGGTGCAAGGTACGGAAACACAGCATCCGAAGATTACGGTGTCGTCGTGATGGACTTGTTCCCCCTGTTAGAAATACCGTGCGACTCGCGTTAACAACTAAAGATTTTTCATCTGAATAATGGGACGCTTAGATCCACCCGAATTCTTGTTGGAGTCCTGGGTCGGGACAAATGGCCGTGACGCCGACATTATTTCGTCAGCCCTGTAGAAACTCGCGTATCGGGAGAGAGCCCTACTTGGAGAAAGGCCGATCAGATCCCTAATTGTGGTGATTTTATTCAAGACCTCTGGTTCCGCCGCTTCAACTCCAATGGCCAGAATCTGAGGCCGTGAATGATGTTTTATAAGAGAGTCATAAGCTGGTTGCCAAGAATCATTTGGTTTACTTCCGCTGATGAAAATGACCAATGGACGCATCGCGACGGAAAATCCCTGTGCGTTGAGCATAGAAATGTCGTGCTCAATTACATCGTGCAACAATTCAAAAGCGGGTCGAAACCTCGCGTCGTTGCGTGACAATTCCAAGCCAGGCATGTCCGCAATGTCTGTGACCTTGCACAGAGGAAGGATCACCTCGGCGTTGTCGGAAAACACAATAATTGCGAGTCGACTCTGGTCGGCGAACATCGGGTCGGCCACCAAGGTGGCGTGCATCGCCGGAAGAGCCTGATTGATCGCGGCTATGCCCCCATTGGGCCCCATCGATCCAGACTCGTCGCAGACTATGTAGAAAAGTAGGGACTCTTGTTCCTTCGACGGATTCGTTCTTGGTGTGGCGGATAGCGTGTTGATCTGTGGTCGCGTTGGCCGACTGATTCCGGCGACGGGCGTTCCCGTGGCTGCTACGACCGGCCTTCCGTTGAACTTGAAAAGTTGATCGAGCCTCCGCACCCATTCGCCCGAACTTGGTCGATTCGTTGCACCAACACTCGCGGAGATGAGTGAGATGAGATCGCCTGGTATGTCGCTTGGTCGCGATCTGTTGACGACTTCGGGGGTGACGACCGAGCTCGGGTCGTTCCACAAAGAGCGAAATGCCGCTACTCCGAGTTTGTAGATGTCGCTCTCTTTACACGTTTGTCTGCCCTGTAAGGTTGGATCAATCCAGCCGGGCGATTCCTTGTGAACGCAAACACCCTTGCGACCATCGATACGGAAACTGTCACAGTCGATGATGATCACCCGATTTGGTTGCGTCGTCCAGATCAGGTTCTTGCCCGACATATCCCCGACGATGATGTCGTGTTGATGCAAGAGGTCGACCGTGGCTACCAGGTCCTTGATCAGCATGATCTTTTCCTCCACGGAGGGACGGGGTACCTCGGAGATCATGTGCGCCGGCAGGGGCGCATCCTGATATGAAAGTTGATTCCAATCGCACAAAACGCGCTTGGGATTCGAGCGCAATCCGTAACGCCGATAGAAGTTTTCTTCGATCGCCGGCATGAGAAACCCACGCTTCTCGGAGCCGTGAGCGACCAAGGATTGTGGCCAGACGGTGCGGCTGAGGAGACGGGCCTGATGGGAGGCTTCCCACGTGCCGATGATGGACATCAGGTCCTCGAGGGCCTGGATGTTCAAGTGCGGCAGTTGGTTCGCCTTGTATTCCTTGTAGACGAGGTGGGGCTGGTTGCGAATGCGGAAGACGATGCCTTCTCCGCCTTCGCTCAAGCGTTCGACGTTCTGGGAGATGCTGGCGAAGGGAATGACCGACACTTTGCTACCTGTCGACCCAGATGACCGCGGCAGTTCGGTCATCGTCGGCACTCTGCGTCTCGAAGGATACGTCGCGGACGAAGTCGAGTAATCCGACAGGGCTCGACCAACGGTGGGCTAGATCCTGACCGAGTGCGGTCATCTGGTCGTTGAACCGGATGTAGTTGCCGACGCCGTCGGATGAGAGAAGCACTGCAGAGCCGGGGAAGAGATCGACTTCGCGGAGGTCCATCCGCGGTGAGTTGATTGCACCCTCAGTCGCCGAACTCCAAACCCCGGTGCCGTCTTTGTCTTGATCGACTCGAAACCATTCCCGGTCGACGAGATGGAAGGCCGGACTGTCCCCGATGAAACCAAAAAGTGCAGTACGCCGACCGGAGTTCTCAACGGAGAAGGCGGGAACAACAGCGAAAGTCATCGTGCACTGGAGGTCGCGAACATCGATTTTTGCGCGAGGGATACTTGGTGCGTCGAACTCTCCTGAGCGGAACGCGAGAACCCGGGTACTTGCGTACTCGATGGTCTCGTACTGTCCCTCGGCGAGAACTTCGTTGTAGTTATCGGGGCAGTGAGTCACCGTCATCGAGAGGATCGAGACCATGTGATGAGCGAAGAGACGCGCACCGAAACTCGAGAATTGAGCCGAACCCATACCATCGCAAACGACGATGATGGCGTAGGAGCGACCGTCTTCCAAGGTTGTAACTCCTGTGGCATACGAGTCCTGATTTTCCGCACCTCCAAGGCGGTGCTTATGTCCTCGCACAGATGTGGCCGCTACTGCAAGATCGCCGACCGTGCCGACGTGGGCGCGAAGATCGTTGCCTTCGCCACTGCGGGCAAGTTTCCACCAGTCGCGGTCGCTCCACCACGGCATGGATCCGAATGTGGTCTTCTCACCATACAACCGTGGAACAATCGACTGTCGGGGTTCTACATCAGTAGCCGGTGAGACGCTGAGGCCCACATTCGAGTCGGTGCTCATCTGTAGATCTGGGGCCATAGCCGAGAGTGGGTCGAGTGGATCGATCCACCCCGAGTCTTCGGGAACCGGGTCTTCTCGACCCTTGTCACGGGAGTTCTTCCTGAACATCGACGAATGTCAGAGGGTGTCCAACGGCACCGAGTCGAACCCGTCGATCACCGGTGGGAGATCGATATTGGCCGGGCCGTTATGTGCATTGGATGCCGAGGTAATGATGGTGTTGCCGATCGAACTCATCACGTTCGCCAAGGCTCGTCCCGCCGAAGCGCGATCGCGACCCACATAACACCGAAGGGTGGCGATCTTGGCGAGAATCGCGGGGTCGGCTCCGTCCACGCCAAACGCGACGATATGAGGGCGATAGGTGTGGTTGACCAGCCCTTGATACGAGGACTCCCAGTCGTCGGATGGCTCTCCGTCACTCATGAAGAAGACGCATGGCCGATACACGCGGAAGCCTTGGTTTTTCATGGAGTTGACATCGTTCTCGATGGTGTTCTGAAGAAGCGAGAAGGCAGTTCCGTAATTGGTGAGCCCGGACTCGGTGACACCGGGCATGTCCGCAACGTCTGTGACCTTGCATAGGGGAAGAATCACTTCGGCGTTGTCGGAAAACGCAATGATTGCGAGTCGACTCTTGTCGACAACCAGCGGGTCGACCGCCAAGGTGGCGTGCAGCTCCGGAAGTGCCTGATTGATCGCGGCTATGCCCCCATTAGGCCCCATCGATCCGGACTCGTCACAGACGATGTAAAAGAGCAGAACTTCCTGTCCGGTCATGTTTTGCATGTGAATCTCCTACCTTGCTCTCGGGTTGTGGCTTTTGTTTCGATTTGGTTTTCGGTTTTCAATTGAACCGTGATTCATGTCTTCTACTGGGGTTTGGTTGGCAGACGCGGGCGCGCAGCCGGAGGGGCGCTCTGGGGCGTCGGGCGGGGGGCCTGAGGCGCAGGTGCGTTTTGCCAAGGCTGCGAAGCGCCGTGTTGATTAGCGGGCATTCGCTGCGGCTGGGAAGGGGCGGTAACCGGCTGGTTCGGGTTGCCAAACGTGGTCTGGGCTCCCTTCATCCCGATGCGGACGTCCGTGTTTCCGATTCTCAAGACGTCACCATGTGCTGCACGTCCTTGATTCACGATGGACCCGTTCTGAACAACGGTGTTCTGGCCTGAGCAGACGAACGAAGCTGCATTGCCGCTCAGATCGATGAAGAGATGAACTTCGGCGATGGCCCGGTCACTCAAGAGGCAGACTCCAGCGGAACGTGAAGAACCGACGGTGGTTCGCGCCTCCATGATCAAGAACTGACGCCCTCGCATCTCACCAGAGAGAACTTCGAGCCACATGTTCGTGCGGGCCGTGTCGATCAAGCCGATGAGCACACCCATCAGCGTCGAAATCAAGGTGATTCCCAAGGCACGGGCAAGGACATCAGTGCCAAAGGAGTCGAAAAGGAGACCCCCGATCAGTCCTCCACCT
>Ga0315906_10009568_pt1 | contig 11495 bp, 8 predicted proteins | sample LakEriMetagenome_4_FD_203526 | JGI IMG/M metagenome (GOLD analysis project Ga0315906, IMG submission 203526) | Freshwater fungal communities from buoy surface, Lake Erie, Ohio, United States - Buoy 2 MA122 | ecosystem: Environmental > Aquatic > Freshwater > Lake > Lake biofilm | place: USA: Lake... | reverse complement strand
TCTGCCTGGAGCATGTTCGCGCCTACAACCAGACGTGGGACTATTACCGCGGCATGTCGCCGGAGGAGATCGAACGCGAGCGCCGCCGCGACACGGTGGGGCAGCGTCCGACCTGGCCGATGGGGTCGCGTCGCGAGGGCGTGCTCAAGGCGCGGCTCCACGGGCTCGATCCGGATGCCATCGACGCCGCCCTGCGTCGGTTGATGGGCGACGACGAGGCGCCGCCGCGGCGCACCCGCCCGGCGACGCCGGAGGAGGAGGCCCTGCGGACCCTCGACCTCGCGCCCGGCGCGACGCCCGCCGAGATCAAGGCGCGCTACAAGGAACTGGCCAAACGTCATCATCCCGATGCGAACGGGGGCGACAAGGCCGCCGAAGAGCGGCTAAAATCCATCAACCAGGCATACACGCTCCTGAAATCGCAGGCGTTCGGCGTCCGACAGGCGCCCAGCCGCTAGCCCGCCGGACCGGCGGCGACCCGCGGCCTCGCCAGACGCGTCCGGTGGTGTGGATGGCGGGTAACGAAATCGCGGCTCCGGCCGCCCTGTCCGAGGATTGCACCGATGGCTACCGCTTCCGCCGAGAGCTTTGTCCCGAACCTGCCCGACACGAAGGTCAAGGTCCGCGACGTGTTCGGCATCGATTCGGATCTCGAGGTCCCCGCCTACTCGAAGCCGTCGGACCATGTCCCGGCGGTCGACGACGCCTACCGGTTCGACCGCGAGACCACGCTCGCGATCCTGGCGGGCTTCGCCTACAACCGTCGCGTCCTCGTCCAGGGCTATCACGGCACCGGCAAGTCGACCCATATCGAGCAGGTCGCGTCGCGTCTGAACTGGCCCTGCATCCGGGTCAACCTGGACAGCCACATCAGCCGCATCGATCTCGTCGGCAAGGACGCGATCGTCCTCAAGGACGGCAAGCAGGTCACCGAGTTCCGCGAGGGCATCCTGCCCTGGGCGCTGCAACACCCTTGCGCGCTCGTCTTCGACGAGTACGACGCCGGCCGCGCCGACGTCATGTTCGTGATCCAGCGCGTTCTCGAGGTCGAGGGCAAACTGACGCTGCTCGACCAGAGCCGCGTCATCCGCCCGCATGCCGCGTTCCGGCTCTTCGCCACCTCGAACACGGTCGGGCTTGGCGACACGACCGGGCTCTATCACGGCACGCAGCAGATCAACCAGGGTCAGATGGATCGCTGGAACATCGTCGCGACGCTGAACTACCTGCCGCACGACGAGGAGGTCCGGATCGTGGCCGCCAAGAGCCCGACCTGGAACACGGCCGAGGGGCGCAAGACGCTGTCGGCGATGGTCGCGCTGGCCGATCTCACCCGCGCCGGCTTCGTCGCCGGGGACCTGTCGACGGTCATGAGCCCGCGCACGGTCATCACCTGGGCCGAGAATGCCCGTATCTTCAACGACGTCGCCTTCGCCTTCCGCATCACCTTCCTGAACAAGTGCGACGAGGTCGAGCGCGCCACCGTGGCCGAATACTATCAGCGCTGCTTCGGCACCGAGCTGGACATGGGATCGGGCAAGGCGCGCCTCGCCTGAGCGGCGCGCGGAGAACGGGCACGCCATGGCGAACAAACCGAGCGACGGTCCGGTCGAGGCCTTCCGTCAGGTGACGGCGGCGGCGATGCGCGCGATCGCGCGCGAGCCGGAATTGCAGGTCACCTTCGCGCCGGAGCCCGCCGGGCTGCGCGGCAACGAGGCGCGGTTGCCCGCGCCGTCGCGCGAGGTCGCCCGCGAGGAGGCGGCGGTGATCCGCGGCGAGGCCGACGCGATCAGCCTCAAGCTGCGCTTCCATGACGAGGTCCTGCACCGGCGTCGCGCCCCGACCGGCGCGGTCGCGCGCCAGGTCTTCAACGCCGTCGAGCAGGCGCGCTGCGAGGCGCGCGGCGCGCGGCGCATGGCCGGCGTGGCCAACAACCTCGCCGCGGCGAGCGAGGAACGCTGTCGGACCCAGGGTTTCGCGCGGGTGACCGATCGCGAGGCGGCACCGCTGGTCGAGGCTGTCGGGCTTCTGGCCCGCGAGGCCTTCGCCGGCCAGCCGATCCCTCAATCGGCGCGGCGGATGGTCGATCTCTGGCGGCCCTGGATCGAGGCCAAGGCGGGCACGGATTTCGAACGCCTCGCCACGGCGATCGACAATCAGGCCGCCTTCGCGGATCTCGCGCGGCGGTTGATCGAGGATCTCGAACTCGGCGAGCCGGAGGCGTCGGAGGCCGAGGCCGACGAGGATCAGGGCCAGGGTCAGCAGGAGCAGGACCAGGCCCAGCAGGGCACGCAGGGCGAAGCCGAGCAGGACACCGCCGATGACGGGATGAGCGGCGAGAGCCGCGAGGAAGCCGGCGACGAAGGCGCCGAAGGGGCGGCCGAGGATACCGAGGGCGAGGATGGCGTCGGCATGGGCGAGGACGGCCCGGAGCGCCCCGGGCGCCGCTGGCGTCCCCAGAACGACTGGTCGGACCAGAACGCACAGCCGAGCTATCGATCCTTCACGACCGAATTCGACGAGGTGGTCGACGCCGAGAGCCTGTGCGACGCCGAGGAACTGGCGCGGCTGCGGCTGCATCTCGACCAGCAACTCGGCCATCTGCAGAGCGTGATCGGGCGTCTCGCGAACCGCCTCCAGCGCCGTCTGCTCGCCAAGCAGAACCGCTCCTGGGAATTCGACCTCGAGGAGGGGATGCTGGACGCCGCGCGGCTGTCGCGCGTGGTCACGAACCCTGCCTATCCGCTGTCGTACAAGCGTGAACTCGACACCGAGTTCCGCGACACGGTCGTCGCGCTTCTGATCGACAATTCCGGCTCGATGCGCGGCCGGCCCATCACTGTCGCCGCGATGTCCGCCGACATCCTGGCGCGTACCCTCGAACGCTGCGGCGTCAAGGTCGAGATTCTCGGCTTCACCACGCGCGCGTGGAAGGGCGGGCAGAGCCGCGAGCGCTGGATGGCCGCCGGCAAGCCGGCGTCGCCCGGCCGTCTCAACGACCTGCGGCACATCGTCTACAAATCGGCCGATGCTCCGTGGCGCCGCGCGCGCCGTTCGCTCGGTCTCATGCTGCGCGAGGGGCTGCTCAAGGAGAACATCGACGGCGAGGCGCTGCTCTGGGCGCATGAGCGCCTGCTGCCGCGGTCGGAGAAGCGCAAGATCCTGATGGTCATCAGCGACGGCGCGCCGGTCGACGATTCGACGCTGTCGGTCAATCCCGGGAACTATCTCGAGAAGCACCTGCGCGAGGCGATCGAGTACATCGAGACGCGCTCGCCCGTCGAATTGACCGCGATCGGCATCGGTCATGACGTGACGCGCTATTACCGCCGCGCGGTGACGATCGTGGACGCCGAGCAACTCGGCGGGACGATGCTCGAGAAGCTGGCCGAACTCTTCGAGGACGACGAGCAGCCTCAGGCGCGCGGGCGCGGTCGCCGCCGCGCCTGAGCGCGGCCGCCCGGGGGGCATCGACAAGCCGCGCCGGGAGTCGCATCCTGCGGGCGTTCCTTCACACCGGAGTTCCGAGATGAAGTGTTTTCGCATCGTCGCCGCATGCGCGATGGCGTTGGCCCTGGCTTTTCCCTGGGCCGCGCCTGCCCAGAAACCCGAGCGCTGGACCCTGACGATCCTGCACTCGAACGACACGCATTCGCGGCTGCAGGCGGTGAACCGCTTCGACTCGACCTGCACCGACAAGGAAAAGGCCGAAAAGCAATGCTTCGGCGGCATGGCGCGACTCGCCCACAAGGCGCACGAAATCCTCGACGAGGTGAAGGCGGCCAAGGGCAACGCCCTGTTCCTGGATGCCGGCGATCCGTTCCAGGGTTCGTTGTTCTACACGCACTACAAGGGCAAGGCCGAACTCGCGGTCATGAACCTGATGCGCTACGACGCGATGGCCATCGGGAACCATGAATTCGACGACGGTCCGAAGCCGCTGGCGGAGTTCATCCGCGGCGCCAGATTTCCTGTCGTCAGCGCGAATATCCGCGCCGCGAACGATCGCGACCTGGCTGGCCGGATCCGCAGCTCCGTGGTCGTCACGCGCGGTGGCCGCAAGATCGGCATCGTCGGCGTCACCACCGAGGATACGCCGAGCATCGCCAATCCCGGCCCGAACATCCGTTTCGTCAAGGCCGAGACCGCGCTGCGACCGGTCATAGACCGGTTGCGGCGCGATGGCGTCGACATCATCGTCGCCCTGTCCCATCTCGGGCTTGCCCGCGACAAGGAGATCGCGGCCGCGGTGGAGGGCATCGACGTGATCGTCGGCGGCCATAGCCACACCTTGCTGTCGAACAGCATCCAGGGGGCGGCGGGGCCGTATCCGGTCGTGGCGAAGTCGCCGCGCGGATCCAATGTGCTGATCGTCCAGGCCTATGCGTACACGCGCTATCTCGGCCGGATCGATGTCACCTTCGACCGCAAGGGCGTCGCGCAGGCCTGGAGCGGCGACCCGATCCCGCTGGTGCAGGACATTCCGGAAGACCCCAAGGTCGCGGCGGAGATCGCGCGGCTCGCCGGACCGCTGGAGGCGGTGCGCACCCGCGTCATCGGCGCGGCGGCGGTGGATCTCGTGCAGGCGAATTGCCGCAAGGAGGAATGCCTGATGGGCAGCGTCATCGCCGACGCGATCCTCGACAAGGTGAAGCATCTCGGGGTGACCGCGGCGATCCAGAACGGCGGCGGCGTCCGCGCGGCGATCGGCAAGGGCGAGGTGACGATGGGGCATGTCCTGACAGTCCTGCCGTTCCAGAACGTGATCGCCACCATGGGCATCAAGGGCAGCGACCTCGTCGCCGCGCTCGAGAACGGTGTCGGTGGCGTGGAAACCGGCGCGGGCCGTTTCCCGCAGGTCGCGGGCATGCGTTATGTCTGGGATCCGGCGGCACCGGCCGGCAAGCGCATCGTCGCGGTCGAGATGCGCCGGGCCGATGGCAGCTTCGCGCCGCTCGATCCGGTGGCCATCTACAAGATCGCCACGAACGAGTTCATGCGCCGCGGCGGCGACGGGTACACGATCTTCCGCGACCGCGCGATCGATCCCTACGATTTCGGGCCCGGCTTGGAAGATACGGTCGCGGCCTATATCCAGGCCCGGTCGCCGATCGCGGCGACAGTCGAGGGGCGCATCCGGACCAAGTGATCCCGCGCCAGTCCCTTTCCCCGAGGAGGACGAGTTCCATGCCCGACGATTCCCATAAATCACTTTTCCCGGCCGCCGAGCGCCTCGGTCGCCGTGGCTTCCTGGGCGCATCGGCCGTCGCCGGCTACACGCTGGCGGCGGGGCCGATCCAGGCACAGACCGTGATCCGGACGGACCCCGCGGGGCTCACCGCCGGCGACATCGTGATCCCCACGGCGACGGGCGCGATGGGCGGCTACCGGGCCAAGCCCGCGACCGGCGGCAATCTTCCGGTCGTGGTGGTGATGATGGAGGTCTTCGGCCTTCATGAATGGATCAAGGATGTCTGCCGCCGCTTCGCGAAGGCGGGATATCTCGCGGTCGCCCCCGATTACTATTTCCGTCAGGGCAAGCTCGAAGGCGCGACCGATTTCCAGACCCAGATCGCGCCCATCGTCATGCGCAAGCCGGATGACGAGTTGATCGCCGATCTCGATGCCACGATCGCCTTCGCGGGCGCGGATGGCGGCGATCTGGCGCGGGTCGGGGTCACGGGGTTCTGCCGTGGCGGCCGCAACACGATCGTCTACGCCGCCGAGGGTACCAAGGCGCGCGCGGCGGTCGCCTGGTACGGCGGCAACCTCACAACCTCCAACGAGTTCCTGACCCGCAAGCCGGTCGACGTCGCGGCGCGGATCCGCGTCCCGTTGCTCGGCCTCTATGCGGGGGACGACCCGGGCATCCCGCCCGATCAGGTCGAGATGCTCAAGGCGGCGCTGGCGAAATCCGGTCAGACATGGGACCTCGTCGTCTATCCCGGGGCGAAGCACGGCTTTCTGGCGGATTACCGGGCATCGGACAGCGCCGAGGCGTCGGCCGCCGCATGGCCGCGTTGCCTGGCCTGGTTCAAGGAGCATGGCGTGGCCTGACCGGGCTCGCCATTGCCCCGGGCCTCGTCAGAGAGCCGTGGACAGGGGATAACGAAAAAGCCGCCGCGGGACCCCGCGGCGGCTTTTGTCTTCGTGCGCTCCCGCATCGAGCGGGAGGGCGGCGCCTCAAGCGGCGACTTCGCTCGCAGCCTTGCGGGCCTTGGCGCGCACGATGCGCGCGCGCAGGCGGCCGAGCGCGGGATCGAGTTTCGTCTTGGCCTGCGCCGTTATCCAGGCGTCGATCCCGCCCGCCGCCTCGATGGTGCGCAGACCGCTCGTCGACAGGCGGACCTGGACGCTCGCGCCCAGCGCGTCGGAGAGCAGCGAGGCCATCTGCAGATTGGGCAGGAAGCGGCGCTTGGTCTTGTTGTTGGCGTGGCTGACATTCCTGCCGACCAGGATCGTCTTGCCGGTGACGGCGCAGCGACGGGACATCGCGGTATTCCTTCGATCAGAAGACGCGACCGGGCACCCGACCCGGGTTCCCAGCGCAAAACAGAGCGCGGTGTTTAAGGGACACCGTGCGGCGGGTCAAGCCTCGCGCCGCGCCCGTCCAGGAACGCGGCGAGGACCTGCCGGGCGGCTGCGACCGGGGATACGCGACTGGCCGCGACGCCGGTTTCCAGGTCGGGCAGAAGCGCAGCGGCGCGGCTATCGGCGGCGAGTTCCGCGCGCAGCGCGGATTCGATCTCGCGCCACATCCATGCGATCGCCTGGCGGGCGCGCCGGTCGGCCAACCGGTCTTCTCCGAGCGTGGCGCGGAACCGGGCGATCGCGTCCCAGACCGCGTCCAGCCCCGTGCGGGAGAGCGCCGACACGAGCAGCACCGGCGGCGTCCAGTCGGCATGCGCGTGGCGCAGCAACTGGAGCGCGGCACGGTATTCCGCCGCCGCGCGGCCAGCCGCGGCGGCGAGATCGCCATCGGCCTTGTTGACCACGACGATGTCGGCGATCTCGACGATGCCCTTCTTGATGCCCTGCAATTCGTCGCCGCCGCCGGGCGGCAGGACGAGCAGGAAGAGATCGACCATGTCGGCGACGGCGATCTCGGACTGGCCGACGCCGACGGTCTCCACGATCACGACGTCGAACCCCGCGGCCTCGCAGAGCAGGCCGGCCTCGCGGGTCCGCCGCGCCACGCCACCGAGCGTGCCGCCGGCCGGCGAGGGGCGGATGAAGGCGCGCGAGTCGCGCGCCAGCAACTCCATGCGCGTCTTGTCGCCGAGGATCGAGCCGCCCGTCAGCGGCGAGGACGGATCGATGGCGAGGATCGCCGGGCGATGTCCGCGCGCGATCAAGAACAGTCCGAAGGCCTCGATGAAGGTCGATTTGCCGACGCCGGGCGCGCCGGAGATCCCGATGCGGACCGCGCGCCCCGTGCGCGGCATCGACCGTGCCAGGAGCGCATCGGCAGCGGCGCGATGATCGGGGCGCTGCGACTCGACCAGGGTGATCGCGCGGGCGAGTGCGCGGCGGCCACCGGCCGCGAGGCCCGCGGCGAGCGCCTCGATGTCCGGCGGCGCGCTGCCGCCGGCTCTCACGACAGGCCCTTGCGGCCCATCTCGAGGAATTTCTCGCGTCGCCGCGTGCGCAGCACCTCGCCGCCGAGCGGTGCGAGGTCGCGCAGATGCGTGGCGATCGACTTGCCCACCGCTGCGATCGTGGCCGCCGGTTCGCGATGCGCGGCGCCCAGCGGCTCGCCGATGATCTCGTCGATCACGCCCAGCTTGTAGAGATCCTGCGCGGTAAGCTTCAGCGCTTCGGCCGCATCGGGCGCGTTCTCGCGCGTGCGCCAGAGTATCGATGCGCAGCCTTCCGGGCTGATCACCGAATAGATCGCGTATTCGAGCATCAGGACGCGATTGGCGGCGCCGATCGCGACCGCGCCGCCCGAGCCGCCCTCGCCGATGACGACGGCGACGAACGGCACCTTGATCGTCAGGCAGACATCGATGGCGCGGGCGATGGCCTCGGCCTGTCCGCGCGCCTCGGCGTCGATCCCCGGATAGGCACCGGAGGTGTCGATGAAGGCGACCACCGGCAGCCGGAAGCGGTCGGCGAGCCCCATGAGGCGCTGCGCCTTGCGATACCCCTCGGGCCGCGCCATGCCGAAATTATGCTTCACACGTGTTTCGGTGTCGTGGCCGCGCTCCTGGCCCAGGACGACGCAGGACCGTCCGTCGACGCGTCCGATGCCCCCGAGGATGGCGAGGTCGTCGCCGAAGAGCCGGTCACCGGCGAGCGGGGTCCAGTCCTCGACCAGCGCGCCGATATAGTCGACGGCATGGGGCCGTTCCGGATGCCGGGCGACCTGAACCTTCTGCCACGGCGTCAGCCTCGCGTAGGTCTGCCGAAGCTGGCGCTCGACCTTCTGCTGAAGACGAGCGACTTCGTCGGCGATGTTGAGGTTCGAGGAGCCGGAAAGATGCCGCAGCTCCTCGATCTTGCCCTCGAGTTCGGCGATCGGCTTCTCGAAGTCGAGATACTGGGCCATGCCGGATGCGTCTCCGTCAGCCGGCGGCCGGTTCGTGCGCCACCACCCAGTCATAGGCGGGCAGCGTCAGGAATTCGACGAAGCGCGAGGCCTCGCTCCACTCGCGGAACATCTTCGCGGCTTCCTTGAAACGGGTCTTGCGGAACGCCGCGCCCAGGCGCGCTTCGATCTTCGCGACCTCGTCGGCGAGCAGGGCCCGGAACAGCGCGCGGTCGATGACCCGGCCATCCTCGAGCGTCGCGCCATGGTGCAATTGCTGCCAGATCTGGGCGCGGCTGATCTCGGCGGTGGCCGCGTCCTCCATCAGGTGGTTCAGCGGCACGCAGCCGATGCCACGCAGCCACGCCTCGACATAGCCGATGCCGATGGTGATGTTCTGACGCAGCCCGGCCTCCGTACGCACGCCGTCCGGCACGCGCAGCAGGTCGGCGGCGGTCACCGCGACATCCTGGCGGCGGCGATGGATCTGGTTGGATGTCGGCATGATCCGGTCGAAGATCTCCTTCGCGACCGGAACCAGCGCGGGATGGGCGACCCAGGTGCCGTCATGTCCGTCCGTGGCCTCGCGCTCCTTGTCGGCGCGCACCTTGGCCATGGCCGCGTCGTTGGCGGCAGGGTCGTCCTTGATCGGGATCTGCGCCGCCATGCCGCCCATCGCGTGGACGCCGCGATTATGGCAGGTGCGGATCAGCAGTTGCGAATAGGACCGCATCATGTGCGTCGTCATCGTCACCTGCGCGCGATCCGGCATGATCCGGTCGGCAGAGCGCGCGAATTTCTTGATGAACGAAAAGATGTAGTCCCAGCGGCCGCAATTGAGGCCGGCCGAGTGCTCGCGCAGCTCATAGAGGATCTCGTCCATCTCGAAGCTGGCGAGGATGGTCTCGATCAGCACCGTGGCCTTGATCGTCCCGCGCTGGATCCCGAGCTTTTCCTGGGCCCAGACGAACACGTCGTTCCAGAGCCGCGCCTCGAGATGGCTTTCCATCTTCGGCAGGTAGAAATACGGGCCGGTGCGGCGGTCGAGCAGCTCGCGCGCGTTGTGGAACACGTAGAGGCCGAAATCGAAGAGCGACGCCGACATCTCGGCGCCGTCGATCGTCACGTGTTTTTCCGCGAGGTGCCAGCCGCGCGGCCGGACGAACAGGACCGAGACCTTGTCGTTGAGCTTGTAGTGCTTCTGCGTCGTCGGGTCGGTGAAGCTGATGGAGCGGCGCACGGCGTCGCGCAGGTTTTTCTGGCCCTCGATCATGTTGGTCCAGGTCGGGGTCGAGGAATCCTCGCAATCCGCCATGAACACGCTGGCGCCCGAATTGAGGGCGTTGATGACCATCTTGCGATCGACAGGGCCGGTGATCTCGACACGGCGGTCCAGGATGTCCTTGGGCAGCGGCGCCACCTGCCAGTCGCCCGCGCGCACGGCGGCGGTCTCGGGCAGGAAATCGGGCGTCCAGCCGGTATCGAGCTTCGCCTGGGTCTCGCGCCGGCGCGCCAGCAATTCGAGCCGACGTGCGTCGAACTTGCGATGCAGTTGGGCGAGGAATTCGAGCGCGCCGCCGCCGAGGATCTCGCCGGCCGACGGCGTGGGCGGCGCGGATACGTTCACACCGGCAGGGAACTTCAGGGCCTTCGCGGCGACCGGCCGCGCGGTGGGCTTAGGCGCGGTAGGCTTAGGCGCGGCAGGCTTCGCCACGGTGGGTTTCGGTGCTGTCGGCTTCGGCGCAGGCGACGCCTTTGCCGCCGCCGCCTTGGCCGCGGGAGCCTTCTTGACGGGGGCCTTCTTGACGGGGGCCTTCGCGAGGGGGGCCTTCGCGAGGGGGGCCTTCGCGACGGCTTTGCGCGCCGCCGGCTTCTTCGCCGCTGGCTTCTTCGCCGCCGGTGTCTTCACCGCGGTTTTCTTCGCGGTCGGCTTCTTCGCCGCGGCCTTCTTCGAGACGGGAGCCTTGGTCGCCTGGGCCTTCGCGGGCGCCTTCCGTGGCGCCGGCTTCCTGGCGACCGGCTTCTTCGCGGCGCTTGCCTTCGCGGGCGTCTTCGCGGCCTTGCCGGCCTGGCGGGCGGCGGGCTTGGAGGCGGCTTGTGTCTTGCTCTTGGCCATCGCTTGCGACTCCGTCACGGGTGGCCTCCGGGCGACCCCGGAGCGGGGGCTTCTTACCGAGGGGACCGGTCCGGGGCAAGCACGGGACGCTATTTTGCCCGCGAAACCCGAGGCTTGACGGCCAGCGGATGATGCGTTTCGACGATGCGGCGCAGCCGTTCGCCGGCGACATGGGTGTAGATCTGGGTGGTCGCGATGTCGGCGTGCCCCAGCATCTGCTGCACCGCCCGGAGATCCGCGCCATGGTCGAGCAGATGGGTGGCGAAGGCGTGCCGCAGGACATGGGGCGACAGGCGGGCCGGATCGATGCCGGCCGCCTGTGCCAGCTCCTTGAGCACCTGCGCGATGCGCGCCGTGGTCAGATGGCCGGCCGCGCCGCGCGACGCGAAGAGGTGCGGGTTCTGGGGCTGGCCGCGGGGCAGGAAGCTGCCGCGCACCTCGAGGTAGCGCAGGATGGCGTCGTGCGTGCTGGGGTTGAGCGGCGCGAGGCGTTCCTTGGCGCCCTTGCCGCGCACGCGCAGGAAGGTGCCGCTGCGGTCGATGGCGGTCAGCCTGAGGCTGGCGAGTTCGGCCACGCGCAGTCCGGAGCCATAGAGCAATTCGACGATGGCGGTCAGCCGGCGCGCCTGCGCATCGTCGCCGGCGGCGCGCGCCGTCGCCAGCAGCGCTGCGGCTTCGTCCTGCCCCAGCAGCTTCGGAAGCGGCCTGCCGCGGCGTGGCGCATCGAGCCGTGCCGCCGGATCGTCGCCGCGCCGCCCCTCCTCGACCAGGAAGCGGTAGAACTGGCGCAGCGCCGAACGTCGGCGCGCGCTGGTCGCCGGGCTCGTTCCGCCGCGGCCGAGCGCGCGC
>Ga0315906_10009564_pt1 | contig 11496 bp, 1 predicted proteins | sample LakEriMetagenome_4_FD_203526 | JGI IMG/M metagenome (GOLD analysis project Ga0315906, IMG submission 203526) | Freshwater fungal communities from buoy surface, Lake Erie, Ohio, United States - Buoy 2 MA122 | ecosystem: Environmental > Aquatic > Freshwater > Lake > Lake biofilm | place: USA: Lake... | reverse complement strand
CGGACGCCAAGGGCGGAGCGTTGACGCTCACGAGTGGTCCGACGTTCAGCACGGGGACGAACGGGGCAACGGCCGCCTCGCTCCCGCCCGGCGAGACGCTCACATACACCGCGAGCTTCACGATCACCCAGGCGGTGATCAACGCGGGTGGCGTCAAGAACACGGCGACGGCGAACGGCAAAGATCCGACCAACAACCCGGTGTCGGATAAGTCCGACAACGGAAACGATGCTGACGGCAATACGACCAATGACGATACCGTGACGATCTTCACGGCGGCGCCGTCAATCAAAGCAGTGAAGACGGCGACAACGACCGGCTTCAATGTGGGCGATCCGATCAACTACACGATCACGGTGAAGAACACAGGCAACGTGACGATCACGAACGTCACGGTCGCCGACACACTGACCGATGCAAAGGGTGGGGCGTTGGCGCTCACGAGCGGGCCGACGTTCGTCTCAGGTACAAACGGTGCGACGGCCGCCTCGCTCCCGCCCGGCGAGACGCTCACGTACACGGCGAGCTTCACGATCACTCAGGCGGTGATCAACGCCGGCGGTGTGAGCAATACGGCGACGGCGTCGGGCAAGGACCCGGCGAACAACACCGTCAGCGATGTATCGGACGATGGCGACAACAGCGACGGTAATACGACGAATGATGGAACCGTCACCGCGATACCGCTGACGCCATCGCTGAAGACGGTCAAGACAGCATCAACGCCGAATGGCGTCCAAGCGGGTGATCCGATCCAATACACGATCACGGTGAAGAACACCGGCAACGTGACGCTCAACAGTGTCACCGTGACCGACACCTTGACCGATGCCAAGGGTGGCGTAGTGCCGCTCACCGTCAAGCCGACGTTCGTCTCCGGCTCAAACGGGGCGACAGCCGCGTCGCTCCCGCCCGGCGAGACGCTCACGTACACCGCGAACTTCACGATCACTCAGGCGGTGATCAACGCCGGTGGGGTGAGCAATACGGCTACGGCCAGTGGCAAGGACCCTGCGAACAAAACCGTCAGCGATCAGTCGGATAACGGCAACGATACGGACGGGAACACCTCAAACGACAACACGGTGACCTCCATATCCGCTGCGCCCTCGCTCAAGACGGTCAAAACCGCCACGGCGACAGGTCTGCGAGTCGGTGACGCGATCAACTACACGCTCTCGGTCACAAATAATGGCGGGGTGACCCTCACCGGGGTGGTGGTGGCGGATACGCTCACCGACCTGAAGGGTGGAGCACTCGCGTTGACGAGTGGGCCAACGTTCTCATCTGGTACGAACGGTGCGACGGCGGCATCGCTCCCGCCTGGCGAGACGCTCACGTACACTGCGAGCTTCACGATCACCCAGGCGGTGATCAACGCTGGGGGCGTCAAGAACACGGCTACGGCCAGTGGCAAGGACCCTGCGAACAACACCGTTAGCGATCAATCGGACGACGGTGACGATACCGACGGCAATACAACCAACGACGAGACGGTCACTCCCATCACGACGTCGCCGTCTCTAAAGACCGTCAAGACCGCAACGACTCCAAATGGCGTGCAGGTTGGCGCTCCAGTTAACTACACGATCACGGTCAAGAACACGGGCAACGTGACGGTCTCCAACATCACGATCGCCGATACGCTTACCGATGCAAAGGGTGGGGTTTTGAGCCTCACGAGTGGTCCGACGTTCAGCGCGGGTACGAACGGGGCGACCGCATCGTCACTGCCGCCGGGCGAGACGCTCACCTACACAGCGAGTTTCACGCTCACGCAGGCGGTGATCAACGCCGGCGGTGTGAGCAACACAGCGACTGCAGCCGGTAAAGATCCCGCGAACAACACCGTTAGCGATCAGTCTGATAACGGCAACGACACGGATGGCAACTCGACGAACGATCCGACTATTACGGGCGTTCCTGCGGCGCCGTCTCTTGAAGCTGTGAAGATCGCGACCGGAACGGGAAGTCGGCTGGGTGATCTGATCAACTACACGATCACGGTTCGCAATACGGGCAACGTTACGCTCACGGGCATCGCCTTGGTCGATACCTTGACCGATGTTAACGGAGCCCCCCTGATCCTCTCGAACGGCCCGACCTTCAGTTCGGGGACGAACGGCGCGACCGTGGACGCGTTGCCTCCGGGAGAGACGCTGACGTTCTTCGCCGGTTTCACCATCACGCAAGCGGCCATCAATGCCGGGGGCGTCAAGAATACCGTCACTGTCAGTGGTAAAGACCCCGCCGGTCAGGTTGTCAGTGATCAGTCGGACAACGGTAATGACTCGGATGGCAACACGACAAATGATCCGACCATCACAACGATCGCGGGCGGCCCGGCGCTGAAGACCGTCAAGACCGCATCGTTCTCCGGTCTCGGTGTCGGGCAACCGATCAACTACACCATCACCGTTAAAAACACGGGTAACGTGACGATCAACAACATCATGGTCGTCGACACCCTGACCGATGCGAAAGGCGGCCCGCTCGCACTGACGAGTGGTCCGACATGGGTCGGAGGATCGAATGGGGCAACGGCAGCATCGCTGCCGCCGGGCGAGACGCTCACCTACACCGCTAGCGTGACGATCACTCAAGCGATCATCAACGCCGGTGGCGTGCGAAACACCGCCACCGCGCGCGGCACCGATTCCGCCAGCAATACGGTTTCAGACAGATCGGATAACGGAAACGATACCGACGGTAATCTCAACAACGACGACACGGTGACCACCATCACGCCCGTGGCCGCATTGAAGGCCGTCAAGAAGGCAACGACGACCGGACTCGCGGCCGGCGAACCGATCAACTACACGATCGCGGTCAAAAACATCGGTAATGTTCCGATTAGCAACATCACCGTGGGTGATGTGCTCACGGATGCCAAGGGTGCCGTCCTTGCGCTGTCGACTGGACCGACGTTCAGTTCGGGGACCAACGGTGCGACACCCGCCTTGCTGCCACCGGGAGAGACGCTGACGTACACCGCCAGCTTCACGATCACCCAGGCCGTGATCAATGCGGGCGGCGTCAGGAACACGGCGACCGTCAGTGGTAAGGATCCCGCCAATATGGCCGTCAGTGATGTGTCTGACGATGGTGACGATACCGATGGCAACACCGCGAACGATCAGACTGTCACGCCGATCTCGGTTGGGCCCGCCTCGCTGAAGACGGTGAAGACGGCGACGACCACCGGCGTCAGCGTGGGCGATGTCGTGAACTACTCCATCACCGTGAAGAACACGGGTGGACTGACGGTCTCCAACATTGCGTTGAACGATACTTTGACCGATGCGCAGGGTGGAGCCCTTGCGTTGACCAGCGGCCCGACCTTTACGTCGGGCACGAACGGCGCTACGCCGGTCTCGCTTCCGCCGGGAGAAACGCTGACGTACAACGCGAGTTTCACGATCACACAGGCGGCCATCAACGCCGGTGGATTGAGAAATAGCGCCACGGCCAGTGGCCTTGATCCGTCCAATAATCCAGTCAGCGATGTCTCCGATGATGGCAACGACGCTGACGGCAACACGTCGAACGATGAGACGGTGACGCCGATTGTGATCTCTCCGTCACTGAAGACGGTCAAGACCGCGACGAGCACGGGTCTCGGTATCGGCGATGTCGTGAACTACCTGATCACGGTCAAGAATACAGGCAATGTGACGGTGTCCGGAGTCGCGCTCGCCGATACGCTGACCGACGCACAAGGTGGCGTGTTGTCGCTGACCTCTGGACCGGTCTTCAGCTCAGGCACCAACGGCACAACCGCCGCCGCGCTGCCGCCGGGTGAGACACTGACGTACACGGCGAGTTTTGCGGTCACGCAAGCCGTCATCGATGCTGGGGGGCTACGCAATTCGGCGACTGCCACCGGCAAGGATCCCGCCGGTACCGTTGTCGTGGACGTATCAGATAACGGCGACGACAGTGACGGCAATACGCAGAATGACGTAACGGTTACAGGCTTCCCGAATCTGACGTTGAGTAAAACGTCGCTTGGTAGCGCAGAGAAACCCTTACTTGCAGGCTCACCGACTCGGTACGACATCCAAGTCGTCAATACCGGGACCGCGCCGACGAACGGTGCGGTCGTGCTCGAGACGATCGGAAAAGGGTTACAGCTGAATTCGTTGGGCGGTGCGGGTTGGGTCTGCACCTACGCTAACGGTGAACCGTTGACGTTGCCGGCCAAGGGTCCGTTGACAGCGCGATGCGTAACAAGCGCGCCGGTTTCCGCACAAGGTGGAAAGGCGGTGCCGATCTCGGCGTCCGTGACGCCGCTGCCTGGATTCTTAGGGCAGCGATTGACCACCGAAGCTTCCGTTGACCCCCGCGGTGGCAACAATCCTCCTCCTACCGGCTCATCATGTCAGCCGAGCACGGCATGCGCGAGCAACGGCGGCGAAGTGACGCCCGAGGCTCTGCCCACCGTGGGTATCGCTTTTGCATCGCCGAGTATCCCGATCGGCGGTCAGACCCGTGTAACCGTCACGGTCGTCAATAAGACGCGCAGTCCGCTGACGGCCCTTAACCAGTCGCAGGTATTGCCTGCCGGTCTCGTGTTCGTCGCTGATCCAAAGGCGACGACCAACTGTAACGGTTCGGTCAGTGTGGTGGGCGGTGCCTTGGTGTTGTCGGGAGGCGCGCTCCCTGGGGGTGGAAGCTGCACCTTCAGCGCGATCGTCTCCTCAAGCTCCCCAAACGGCACGAAGTTCACCGCGACGGTGCCGGTTGGGGCCATCAAGAATGCTGAGAAGAAGACCAATGAGGCCGCTGCATCCGCCGACCTCCTCGTAGAGGGCAACTTTGCGGTGCGCAAGTCATTCCAGTCGTCGCAGGGCGCTCTCGGCGTTCCGGTCAAGCTGACCATTGTGATCGACAACACCGGCACGTCGACATTGTCCGAGGTTTCGCTAGTCGATGAGTTCCCGGTGGCACCGGGGAAACTCACGATCGCGGACGAGCCGCAAATAGAGAATACGTGTTCCGGTACGGTGACGGCCACTCCGCGAGCGGGTCGATTGTCGCTCTCTGGTGGAGTGGTGCCTCGCGCGGGGTGCTCGATCTCCGTGATGGTCGTCGCCGATGCCGTCGGCGATTACCTCAACGTCATCCCGGACGGAGGCAGCTCCGGCAGCCCGAACGGACTACGCGGAAAACTTCCCGACGGCAGCGCACTGACGAGCGCGCCTGGCGCCTCCGCTCGTGTGAATATCGATCGACCGGCAGCTGTCGCCGGTGTTTTCACGAAGCGCACCGGTTTCGGGACGCAAGTGCCGCAGGCGGGTGTGACGGTCGTCTTGAAGGACGCCGAAGGCCGGGTGGTCGCAACGACCGTGACAAAGGCGGACGGCTCGTACCTATTCGAGAATCTTCCGCCGACGCTCCTCGGTGATGCGACGACAAAGTATCGGGTCGAATTTATCGCGCCGAGTGCTGCGGGTTCGACGCTGATTAAGGGAAGTCCCGAAGCCGACAACCCGACGGTGAACGGGGTCGCCGACAAAAATGGCATTGCGGGTGTGACCTTGTTACCGGGCGAGAAGACGCCTGATCAGAACGGGTTTTTAGTGGATCCTTCTGGTGTCGTCTATGACGCGATCACCCGTCGGCCGGTGGCGGGTGCTCGGGTGACCTTGATCGGGCCGAACGGCAGCGCCGTGCCCAACTCCTTGCTCGACACCGTTGCTGGTACGGTAAATGGTGCTGCGACTGGCGCCAATGGACTTTACGTCCTGCTGTTGACCTCTAATGCATCCTCTGGCGTCTATCGATTACGCGTCGATGTTCCGAGCGGTTATCGGGCCGGAACCTTGAGCAGTTCTTCGGCCTTGATCCCGGCGGAGATCGGCCCTTACGAGCCACGACTCGGAGGTGGGCTAGAAAAAGTGCAAGCTCAGGATGTTGCGCCGACGCTCGATCAGAGCACGGCGTACTACATGTCCGTTCGATTCGTCATCGCGTCTTTTGCGGAGACGAGTTCCAACGGGATCATCAATAACCATTTGCCGATCGATCCCGTAGCGCCGGTTGTCGTGGGCGAGTTGCAGCTCACTAAAGTCGGTGCAGTTCGCACGGCCGAACTCGGCGATAGCGTGGGTTACACGCTATCGCTGACCAATGCGACCAACATCCCGCAGTACGGCGTGGTCGTGACGGATGCCCTCCCGCGCGGGTTCAAATACATCGGACGTACGGGCGCCCTAACCCGTGGGGGCGAGGTGATAAGGGATGATGCCGCTCTGGGTGTCGCCGACGGCGATCGCGTGATGAATTTCCGCGTCGTGCCGACCAACGGTTTCCTGCGCCCGGGCGAAACGGTGTCGCTCACTTATCGCGTCCGAGTCGGTGTCGGCAGCCTACGCAGTGACGGCATCAATCGAGCCAAAGCTGCATCTCGTAACGGAGCCTCGAGCAATGAAGCGCGTTTCGCTGTTCGGGTGGATGGCGGTGTATTCGGTGACGAGGCCTGCGTCATCGGTGCGGTTTACCGAGATTGCAACGGTAACGGCGTCCAGGATGCGGGCGAGAAAGGTATCGCCGGCGCTCGCGTCTACTTCAGCGATGGCGCGTTCATGGTGTCGGATGCGAACGGCCGATACAGCATGTGCGGACGTTCACCGACCACCCAAGTGTTGAAGGTCGACACCACGACACTCCCAGAAGGGTCTGTGCTGTTGCCGACGAGCAATCGTAATGCGGGTGATCCGGGTAGCCTGTTCGCCGATTTGAAAAACGGAGAGTTGCATCGGGCCGACTTCGCTCTGGCCTGTGAAGTTACGCCGCCGGCGGAGCCTCTTGCTCCGAAATCGGCGGAATCACCGTTGCTCGAGCGGACAACACCGCCTGCGATCGTGGCGCCGTCGGACAATCGGCCGCCCGCGGAGCCCAAAGAGCCCGATGCGCCGACGCTGTGTTGGGGCGTCATGATCGAGGAGGTGCTGTTCGAAACTGACTCGGCAGAGCTCACGCCTGCATCGGTCGATCTGCTGAACGCCGTCATCACTCAGTGGAGAGGTCGCCGCGATATCGCGCTTGAGGTTCGCGGCCATACCGATAGCGTAGCGTCGGATCTCTACAACATCAGGTTGTCTGCACGTCGCGCGCGAGCGGTACGGGAATTTCTCCTCGCGGGTGGTCAGTTCGATGCGGCTCAACTAACCGAAAGTAGTTACGGGGAATCTCAGCCACGCGACACCAACACAACGGTGGAGGGTCGTGCGCGAAATCGGCGCGTGGCGATTCGGATTTCGGGAGCGTACTGCAAGAGCGGAGCGCCGCTAAACATTTCTGCTCCTTCGGTAACGGGGGGGGGCTGATATGAAAGCCCACGACAACAACAAGATATGGCGTGCTCTCGTCTCTATCGCTCTGTCGATTTATACGGGCGTATCGTTCTCGCAAAATGAGTCGGTCGGAACACCGATCGCTTTGGAGAGCCGTTTGCCGGTTGCGGTCGACTCCGCACGCGCAGGCTTGGCCGCTACGCGTAATGAAGCGATCCAAGCCGTGATCCTGACGGTGTCGGGGGGTACGGCGAAACGAAAACTCGTGGCAGACGGGACGAGTACGGTCCCGGTCTCCATCCGAGTATTCGACGTGAATGGGGGTGCGCTGCAGGGGAAACATATCGCGCGAGTCTCTGCCGACGGTGCCTCGTTGAAGAGGCTCGAGGGTGGACCCGAGTGCCGAGACGAAATGACCGGTCGGCGCTGCGGAGACGATGAGGTACTGATTGTGGACGGAGAGGGGGCCTTCGGTATCGCGGCGCCCACGTCCGCCCGTGAAGTGTGGGTCACCGCTCGCCTCGGAGGCCACCCGGGCAAGGTCAAGTTGGCTTTCGCGACCGAGTTGCGTCCGCTCGTTGCCGCCGGTCTCGTTGAGATGATGGTGAGCTTCGGCTCGTCGTCATCCGGCGGAGACGGTGCGAGCCTATCCGATGCATTCGAGCGCGATCTTCGACGGTGGGAAACGCGTTTCAGCAGCGGCAAGGGTAGTTTCGCGGGCCGGTCCTCATTTTTCCTCAAAGGGACGACCACCAACGGCTATCTGATATCGGCGATGTTCGACTCCGAAAAGGAGCTTCGAACACGAGAGTTCAGCGATTTCAACCCAGATCGGTACTACCCCGTGATGGGGGATGCTGCGCAACGCGGATATGAAACGCAGACGTCCGATCGTTTGTACCTTCGAGTCGATAAAGGTCGCGGATATTTGCTCTACGGAGATTTCGCAACGGGCGCGAATTTTTCGCTGGCGGCTGACGGGGCCCGACTGGCGCCCACGTCAGTGGTCGATCTCGGTCAATACAACCGATCGATGACGGGGTTACGGTGGCACCGCGATGCCGAATCGGGTTTTATCGACGTTTGGGGTACTCGGGATTCCTTGCGACAGGCAGTCGAGGAATACCGCGGTAACGGGACGAGCGGGCCGTTTGCGATATCCAATTACAACGCGCTCGAGAACAGCGAAAAACTCGAGGTCGTCGTACGGGACCGCAACAACACGTCGCGAATCCTGAGCGTGAAATCGCTTGAGCGTTATGCGGACTACAACTTCGAACCGTTTTCAGGTCGCGTCGTCCTCAAGGCACCGTTGCCATCGTTGGATGCCGAACTCAATCCTGTATCGCTACGCGTCACATACGAAGTGGATACGGGAGGTCAGGAGTTTTGGACCTATGGGTTGTCGGCGCAACGGCGACTGACGCCGTGGCTTCAGGCGGGGTTGGTCTTTGTCAGTGATGACAATCCAGGGAGACCTGTGGGTGGCGGTTTCTTCACCACTCCGGGAAATGGGTTTGCGGAGCTGCGCGAATTGAGGAGTGCGAATCTTTCGATCGACACCGGTGATTGGGGCCGCATGGTTCTCGAAATGGCGGAGGTCGACTCCGTGACCGCCCTTGCAGATCTGACCGGGTCAGCCTGGCGCGCAGACTGGCGATGGGGTCGTGGTGATGCAGAGGCGGAGCAAGGCCGACGATGGAACCTGCGCCTCTTCGCGGGGGAGGCGGATCGGGAGTTCGTTAACCCGGCTGCAACGCTTGCGCCCGGACGCACCGAGGTTGCGGTTGAAGGCGCGGCGGAACTCGGGCCGCTTGCGCGGCTTGCGCTCACGGCCAGTCAAACGGAGGACTCGGTGACCGGCGGTGAACGGACCGGTGCGAGTCTGCAACTGGAGCGCGACGTGACCGATCGCATCTCGCTCGAGCTTGGTATCCGTCATTTTTCGCAAAGACGGGGCGGGGTGTGGTCCTTGTCGCCGATGTCGGGCGCTGTGGTGATCCCTGGGCAAGGTTCGGCGTATGGCGGTGATGGCCTCAATCCGAATGGCGCAGGCTTTTGGGGGATCGGCATGGGTCTCAACCCGCTCACCGGTCAGCCGCAGAGCGCGTTCAACGGGTCGCCGATCTTGACCAAGCCGAATGCGCCCGATGCGGACGTCACCTCGTACAGCCTTGGCGTCAAGACCAGAGTCAACGAGGCGTGGACCGTCGGTGTAGAGGTCGGACAGGATCAAGGATTCGAGAAGGATCCGGTTTGGGGCGCACTCTCGGGCGATTATCGAACTGAAAGCGGTCGAGCGTTCGCGCGGCTAGAGTCTCCCACCGGTCGAGCGACCGCGGGTCTTGAGTACGCGATCTCGGAAGCCACCTCGGTTTATGGTCGATGGGAAGAAACGACCGGAATGGGATCTGTGTATTCCTTGGAGAATTCCGTCGAAGGGCGAGCTGTGGCCCTTGGGGTGCGGCGCACGGTGGATGAGCAAACGTCCGGATTCTCTGAAATGCGGATGCGCGAGGGGATGAATCAACAGGATCTTGAGAGCGTTACGGGTATCCGTCGTGGCTTCGTGATCTCAGATCGCATGGAGGCGACGGTCATGGCGGAGCGTCTCGAGATCCTTTCGGGTAACGCTCGCAGCGCCACCGCACTCGGCGCGGGTCTCGGTTTTGGAGATCGCCTGTGGCAGGGTGATGCGCGAGTGGAGTGGCGGCGCCTCGATGCGGAATCTTCCACCTTGATGGACAACACGGCCGACAGCCTGATGAGTACGGTCTCGTTCGCGAAAAAGGTGGGCGGAAACTGGACGGGGCTCATCCGCAATTACATGCTGTTCACCGACGATCAGAGTCGCGCGGGCTCGCAGTTACAGAACCGATTCCAGATCGGTGCGGCATATCGTCCGCTCGAAACCAACAACCTCGATCTTCTTCTCCGTTACGAGAACAAACTCGAGCGCAACGACGAACTTGCCGTCGATGAGGATCGACGCGTCGATATTTTGTCGGCCAGCTTGAATCTTCACCCGAGCCGACGCTTATGGGTGTCGGGACGTGTGGCGGCCAAGGATGTGAACGAAACTTTGGTGGATGTCGAGGACGACTATCGCGCCTGGCTCTTTGCCTCCCGAATCATTTTCGAGATCTCACCGCGGCTTGACGTAAGCGCCATGGCGGGGGTCATGGTGAGCTCCGACGACAACGTCCGGGATGAAGCGTTCGGACTCGAGGTAGGTTATCTCATCAAGGAAAATATTTGGCTGAGTGTCGGCCATAACTTCGTGGGTTTCTACGACCGAGATCTGTCGGGTCGTGATCCGACCCAAAGCGGCTGGTACGTCCGGATGCGTATGAAGTTCGACGAAAAGCTGTTGCAAAGCCACGACCAATAGGTCTTGTGCGGCCCACTAGAAGGAAGATGGGGTCTTTGAGACGGGCAACAGCGGGCATTGTGAGTGCCGCCGTTCTTGCGCTCGGTATCGCCTTCTATGGTGAGCCGTCGGTCCTTCGCATTTCTGCTTGCTTTTGCGATCCCCAAACCCACTAGCGCGGATTCTGCAAACTCCGATCACTCACAAAGACCTCTGGTCGTTCCTCGCCCGATCGCACTGAATTCGACCCTCTGGTAAGCGCGAATTGACTGAGTGGGTAAGGTTTTTGTCCAAGGGAACTCTTCGCGGATGCAGATCCACGGGTAACGCGCGGTCGGTGACGATCAACCCTGAATTCCTCTGCCTGACGTGCGTTGAAAGACAGGGTAGGTCAGGGCGTTAGGCCAGATCAACTGTGTACCGGTAAATCAGGTATCCTACCCCCGCTACCAACCTCCCGGTCCCCGCCGGACCCGGAGCCTGCCAGCCGTGACGAACACTTCCCCCGATACCTCATTCGCTGACCTTGGCTTGTCCGCTGAACTCGTGTCGGCGCTTGTCGCCGTGGGCTACGAGTCGCCATCGCCCATCCAGCGCGAGACGATTCCGACGCTGCTCGAGGGCCGTGACCTCATCGGTCAAGCCCAGACGGGCACCGGCAAGACCGCGGCCTTCGCGCTGCCGATCCTCTCGCGCATCGATGTGACCCGGCGCGAGCCGCAGGCGCTCGTGCTCGTGCCGACCCGCGAGCTTGCGATCCAGGTCGCCGAGGCTTTCCAGAAATACGCGAGCCACATGCCGGGGTTGCATGTGTTGCCGATCTACGGC
>Ga0315906_10009563_pt1 | contig 11498 bp, 8 predicted proteins | sample LakEriMetagenome_4_FD_203526 | JGI IMG/M metagenome (GOLD analysis project Ga0315906, IMG submission 203526) | Freshwater fungal communities from buoy surface, Lake Erie, Ohio, United States - Buoy 2 MA122 | ecosystem: Environmental > Aquatic > Freshwater > Lake > Lake biofilm | place: USA: Lake... | reverse complement strand
CCCCCTTTGCGTTCTGGGGGCATCATCACCAACATCATCATTCGTCGGCAGCTGCGTCCTCGACGACGACGGCTATGACGCCGGCGCCGACGGCAACCCCATTGCAGCCGCCGCCTTCTGCCACCACCACCGCCACAACCACCGCCGCCGCCGTCCTCTTTAGCGATGACGTGCCCCTGGGCCCGCCTTCCACATCGCGCCCCAACCAGCACCCTGCCCGTTTGGCCCTGAGCGCGCGCTGCGCCCCGCGTTCGGCACTGCTGGCGGCGACGCCGGCAGCGGCAGCCGCAAGGATGACGGCGGGCGAGGCGCCTCGGCCAGGCGAGCAGCAGTCTGCCGACGGCCCGTCCAAGCGCGGCGGCAGGGACCACTACTACTATGACGGCGACGGCGGCGAGGGACACCACGCTGCTGCTGCCTCGTCTCTGTCGGTGCGGTTTGAGGCGGCGGCGCTCGCTGACGCTCACGCGGCCAGCTGCTGGCGGCCGCCGCGCGACCCGACGCCGCACCCGAGGGTTGGTGCGGTGGCGGAGATGGAGACGGCTGTCGTCGTGCCGTTCTCGTCCGCGGCTGCGGCCTGGCCTCTTGCGGCGATGCCTGCTTTGCCGCCGCTGCGCGTGGTTGGTGGCGGTGGGGGTGGTGGTGGAGCAGGATCAGCAGGAGCAGCACCAGCAGCCGTTCGATTCGAGGGCGCGAGGACGACGCCGCCCCCTGCCGCGGCTGCCGACGAGGCCAAGACTGCGACGACGGCCCCTTCGGGCGCCGTGAGCGTCTTCAGCCTGCACAGCGACGCGCGCTGCTTCACGCCGCACCCTGTCGTGGCGGCCGCGCACGCGGCTGAGGAGCAGCAGCAGCAGGAGTCAGGAGCGGCGACAGCATTGCCGCAACGCCTCTCGTACGCGCAGGTGGCCGCCTCGCCCGTGAAAAAGGCTGGGCCGACTCCTTCCATCTTCCCCTCGGCGCCTCCTCCTGGTGCAGGCATTGCGCGCCCGAGCGACGTCCGCACCGAGCCCGCGCCGCTGCTTGGTGGTGTTGCTGCTGCTGCTGCTGCCGATCCGACCGCTGCCGACGACGGCCGCTGCGACACGCCGCGCCCGTCCGAGCGTCTGGCGGCGGCGTCGGCCAAGGCGGCCGAGATGCAGGTGCTTGGTGGTGGTGGTGGGGGGGGTCCGGCGGTCGTCGTGATGCCGCTGCCGAGGGCGCCGATGCAGTGAAGGGGCCGTTTTTTTTTTCTTTCTTCTCCTTTTTCCCCCGCTGCCGCCGCCGCCGCCGTCTAAAACCATCGCTTCTTGGTCTCTCTCGCGCCCGTATCTGTACACGAATATAACAAAAACACCAAAACCGCGCTGTTATAAACTCCATTTTTTCTCTAGCCAATGAACACGGGCACGATCACGATGCGCGGGCCGCCGCCGTTGCCGCCGCCGCCGCCAAACAGCCCCCCGAGCCCTCCTCCTCCTCCTCCTCCTCCTCCTCCTCCTCTTCCGCCGCCCTGCTGCTGCACCGTGTTTTGGGTCGCGCCCGCGTGGATGTTGATCGGGTTGTTGACGGAAACGGGCGTCGACGTCTGTATGATGATTGGCTGCTGGGACGCCGTGGAGGGCAGGCCCGCGGGCAGCTGAAAGGCGGTCGTGGTGGTGGGGCCGGGAGCAACGGCGGCGGCTGCGACCGTCGCTTTCTGCTGCTGCTGCGCCAACGCCGCCTTGCTCATCAGCAGGAACGACAGCACGTTCTGCCGCAAGGACGACCCCAGCCTCGACGCGCCTTCTCGTATTGCGGCGACCGCCGCGGGCGAGGCGCCGCCGCCAAAGTTTCTCAGCAGCAGCAGCTTGCGCGACGTTGCAAGTGGGGGCGCGGCCGGCCCGTCGTGCTGCCGCTGTTGCCGCCGCGATCCGTTGCACGCTCCCGCCGATCCTGCTCCGACGCCCGGGTTCTCGGTCAGGGGGAACAGCTCCAGCAGCGCCAGCAACAGCAGCAGCGACAGGGGCCGCGGTCGCAACCGAGGCCTGTGGTGATATCGTCGCCGCTGCGCCATTTTGTTTGCGTCGTGCGGGGGAGGCGACGGGCGGCGGGCGGGGCGAGCGCTCGCGGCGCCGCCGAGAGAGAGAGAGAGAGAGACGCACGCACAAGGGTGGTTGTTTTCGGGGTGCCGCGCGCGCGTGTTTCGACGTGCGTGTGTCTTTTCCCGAAGTAGACTCGAGTAGGAATCGGACTTGTGGGAAAGTGTGTGCCGGAGCGAGACAAGGAGGCGAGCAGGCGGATCTTGGGGGGGTCAAAGAGAGGCGGCGAGAGAGAGGGGCGGCGACGGCGACAGGAGGACGTCGCCTCGCGCTCGCCTTCCCTCCTCTTGGCCCTTTGTTTCGCCTTCATCTCGGCCTCCCTCTCGACTCCCTTCTCTCTCTTCTTTCTTCCGGTCTTCACACGCAACACTCAAACCAAAAAAATCCAAGCCGATCACCAACCACCAAACAACAACAGCAACCATGCCCCCCCACCGCCGCTCCTCGCCCCCACCGCCAGCGCTCGCCCTCCTCCTCCTCGCGCTGCTCGCGGTCGGCAGCGCAGCAGGTGCCGCCGCCTGCGAAGCTCGCGACGCGCCGCCCACTCTCCCGACCCCAACCCCAACGCCTCGCCGCTTCCTCTTGCAGCAGCAGCAGCAGCGCAACCCGGGAGTCCCCATCATCAACGCCTTTGCTTCCTCCCCCGTCTCGCTCAACGGCGGCATGGTGTCGTCGGGACCCGCGCCGAAGACGACGGCGTCGCTGCCTCCCTACGCAAAACCCGCCGCCTTGCGCGCGGCGGCCCCGAAAATCAACTCGGCGACGGGCGGCGGCGGTCTGTTTGGCGCAGGGCTCATCGGTGGCCCTGCACAGCCCTCGACCGTCGTCGTCCTCCCTACTCCTGCCCCAGCCATTGTCCCGCCCGTCGTCACAGGCCCTCCGACCGTGCTGCCCGGCGGCGACATCTTTGGCGATGGCGGCGGAGGCGGCTTGGGCCTCGGCACCAACATCGGCACGTCCACGCCCGTCTCGGTCTCTTCGCCCATCAACGTCTCGACCCCTGTGCGCCAGAGCAGCGTGCAGCGCGGGCCTAGCACCAGGGCCTTTTTGCCGCTGGCGGGGGCGGCAAAGGCTAGGCGCGGTGCCAACGCTGGCTCGGCGCTTGGAGCGTTGGGCGCTCTCGGAGCTGCTGTTAACTTGCTTGGGTGAAAGAGGACTCGACTCATTCCCTCTGTGTCTCTTTTGTGTCTGTCTCCATCTCGTGATTTCGGCGTTTGTGTTACTCGAAAAAAGCCCGCCCGCCGTTCAGCCGCCCCCGCCTCCCCCTCCTCCTCCTCCCTGCTGACCCTTCTTCTCCTTTTGCCGCTGCCGCTTGCGCTGCCACTTGGAAAGGAACGCAGGGTCCACCTGCAAGAGGGCCGCGCGCGCGTCGGCCGCGCGGTTGTTGTTGGCAGGTGCTGCTGCCGCCGCCGCCGGTGCCGCCGTCGCCTTGGCGCGAGCGTCCTCGTCCTCGTCACTGCTGCTCTCGCTGCTGCTGCTGCTCGGCGTCGCAGTTCTCCGCCGCCGGTGCCCTCCTTGCTTGCCGCCGACCAGTTGCTTGCCCAGTTGTCGCTCCAGTGGGGTTGCTGCCCCGGCGAGGAGGTAGGGTGCTTTTGATGGTGGCGGCGGTGGGGCCGCGCCAAGCCCCGCTCGCGGCGCCAGCCGTGCCGAGCCGAAAAACGGGTCGTCGGCGTCGTTGGTGGTGGTGTTGCATCCACCCCTAGCTTTGGCTCGTGCGTCCGCCAGTAGCTCGGCCGGGGTTGAGTTCATCCAACGGGCGACCTGGGAAAGAGAGGGGGGTGGAAGGGGCGGGTGAGTGAGCGAGGGCGTCGGCGAAGCGGCGGTGACGGCGGTCGACGTTTGGCCGGTGAGCGTTGTCGTTTCTCCTCCCCTCCCATTCAAGGCTTACCACGCTGAGCGCCGCGCCCGAGGGCACGACCTGTACTGGAGCCGCGCCATCGTCCCCTGGGGGCGCTGCCGCGGAGGATGTCGGGGCGGAGGCGGAGGCTCGTGCTCCTCCTCCTTCCGCCTCGCCCGCCGGCCTCTTGTTCTTCTTCTTCGTTTTGTGGATGTGGTGGTGCTGCTCGGCGCCGTGGTGGTGGTGGTTGGTGTTCATTTTTCGCAGTACATTGAGCGGTGGCGCGGGGAATGACGACGTGAGAAGCCCGCCCGCCCCCCAGCGCCGTCTATTGGCGTCCCGCCGCCGTCCGCCGCTGCCCGACCTCCAGCTGCGCCGCCGGCGGGCTGTCTCAAGTCCACAGCCTCCGTCTCGTTCTCGCGCCCGCCCGCCACGCACACAAACGCAAACGCACACCTGACCCAATCCTCGCCTTTCTGCCTGCATCGAGCACGCACGCACACATATACGCCTCTATTTCGCCATGACACGCCGCGCGCGCGCGCTGTGAAGAAGAGGAGGAGTCGAGGGGCGCAACTGAAAATCTCCGCAATGGACCGCTCCGACGACGCAGAGAGGTACGAGCGGGAGGGCCGACTGAATTCAGGGCGAGGCTCCTGTGCGTGGGGTCGATCCGCGCGCGCGATTCATAGCGCGCGGACTGGGAGACGCGGCGGGGAGGAGGCCTTGGGCGGGCGCGCGGGCACAAGGGGAGGAGAGAGGAGAGTGGAGAAGACTAAAAAAAGCATCCTCTCCAGCCAACCAACCCACAACCCACAACGAAACAACACAGGACCGCCAAGGCGGCAGGCGCCATGGCAGGAGGGGCAGGAGCAGCAGCATCAACCTCGAGCTTCGACCTTTTAGCCGCAGGCACGCGCCCCCACTCGGCGGCAGCAGCCGTGGCGTTGCCGTCGCCGCGCTCGGCAGCGGCCGCGTCCGCCGCCGCTTCTGCCGCCAAGGCCGCCGTGGCGGGCCTGGTCGTCTTTGCCTCAACCGGCCATCGCCACCACCATCGCCACCACCACCACCACGCCGTCGACGAGGATGACGAGGCGCTGCTGCGGCAAGCGGCGCTCGGATGCCGTCTGTCGCTCGGGGACGACGACGAGGAGGGCGACGTTGGGCAGCCGAGTCAGCAGCAGCAGCATCAGCCCAACGGCAGGACGCACGGCATCACCATCAACGCAACATCGGCCCCCTTGCGGATGGATGACCCGTCGCTGCAGCCGTTCTACTACCCGGCGCCTACGAAGCCAGGGCCCGGGGTGTGGGGGCCGGCCGGCGGCAACGCCACGGACGAGGGCGGTGGCGGCGAAGGCGGACAAGGCAAGAGCGGAAGCGGTCGGATACCCGAGCGCTCGAGCCTCGCTGGCGACAGCGGCTTTGCTGCCGGGGCCGCTGCTGCCGCGGCCGCTTTTGAAAAGGGCGGCGGGCAGGCACGTGGCACGCATTTGCTGTTTGGTGCTGGTGGTGGTGGCGGCAGCGGCAATGGCAGCAGCGCAGGAGGTGGTGATGGTGCGGCTGCAGAGCCGGCCGACCAGTCGCAGCAGCAGCATCAAAAGCAGCAGCAGATGCCGTTTGGGTCGGTGCGCAGGCCGACAGCTACAGAGGCGCTCGCTGTGCTCAGCAACAGTAGCAGCGGCGGTGGCGGTGGCGGCGCGGGCGCTCCAGGCCCAAGCCGCCGCAACGCGCCGCCGCCTCACCCTCCTGCCGCACAACAACAACAAGCCGCAGCCGCCGCACCCTCCGCGCCCTACTACACTCAGCCTGGGTTGGCCTGGGGAGCCCAAACCAACGCTGCGCGAAAGAGCAGCAGTGATGGTGGTGGCGGCGGCGCGGCAGCCGCAGCGGCCGCGGCTGGAGCGGCCGCCATGGCCGCGCGCCTGCCTCCTCCACCTGCTGGCCAGCCGCATGCCTACTACCAAGGCGCGATGGCTGCTGCTGCTGCTGCTGCTGCGGCTGCTGCTGCGGCGGCGGCGGCGTCGACAAGGAGCCGCGGCGGCGGTGGCGGCGCGGCTGCGACGGGGGCGGGGGCGGCGGCCAGGCAAAAGCAGAGGCAGCAGGCGCGCAAGTCGAGCGACAGCGGCTGCCCAGCTCAATCTTCCTCGCCTACGGCCGCCGCGTGCCGGCTGAGGCTGCCAGACGCCCTGCCTGGATCGCCGCCCGAGCCTGCAGCGGTTGCTGCGGCGGCCGCTAATGCCGAGGCGGAAGGGCGGCAGCAACAACAGCAGCAGCAACACCACCAACAACAGCAGCAGCACCAGCACCACCAACCGATGATGCAACAGCCACCCATGATGCACCACCAACCGATGATGCAACAGCCACCCATGATGCACCACCCCCCACCGGTCGCCTATATGCTGCACGGCATGCCTCTGCCGCAGCCGCTGCCGATGCCGCTGGCGCCCCCGGTGCCGCCGCCTCGGCCGCCACCACCACCACCACCACACTCGTCCGCGTCGCGGACGACGCACAGCGTGTCGCAGCCCTTTGCCGCGCAGCCAGGCGCTGCCATCATGCTCCCTCCTCCTGCTGCGCTTATGGCCCAACCACCCTACCCCTTTTTCGGCGGCGCTGTGCACGGGCCGCCGCAACCGCCTCCTTCCTGGCCAGGGATTGTGCTGCCGCACCAGCAGCCGCGGCTGTGGGGCGCGCCTGTTGTGATGCCGCCGCCAATGCCGATGCCGCCGATGCCGGTGCCGGGTGCGGCCTACCACGAGATGCATTATGACCATCACCAGCAGCAGCAGCAGCAGCAGCAGCAGCAGCAGCAGCAGCAGCAGCAGCAGCACGACTATTACTACCACCACCAGCAGCAGCACCAGAACCAGCACCAACACCACCCGCGCCAAGGCCAGCAGCAGCACCGGCGCGGCGGTGGCGGCGGAGGCGGTGGCGCTGCCGCTTCTGCCGCCGTTTATGCCGCCGCCGACCCCAACGGCGGCACCCGCCTCGTGTCGTCCCTGGCCATGTTCGACCAGTACGACTCGCGCGGCTTGCAGCAGCGGTTGGACTCGTTGTCGCGTGGCGGTGGTGGTGGTGAGGAGGAGGAGAAGGAGGGCGAGGGCGGCAACGGAAACGACGACCGCGAGGCGGCGCTCGTCGAGGTGTGGCGCGAGTCGATCCAGCCACGCGCGGCAGAGCTTATGCTCGACGTCTACGGCAACTACGTGATCCAAAAGGCGGTCGAGCTTGGGAAGCCTGGTGGCGTGGTTCACCGTGAGCTGCTCGACTGTTTGATTGGGAGGCGGCGGAAGGCTGAGGGGGGAGAAGAAGCGAAGGGCGAGGAGGGGAGCGGCGACGACGACAACGACGACAACAAAGGCGGCGACGGCCACACGCTGGCCGAGCTGTCGCTGCAGACCTACTCTTGCCGCGTCGTGCAAAAGGCGTTCGAGAAGTTTGACGCCAGGATGCGCAGGCAGCTGGCGCGCGAGCTGTTTGGTGGGGGTGGTGACAACGCGACCGCAGCAGCAACAGCCACGAAAACGACGGTGCGCCTGGTGTGCGACCAGAACGCCAACCACGTCGTGCAAAAGGCGGTCGAGAAGGCGCCCCTGTCCGCAGTGGCCGTGCTCGCTGGGCAGATGATTGGACGCGCCGCCACCCTGAGCGCGCACCCCTTTGGCTGCCGCGTCATGCAGCGCGTGCTCGAGAGGTGCTGCTTGCCGGCAGATGCGGTGGTGGAGAAGGAGGGCGAGGGGGACGCTGTTGCTGCCGACAGCGCCGCCGCCGACAACGCCGCCTCTGCTCGCTCGCACGGCGCCGCGCTGATGCGCGAGGTGCTCGAGCAGTGCGTCCCTCTGGCGCACGACCAGTACGGCAACTACGTCGTGCAGCACATTGTCGAAAAGGGCGGGGCAGTGATGGCGGCGGCGGGGGGTGAGTGGGGCAGCGGTGGTGGTGGTGGTGGTGGTGGTGGGAATGGTGGAGGGGGCAGCGACGCCGCTCCCGCCTCTGCCGCCCTTCCGCCCTCGTCCTCGCCCTTTTGGTCGGCCGCGCGCCGCGCTTGCGTGACCGCCCTCGCGCCCTGCGCCTCGAGGCTCTCACACAACAAGTTTGCGTCCAACGTGATCGAAAAGTGCTTGATCCACGCGGATGAGAGCTGGGGGGTGGAGGAGGGCGGCGAGGAGGCAAGCACGACGACAACGACCACCACCGCGCCACCACCCCCGCCTCCGGGCAGCAAGGCCTCAATGATCGACGCCCTGGTGCACGGCAGCGTCGGTGGAGAAAGCGACGACGACCCCCTGGCGAGCATGATGCGCGACCCGTTCGCCAACTACGTCGTGCAGCGGCTCGTCGAGGTGTGTTTGAGGATGAGTGGCGGTGGTGGTGGGGCGGTGGCGGCGGAGGGCGCCGCGGCCCCGGCCTCCACCACCACCTCTCCACAGCATCGTCAGGCGTCCGAGGTGCTCGATCGCGTGCGCGCGCAGATGGCCGAGCTGCGTCGGACGGCGCAGGGCAAGCACATCGTGTCGCGCATCGAGCGCTTGATGGAGGGCGGGTCGGTGTCGTCTGCGGCCTCTGCGGCGGTGCGGAGCAGCGGGAGCGGGAGCGGCAGCAGCAGCGGCGGCGGCGGCAATGGTCCTGCGCGCGGCGGCGGCGGCAGGCGCGGCGAGAGCAGGGGTCCCGTGACCGCCCGGCGTTACTACCCGGGCCTTGTCGGTGGGCACCAGTTTTGAGCAGGAAGCAGCGGTCGGGGTTTTTTGTGTTTTATTTTTCTTGTCATTTCACGCGGCTCGAGATCGCGAACATGTGTCGCGCGCGCCTTTGTCGCGCCGCGTCGCGGGTCTGGTCTTTTCTTCTTCTCTCCTCCCTCCCCAATTTTCTCACCCAACATATTAACGAACAACAACATTTTCGTTCTGCGCCAATCCGCACGCTTGAGACGCTCCTTGCTCTGGCAAGATTGCGTTTTTGACTCGTTTTTTTTTCTGTCGCCCCGAAAACAACATCGACGCCCGGCTAGAAAAAAAAACTCCCCCATGGACGCCCGCCGCCTCGCCTTTGCGCTTCTCACCGTCGCGGCCGCGGCGATTTCCTTTCCTCGCGCGGCTGCGTGGGGTGGGCCGCAGGTGGTCGTCGTGCCTCAGCAGATTGTGGGCGGCGTCGGTTTTCCCGTGGCTGCGACCGCGAGCGTGGCGACGAGCGGGGCTGTGTCTGGCGGAGGAGGGGTCGTGGTCAACACCCCTGTGACCGTGCAGACCCCTGTCACCCAGAACAATGTGCAGATTGCTCGGGGCGGTGGAGGTCTCGGCGGCGGGCTGTTTGGGCGCCGCTGAAGAGGAGAGAGGCGGGACGACGACGACGACGGCGATCGTTGGTGGGGGTAGTGGTACATTACAACAGGCGGAGGTCGTTCTAGGTTGCGTTGTTCAAAAGCACAAAAGAATACGGGAAAAGAATAGGGGGGCGTCTGTTTGTCTCTCAGGCGACCCAGAACCAAGGAACAAAAAAGTTCCAAGGCCAAGGGCGTCAAGGCGCTCGTTGTCTCTCTCGGTCTCTCTCTCACTCACTCTCACAAGGGGGAAGGTGTGTGTGTGTGTGTCACTCTCGCTCTCTCTGTCTCTCTCGCTCTAATCCGATCAGTCAGGTGGTAGGCAGGCAGGGGCGGCGCAAAGCTCATCAGGCGTCACCGCCGCTGCCGCCGTCAGTCGCGTTGCCGCCGCCATCTCCGCCTCCGCCCGACTCTCCGCCCGTCGCTCCTCCACCCGCAGCACCATCAACACGCCTAGGCCACGGCGAGCTCGGGCCCTGCGCGCTCTTGGCCGCGGCCGCGGCGGGTGCGGGTGGAGGCGGCGGCGGCTTCTGTGCGCCATCACCACCCGCCGCCGCCGCCGCCACCGACGACGCCTCGGGCGGCGGAGAGGCTGGTGGCTGCTTGCCCGACGACGACGACGCCGTCGGATGTGCGGCCGCGGGCGCGTTGAGCGCGCGCTCCAGCAGCGAGATCATGTCGGGGGAAGGCGAAGAGGCGCGCGAAGATGAGGAAGACGAAGGCGTGCTGCTGCCGGTGTTGCCACTGTTGCTCCGGTGCGTCGGCCTGTTTTGCCTCGCCGCGTCGAGCCTTTGCCGCTCTTGCTCGGCTGCGGCCGCCGCACGATCGGCCGCGTCTTGGGCGGCGAGACGAGGAGCCTCAAGCAGCTCCGGGTGCGACGGGATGGACGAGGGGACGGTTGGGGTTGTTGCTGTAGAGGAGGAGTCTCCTGGGGACGGCTGCTGTGGCTGCTGCTGCTGCTGCTGGTCTGCCGCCGCCGCCGACCCCGCACCACCACCACCTGCCTCGTCATCCTCGCTCACCGTCCCTGTAACCGTGCCCGTCACGGTCGCGCCGGCGCTGCCCTCGGTGCTGCTGCCGCTGCTCCCGCTGCCGTTGCCACCACTGTTACCAAGCCCTGCCAGCGACGCCCCCACTGACCCAGCCAACGCCTCGCGAAGCAAAGAAGCATTCTCTTCCCCGACCGCCGACAAGTCCTGCACAAACTCGGCCGCCAGCTGCGTGCGGATGTCCATGATGCGCTGCGCGATCGAGCGTGGGTCGACACCCACGCCACCTCCACCAGCCGTAAAGGGCGTGCCGTCTCGGCCTAAAGACCACCGCGCCGCCTCGGGTCTCATCGACAACAAGCGGCGCAGCATAGCTTCTCCCGAGATCTCTTCCCAGCTCCCCTCTTTAGGGATCGGGTAGGCTTTGTAGAACGCGAGGAGCCAGCCGTACACGTTTGGGTTGGTCTCCATCAGGTAGACCATGAGGGTTTTTGTGGCGCTGTTGGTTTGGTGTTGGGTTGGGGTTTGGGGGTTGGGAGGAGTGAGCGCGTTTGTGAGCAAAAAGGAGGCGCCGAAAACGACGGGCAAAAACGGCTGCAAAAGCCACCCACTCACCGCTCGGTCAGCAAGCCCACGAGGCGGTCGCGGTTGCCGTCGCGCAGGGGCGAGTCCGTGGGCGAGCGCATCCAAGCAGGGCGCCCGCGCCGACGCTGCTGCTTCTTGCCGCTGCCGCTGGACGACGACGAAAAGCGGTCCGAGCGTGGGCGCGACGATGGGCGCGGCGGCGGGTCGTTGTTGTTGTTGTTGTTGTTGTTGGTGTTGCCGTTGTTCGGGTCGCCGCCGTTACCGCCGTCCATCGCGCGGCAGGCCAGTGGGGATGAGCGGCGATGCGTCGTGGTCGTCAGCAGCACGACGGCGGGGGGTGCTGCTGCGGCGACGCGCGGCGCCGACGCCGACGCCGACGCCGGCGTTCCTCCTCCTCCTCCTCGCAACCTGAGCAGCATCGCTGCTGCTGCTGTTGCTGCTAGATCGAGCTTGTGTGTGCGCGCGTGTGTCCCGCGGCCCTCTCTCTGAGGAGATGGCCGCTTGCGGAAAAGAGTGGGTGTGTGTGCGAGGGTTGCGCCCTGTGGTTTGGTAGAAGGGCCTCGCTCTTCCTCTCAAAACGCCTGCGCAGCAATCACGCCCCAACTGGCAAGAAGCAAGGCGCGCGCGCGCGGCGGGCGGGCGGAGGGGCGGCGGAGGGGCGCGGGTCGGGCGTGACAGGAGGAGGGAGCCACGCGCGCGCT
>Ga0315906_10009561_pt1 | contig 11499 bp, 12 predicted proteins | sample LakEriMetagenome_4_FD_203526 | JGI IMG/M metagenome (GOLD analysis project Ga0315906, IMG submission 203526) | Freshwater fungal communities from buoy surface, Lake Erie, Ohio, United States - Buoy 2 MA122 | ecosystem: Environmental > Aquatic > Freshwater > Lake > Lake biofilm | place: USA... | reverse complement strand
CTGCCAAGGTCTTGTTGTGACTCAAGATCAACGTCGGGCGTTGCACCTGTTCAATCACATTTGCCATGGTGAAGGTCTTGCCGGATCCAGTTACCCCCATGAGAACCTGATGGGGAACGCCTCGACGCAGTCCTTGCGCCAAGGCCTTGATCGCCTGCGGTTGATCTCCAGCAGGAGTGTATTGGCTATCGAGTTCGAAGGGTTTATTAATCATTCGCTTAAGGGGTTTACTTGAGATCCGTTCACAGAATTCGATACCTTCAGGTAGCGAGCGAGATTTCTGACCCTCTGCTCTTTGATTCCAGGAACCTCGGAGAGTTGATCAAGGCTTTGGAAAGGACCCAACTCAGATCGCCGCTGGAGAATCGCACGCGCGAGTTTGGGACCTAAGCCTGGTATCAATCGGAGTTCCTGCTCGGTCGCATGATTTAAATCGACCGTCCAGTTCTCGACGAGTTGTCCGTCCGTCAGATCGCTTGTTGTTCGTATCGAGCGTTGGTAAATGATCCAGCCTGCAACCAAAACGATTGAGAGGATAGCTAGCAGGGCCAAAGCGCGACTGGATCGACCGAGCGAATGCTGAACACTTCGCTCCCAGCCCACATCTGCTGATGTTTCACCGTCCTTGGAATGGCTCAATGCGTCAGTCCCTTGGGGCTTCTATAGGGTTCTGAGTTGGGATAGAACTTCATGCACGATACGATTGATCACCTCGTCGCTAGCCCCTGCAGCGACCTTGTGCGCAGGCAAAGGGCGAGATTGCACGAAATCAAATCCTGCAAGCATCTCCTGCAACTTGCGCTGTGTCGCTTCGGCTGCCGTGGATTGTTGAGGCGAAAGGGGTTGACGCGATTGACCTAGATCCCAACCTCGGATCTTGGCACCTCTTCGGAACCCTTCTGGGAACTCCAAGGTTGCGATCATCGCATCGAACAGAGGCAAGAGTCGGTATTGCAACTGCATGGCCCGATCCCATTGGCCGGCTTTACAAGCCTCATAGATGGCTCGGGTCAATTCAGGTACCACGCCGCTTGTGGCATTGGTCCCACCATCGCAACCGACCATGAGCATGGGAACCAAAGACGCATCCCATCCTGTGAGAAAAAAGAAGTCTTTGCGAATCGGTCGCACCTCGGAGATCATCCTCATCATGTGGGGAATATCGCCAGAACTATCCTTGATCCCCACGACTCTCGGGCATTCCTCGGCGAGCCGTTTGACAGTTGCCACATCGATGGGTGAGGCAAATGCGGGAATGTTATAGAGGGTCACGTCGATCGACACGTGATCGGCGATCTCTTTGAAGTAAGCAAAGACGCCATCGGGTGCAAGCCGGTAGTAGAAAGGGGCGACGATAGCAACCGCGCGGCAACCAAGGTTTCCGTAAAGATCGCAAGCCCTTATCGTCTCAGCGACGTTGGCTTCGGCCGCACCAGCAAGGATTGGGACTCGACCGCGAGTTTGGTCGACGACCACCTCGATGACACGCCGCCGCTCCTCAGGAGTAAAGCGAACGAATTCACCCGTGCTACCGTTGGGGTAAAGACCATGGACACCCCGCTCGATGAGCCAATCAACGTAGGCACGAAGCTTATCCTCGTCGAGTCGACCCTGTGCATCCAGGGGGGTAATGTTGGGGGTAAAAATACCGGAAAGTGGCTGGTTCATATTTGGTAAGATATCACAGTTACGTTGGGTTTTCCATGACTCGGCCCAGGGAGTCTAGGTTCCGATTTGCCACATGGGTTTGGTTTGCTAGCCATGGGGAGGATCGGTTCGAGTAAAAAGTTTTCCTAGGAAGGCAAAAAGGTTACAATCGATCCAAGCGGAATTTGAAGGCGAATCCCAAGGCGAACCGAAAGATCAAACAGGATGCAGATCGCATTGTTTTTTGGGCAAACTGCAAACGCAAGGCAGATGGGGATCGACTTTTTCGATCTGCTAGTTCGAGGTGGGGTATTCATGATCCCCATCGGGCTAATGAGTTTGCTCGTGGCCACCTTCGTGTTCGATCGCTGGATCGGACTTCGCCGAGGTAAGCTCATGCCCAGACGCGTTGTGAACTTGCTGCGCGGCGCAAGCAAACTCGGAACGCTTGACCCGGTCGAGACACTGAAGTTGTGTCCGGGAGAATCGGCTTTGGAGCGTGTGGTGCGTGCCACTTTGAATCGCGCTGGCAGGCCCAAAAGTGAGATCCAAGGAGCGCTTAGCGACACCCTTCAGCGCGAGGTCGATCGGGCTTATGCCAACGTCCGCTGGTTGAATCTCGGTGCAGGCATCGCCCCCCTTTTAGGCCTATTAGGAACCGTCTGGGGCTTGATCCGTGCCTTTCACGACACGACCAAACTGACCGCGGGGCAAAACCGCGCTGATTTTCTGGCGGTAGGTATCTATGAGGCCTTGGTCACAACCTTAGCAGGCCTGATGGTTGCGATTCCTGCAGCGATCGCATCGCATTATTTCGAAGGACGCATCACTCGAATTTTTGGCGACATCGATGAATTGACTGGCCAGATGATCGACAATCTTGAAAGTCACTCCCATACGATTCCTCCGCCAATTTCTGCTAAAGGCAGAGTTTCTTGATATAATTGAGGCTCCTTTGCCTGGTTCTGTTACCCTCATACATCACAAAAGCCCGCCTCGATATGTCTGCATTTCTTCCGCAGCAAGAGTCTAGCATTGTAGCTTTCTTCCGTAAGTTGCAGTGCCAAATGAGTCGTACTAAGTATCGGTACAACTATGAATATCTAGCCGATATAGCGGTTCTTGATAAGTTGCATTGGAGCGATGAGCCAAAATTGGAATGGGTCAAGGTGGTTGCTGCTCGGGCTGGTTTTTTATTGAAGAACCAGTTGCATGTAGCAGAGGATCAAATTCAAAGGCAAGCGGCTCATCAGAAGTTGAAGGCCTTAGCCGAAGCTAAAGACGCTGAGGTGATTTTACGTCGAGTTGTCTATGAGGTCTTGCACATGGACGGCTTAGGAGTCTCTGATTCCTACCGTGCAAAATCGATGTCTGATTATGAATCGATATTCAAAGGCATTCCGTTGCCTACAGTCGCAACCAATTACCGCTGCGACATCGAGTTTGGACTTAAACGGCTCATGGGTGCAAATCCGGTCATGATTCATCATGTCTCAAAACTACCAGATAAGTTTCCAGTCCAAGAGGAGCATTTCAAAAAAGCCATTGGCGCTTTGGTTTCAAAGATTGTCTCTGGATCCAGCGGGCATTCTACCAAAGTCGCCCTGCATACTCATCCAGATGCTGCTTGGATTACCAAGGGTAGTTCCGATAGTCTCGAGCGTGCCGCCGACGAAGGCCGGTTGTTCATGCTCGACTATGTGGATTTCGTTGGTGCAGAGCAAGGCACTTTTCCACATGGCAAAAAGTACCTCTATGCTCCCATGGCTTTGTTTGTATCTGCTCTTGGCGGCGGCCCGCTCTTGCCTATCGCAATCCAATGCGAGCAGACACCCAGCAAATCCTTTCCAATCTTTACCCCTGCCGATGGGATTGCTTGGTTGATGGCCAAGTCGATCATCGACATTGCCGATGGAAACTATCACGAAGCTGGAACACATCTTGGGAAAACGCATTTGGTCATGGAACCGTTTGTTCTTGCATCGCTCCGCAATTTGGCTTGGCGACACCCGCTAACGCAGTTGCTCGCGCCCCATTTCGAAGGAACTCTTGCCATCAATGACATGGCTTGGAGGCATCTGATTGCTGACAGAGGTGCGGTTGATCGCTTGATGGGTGGCAGCATCGCCACTTCCCGGGGCTTGGCTGTAAAAACGGTCCAAGAGATGAGCATTCGCGATAGCATGCTTCCGATGTCCTTTGCTGCCCGTGGGGTTGCCGACCAAGAACGACTTCCCAACTACGCCTACCGCGACGACGCCCAACTTTACTGGGAGTCCATTTCCAAATGGGTCTCAGATTACTTAGACATCTATTATAAAAACGATCAAGACGTTCAATCCGATTATGAGCTCAAGGCATGGTTGATCGAGTTAAACTCCAAGGACGGGGGACGCCTACGCGGGTTGCCTTCGCCTGAGGAATTGACCAAATCGACTCTCACGCAAATGGTCACCTTTGTGATCTACACTTGCAGTGTTCAACATGCGGCTGTGAATTTTCCACAATACGACCAAATGAGTTACGTTCCTAACATGCCACTTGCTGGCTATCGCCCAGCACCCGGTTCGACCGACGAGCAGCTTAGCGAAGAAGATTACTTTGCGATGTTGCCCCCAATGGACATGGTCGAACTTCAGATGAATCTTGGGTATCTACTAGGAACAGTGCACTACACGCAACTGGGTCAGTATGCCAAAGGCCACTTCAAAGACCCTCGCGTCAAAGAACCCCTTGAAAGGTTTCAAAAGCAACTCAAGCATATTGGCACAGTGATCCAGGAACGCAACAAGACACGATCGGTTTACGAGACCCTCTTGCCACAAGGTATTCCTCAAAGCATCAATATCTAACTTGCAATTCGGACGGTATGAGTTGACCAAGGAACTCGGTCGCGGCAACATGGGGGGGCCAACCGAAACTGTTACATCGAGTTGACGATTTGCTGGTAAGACCAAATGCAGATACCGATGCATAAGGCAATCAGCGCCAATGTGTAGAGGATGTTGCATATCGACCAAACGATTTTCGCGCGGGTGCTAAAGGCGGGACTGAACCAAAGCAGTGGTAGACCCAATGCCCCTGTAACGCAAAAAAGAACCAGCAAGATAAATTTACGGCTCGATATCAGACGATCCCACTCTGTCGGCACACGAATCGCGTTGTGCTGTGTCGGTGCTACTGGAGAATCCGAAACTTGAGCATCAGGGGTATCGGCCTTCGGCAATTTCCTGCTCCCACTGTTTCATCAAAGGCCAATCGATCGCGCAGGTTCCAAAGTCGCTAAGGTGCAAGTAACCCTTTAGGCGATCGATCACCCGATTGATCATCTCGGGATCCTTGCGAAAATAAGGACCGTGGCTAGGAAGTAACCACTCGACAGAAGAATCCCGGATCCGTTCTAGGGAGCGGATGAACGAGGGGATATCGCTCCCGTGGTGGGCATCGATCGCACCTACCCCGCCATCCCTATAAATGTTGTCTCCGCTGAAAAGCAAATCACCGAATTGGAATGCCAATTGGCTATCGGCATGGCCAGGGGTAGACCAAACGAGCAACTCCATATCACCGATCGCGATACGATCACCATCATTGACACGATGCTCGACGGATACTTTGGGCATCGGCTCACTGATTCCTTGAGCATGGATTTCCGCGAAGGTCTGTAACCGATCCCCACTTTCCAAAAGATCTGCGGCCTTCGGGTGCGCCGTGACAGTCGTTTTCAGTATCTGCTTGGCCTTGGCCAAACCTTGACAATGATCCACATCGGCATGCGTAGCGAGGAGTGTTTTGCATTTCGAGAGCGGGAAATCCAAATCCCGAATCAAGTCAATGATCTCATCGACATTGTCTTCATAGCCGATATCGATCAGCAACCACTGGTCTTGGTCGAAAACCAGGTAAAGATTGCAGCCAATCAAGTGCCCGGCTTGAACGTTCAACTCGATGACATTTGGAAAAATCGGTTTGCGAGTGATCATGTTGGGTTTCGAAGAACCGTTCGGAGTAAAATCCAAGGGCCGTTAGAGTACCAGACTATCAGTGGACTCTCAAGAATAGACAAGCTCATCAATGTGTTGGACGCTGGCGAATCACCTCGAAAAGCAAAATAGAACCCGTTATCGAGGCATTCAAGGAATCTATTTTGCCAAACATCGGGATGTGAACAGGTAGAATTTCATCGGATTTCCAGCGATCTTCGAGTCCGTGGGCTTCGCTCCCTATGACAATTGCCGTTTTCTCCGGGTAGCTAATCGACCAATAGGGAGCTGTCTTGTCGGTACGTGCTGCAAAACACCGAACGGATCGATACGAAAGCCATGAAAAGATGTCATGCCATGAACCCGAAGCGATCGGCACGGTAAAGATTGCTCCGAGACTTGCGCGAATCGCATTGGGATTCCAAGGGTCGCAAGCCGGGTCGCTCAAAAGCACTGCGGTTGCACCCGCAGCATCTGCCGTACGCATCGCTGCCCCAAGATTCCCAGGCTTTTCCAAGCGATCAAGAACCAAAAAAAGTTCGTGGGATGAGGAGCTGGCCGTGACACTAGCTCGAGCACTTAAGCTGTCGATCGAAGTATCTAACGGGATCGCCACGGCGATGAGCTGCTGATCTTGTTGGCCATACTGAATCTTTTGCATCGCTGCTTCGGACAAGCAAGTCCAACGCATCGGTTCACCAGCTGTACGACGAGATAGAGAAGCGATTTGAGCATCGGGCCGATCCCAAGCTTGCTGGGATACGAAAATCTCTGCGATCTGAACACCCGCATCTAACGCGACGTGTATCGAAGCTGCTCCATCGATAAGAAAACGATTCTCACGCCGACGGTTCTTTGCGTCCCGCAAGCCAGCTGCAAACTTGACTCTGGGATTCGCTGGACTTGTAATCAGTTCAATATTCAAGATTCAAGTCGCACACCGGCTCCGAAGAATTTCCCTAGCAGTGGCCACTCGGGGAGTCGAACCCCGACGCCTCGCGGCACAAGATCCTAAGTCTTGCGTGTCTGCCAATTTCACCAAGTGGCCCTCAAGCGTCCGAGGATTTTAACCAACGTATCGGAAACTGTCGACCGTTGCCAGAAAAACTACCTTGGATTCGGCTTTCGCCATTGGGCGTTTGGATCCTCCTGAGTTGCATCGCTGAGCGATCCGGATGTAGCCGGGGGCAGTGGAATAGGGTCTTTGAAAGAAGATTCCACGATCCCCGTGGCCTGCACAATCCCACTTCCGATCCTATCGAGCCTTGCTCCGGCCTGAGACACCCCGTCGCTTATAGAATTGGCCGATTTCTCGACGGTGGCTCTGGTATTTTCGGTCACCAGGTTTAGGTCGTTTTGCAGCGAGGTAACCGCGTCGGTCAATGGACCATTGGAGTACGAGGAAACCGATTTGGGAGCCGGGAAACCTGGTTGCGCGGGGGCCGATGCAGGGATCGTAGGGTTCGCATAGGGAGCCGATGGCAAGTTGCTCGGGGCATTCGGAGGTGGAACGCGCGAGGGTTGATTCCACGGCATGCTCATCATGGAGTTGGTCTGACAACCGGTAAAACAGGGCATTAGGGCGGGAATAATGAGCAAAGACCAAGAGGATTTGCGTAGCCCTGTCATGGATCGACCCTTGTATTCTGAGGTTTTTATTCGATTTTCGCGCCGGCTAACAATCCAGTGGATATCCCGCACGATCTACATTCTATTGCCTCATACTCGATTCAACCGATCCGATGCAAGAGCACCCAGGGCTATCTCATCATGCCTCCTTGGGGCAAGGACAATCAATAATCATTCGTGTGCCAATCGTACGAAACTTACCGGTGAGTCCTTTTGCTCGGCGATCAACGGATCAGAAAATAGCAGGATCGCTTGATCAATCCCCAGACGATCAAATAACTTTGAACTGTCGCGCGTCCCCATAACACTCAGGGTCGTCGCAGCCGCATCGGCATCCGTCGCCTTTGAACTGATCGCTGTACAACTTTGATGTCCCAAAAGCGGCTGTCCTTTTCGAGGATCCACAAGGTGACTGTAAGACACTCCATCGATCCGAGTCGACTGATTGCGATCTCCGGATGTCGTAAGCGAACAGTTCGCAAGCGACAACTGCATGATCGGCGGGCTGTCTTTACCAAGCCCCCCGATCTGAACGATCCAACCTGATTTATCTTCAGGTGCATCCCCTAAGCGTATATCTCCCCCGATATCGATCAAAAAAGATTTGCAACCGGCTCGGGTCATTTTCTCGATAGCCGAGTCGATGATGTATCCAGTTGCGATCCCGGAAACATCGAGCACCAATCCAGGTCGGTCGACCATCACTTGATAGGTACTTGTCAAACCATCAACCGATTTCTTCTGTGTCCATTCGACATGCTGCCATCCGCTTGATTCCATGGCTTGACGTTGTTGCGATTCGCTAGGTACTCGCAGTGATTTGCGAGCTTGTTTCCATAGCTGAAAAACAGCGCCGCAGGTGATATCAAACGCGCCCCCTGAAAGCTCATACCATCGGTGCGAATGCTCGAGAACCTGATACAAATCCTCAGAAACAATCGTCGATACTCCACACCTCGCATTGAGCAGCGAGATTTCACTCTTGGAAGTATAATTGTTGAGGATCGGCATGAGCCGCTCGATTTCTGCGAGGCAAATATCGATCCAACTTTGCGCCTCGTGCTCATCCTGTGCGTAGACTACAAGCTTGAGAATTGTCCCCATCGTCGGGGTTGAGTACTCATACCGATCCATCATACAGTTCGCACAAAACGAGCTCGATACACTGGGAGTCCATTGAGTCGCGTTCGCCGTTCAAAGTGGGTGCGGTAATCCATGGCATGCGTTGCAGTGGGTTCAGGAACATAGAACGGACCAGAAAGCTTTGTGAGCTCAACGATTCGAGGGACTGCGATCTCGTAATAGTCAAGCACATCGGTCCAAAAATGCAATTGTCCGTTTGGCTTAAGCACCCGTTGGATATGCACGATTGTTTCATCAGACAAAACGCGCCGCTTCTTGTGCTTGGCCTTCCACCAAGGATCCGGAAAGTAAACATGAACCGCCACGACCGATTCGTCAGGAACTTCCGTAGCAATCACCCTCGTCGCATCGCTCGCAATAAAAGCGGCATTGTCAATCTTGAGCCTCTCGATCTTGGCCTGTGCCTCCCTGGCGTATTTGGTCGCCAACTCCAAACCGATGAAAAAATGGTCGCTCGTCGTCGACGCAGCATTGGTCAGAAACAACCCTTTGCCCGAACCGATCTCCAATTGGATCGGTAGACTCGTGGCCATCGCACTGCGAAATCGGGACTCGTCAATCGGGTCTCGAAATGACCGCTGCAGTGGTTCGGCCTCTTGAGACTCTTGCTCCATGGATTCCATCGAAACTATCGTAATTTCAAGTTAAAGGTCGATTGATATGTTGCACGGCATGTTCGTTGGGTTATAAACGAGATCCCGTCAAAAGCGGGGTATCCTCAAGGATATGCTGTCCCACCTTTTTCGTCACCCCTTACCGAGTGATTCCTGCCATGACTTCTGAGCGAAAATCATCCCCCGCGTCCAGCACCCCCTCGACAACTTCTCCAAATCCCACTTCAAGCCGACTTGGCCGAAGATCCTTCGTCGCCACAAGTGCTGCTGCAGGCATCGCAAGCAGCTTTTTTAATCGATCCGTGCATGCCCAAGGTTCCGACATCATCAAAGTCGGATTGGTCGGTGCCGGTGGGCGAGGAACCGGAGCCGCCAAAGATGCGATGACCGCCGATTCCGGTTGCCGTCTTACGGCCGTCGCAGAGGTCACCGATGATCGGCTCGCGGCTGCAAGAAACAATCTTAAACGAACCCTCGGGGAGCAATACGCCGTTCCCGATGATCAAGCTTTTTCTGGTCTCGATGCGATCGACAAGCTTTTGCAAACCGACATCAACGTCGTCTTGCTGACAACACCACCCGGCTTTCGCCCAATGCACATGGAAGCAGCCGTCGCCGCCGGCAAGCACATCTTCTGCGAGAAACCTATCGCTGTCGACCCTGTCGGAGTTCGGCGCGTGATGGCCGCTAGCGAAGCAGCCAAAGCCAAAGGACTATCGCTCGTCTCTGGTCTCTGCTGGCGATATGACCTTGGCGTCAAAGCCACCATGGAGCAAATCCACAGCGGCAAGATTGGAGAGCTGATCTCGGTTCAAGAAAACTATCTGGCCGGCACCCTCTGGATCCGCGAACCGAAGGACTACTGGACCCCAATGCACAACCAAGTCATGAACTGGCTCTACTACCGCTGGCTCAGCGGTGATCATATCGTCGAGCAGTTTATCCACTCGCTCGATAAGTCGATGTGGTTGCACCACGATGTACCACCCGTTCTGGCTTATGGAATGGGCGGTCGCCAAGTTCGCACGGAACCCGAATATGGCGATATCTACGACCATTTTTATGTCGTGTATGAATGGGCCGATGGAACACGAACCTACGCAGCCACCAGGCAAATGCCAAACTGCTTCAACGAAACCGAAGACTTCGTCTATGGCACCAAGGGGACCGCCAAGGTTCTTGCCAACGAAATCACAGGCGAAAACCCCTGGAAATACAAAGGTGAAAAACCCAGCATGTACTACCTCGAACACGTCGCATTGATGAAGTCGATTCGAGAAGGCAAACCGCTCAACAACGGTGACTACATGTGCAAGAGCACGCTCATGGCCATCATGGGGCGCGAAGCCGCTTACTCCGGCGAAGTCATCCGCTGGGATGACCTCAAGGATAGCAAGATGTCTTTGGTACCAGACAAAATTGAGTGGGGTGATGCACCTGCTGTAGAAGTCAGACAACCAGGCTCCTACAGCTTCAATAAAACCCTCTAGCCACTAGACCGATAGCTCACGCCCAGTGAATCACAACCACCGTGCATCACAACTCGATCTTGGTACCGAGCAATCTAACAAAGGCCTGCATCCATGCCGGGTGTGCAGGCCAAGCCGCAGCGGTGACCAGATTACCACTGACATGCGCACTGCTAAATGTGTCATTCGGTGGAACATACGAGCCTCCACTCGAGGCCACCTCGTACTCAACGGCCGGATAGCAACTGCACTCTTTGCCCTTGAGCACCCCCGCCGCCGAAAGAATCTGCGGTCCATGACAAATTGCAGCAATCGGCTTGTTGGCCTCGGCAAAATGTCTGACCATCTGGAGCACCTTGGGATTGAGCCTCAAATACTCCGGAGCCCGTCCTCCGGGAAGCACCAAAGCATCGTAGCTCGTCGGGTCTACTGCATCAAAGTCGGCATTGAGCACGAATCGATGCCCCGGCTTTTCACTATAAGTCTGATGGCCTTCGAAATCGTGGATTGCCGTCATGACATACTCCCCGGTTTTCTTGCCAGGGCAAATGCAATGGCAGTCGTGACCAATCATCAGTAGCATTTGATAGGGCACCATGATTTCGTAGTCCTCGACGAAATCCCCTACAATAAAGAGAACCTTTTTCTTGCTCATTTGCTTTCTTTCGTGCTGTTGGTTGCTTTGCTAGGTGTTTGTGTTCCATCCAAAAGCGGGAGTGATCCAAGCCACAACCCTTGGATGACCTGGGTCATGTGGGGTATCTCCAAGCGATCCCATTCATCGTCGACCTGATGGTAATCTGGATGAAGCGACCCTGCCGAGAAACTGTGAGCAATCACACCGCGTTCAACAAAAGACCAATTATCGCTAGCTCGGTAGAGCATCGAGCTGAACTTGGGATGCTCAAAGATCTCCACCCCCCAAGGCTTGGCAGCTTGACTCATGATTACCCCAAGATCGGATTCACGCCAACCGGTCATCCAAATCTTTCCTCTGGCTCCACCCTCGGGCCG
>Ga0315906_10009560_pt1 | contig 11500 bp, 9 predicted proteins | sample LakEriMetagenome_4_FD_203526 | JGI IMG/M metagenome (GOLD analysis project Ga0315906, IMG submission 203526) | Freshwater fungal communities from buoy surface, Lake Erie, Ohio, United States - Buoy 2 MA122 | ecosystem: Environmental > Aquatic > Freshwater > Lake > Lake biofilm | place: USA: Lake... | reverse complement strand
CAGGGCGAGCACGTGAAAGGAGAGAAATGGCTCGTCACCCACCAGCGCGACCAGCGACGGCGTGCCGAGCGACCACTCGTCGGCCCGCACGAGGATGTCGATGGCGCTGGCGGCATCGGGCACGAGACGGCTCTCCGCGGGAAAGCCGGGATTGTAGCGGCGCGACGCCCCCGCAGTCTCGCGGGGAGGCGAAAGGGGGCCGCGGACGCTCGACTTGCGTGTGGCCGCCGCGGCCACGGCGAGGAGACGTGTGCCGCCCCCGAGCCGTTGCTCCACGTCAAGGCGCCGACGGCGGCAGCGTGCGGAGGCCTCCGAGTCGGCCCACGACCCGCGAGGCGGTCACCGTGACGGGCTCCTGCGAGACGGCCGCGCCGACGTTGCCGGCCGCGTCGGAGACCTCGACGCGGAGATAGACGCGGGCCGGCGTCGCCTGGTCGGGATGCCAGCGATAGTCGCCATGGTTCTCGAGGTCGGCGGCGATCGTCGCCCACGGGCCCTCCTGATTCGGCGAGAACAGCAGCCGCGCCGTCTTCGGGGCGGCCAACTGGTCGCGCGACGTGTAGCGGATCAGGATCGCATGCGACTCGCCCTCGGCGACCCGCGTCGCGGAGAGCAATTCGACGTAGGGCGGATCCTCGTCGACGCCGATCCAGCTCTCGGCGGCGTCGCCGGGCCGCGGGCCGCCGCCGGCGCCGGGAAGGTCGGGCACGATCTCCAGGCGAAAGCCGTACAGCCCGGCGGTCGGCAGCACCACGTTGATGGGGCTGGTGGTGTCGTCGTCGACCGCCGCCTTCTGCCAGGTCACTCCGGCGTCGCGGGTGCTCCAGAGTTCGACCCGCAGCCGGTCGGCCTTGGGCCTCTCGGCCGGCATCTCGTAGTCCCAGGCGAACCGCCTCGAACGGGAAATCTGCAGCGGCTTGCCGCGGTACTCGAGCTGCTGCGGGCCGCCGTCCACCTGCGTCGGAAAGCCCGGCGGGGTCGCCGTCAGCGGACCGCGGCTGCCGTCGACGGCCGGCATCGCGGCGGTCGGTTCGGAGCCCGTCGCGCGGACGAGCACGCTGCGGGCGGAGGCCGTCCGACCGGGATCGGCGGCGGCGCGGGGCTGCTCGGCGGACCAGGCGGCGGCGGCCTCCGCCGCCCACTCGCCGGGCCGGCGGGCGGGGATGGTCGTCGGAGCAGGGGAGGTCGAAGGGAAGTCGGGCATCGCGCCGCCCCGTTCGGCGACCGTTGACGCATCCTGCGTCGGCAGCGGCGGGACGCCCAGTTCACGGGCGAGCGCCGCCTGATCGACGTTGGGGTCGGTCGGCTCCATCGAGAACTGCTTGACGGACTGGTTTCCGGAGGCGTCCGAGACGCTCAGCCTGACGAATACCGCATCGACCTTCTCGCCGGCCCACCAGATCTCCTCGCCCACGAGGTGTGCCGGCGACTCCCGCGACAGCACGCCCTGCGTGGCGATCGGTTTCCAGCCCGGCGCCGCACCGGTGCGGTATTCGAGTTTCAGGGAATCCATGCGGATCGAGTCGTCCACCGCGGCGTAGCGGCAGATGATCTCGCCGTCGGCGCCCTTCCAGACCCGGGCCGCCACGCGGGGCCCGGCCGCGTCGACGAGCACCCGCATGTCGGGCCCCTCACCGCCGCGGGCACGGCCTTTGCGATCGACCGCGCGGAGCCTGAACCAATACTCCCCGTCGGCGCCGGCCTGGTAGGAGAAGGAGCCGGCCGTGGGCGCGACCTCTCCGGCGGGTTCCCACGAGACGCCGAGATCCTTGGACACGCTCATCATCACCCGTTGGGGCGCGGCGTCGGCATCCTGGCTGGTGGGCAGGCGGAAGGGGATCGAAAAGGTGCGATGCTTCGTCCGCACCAGTTCCGGCAGGCCGGGCTGGCCTGCGACCGATTCGGCCGCAGCGACCGGCTGTTCCGCGGCCGGCAACGCCCAGCCCATGGTCGCGCCGAGAACGGCCGTCCGCAGCACGCCCCACGGGCCCCGGAAGACGGACGACGGTTGTTGGAAAGGCGAACCTGCCATGTCCGTCTGGATCGGCCAAACCGGACGGAAAGTCTCATTTTTTCGTCACAAGCAGGAAAAACAGTCCATTTTCACCACGATGTGAGGCCCGTCGGTTTGCCATTGCGACACCCTGTGGGGCCTGCGAAAAGTGGGGGGACTTTGTGGACCCATTCCCGCCCGGACCGCCATAATGCCCGTGAAGGGGCGGTGGCTCCAGCCGAGCGGTCCCGACCCCGCCTCACGTGGCACTGCGAGCCTGCCCACCGTGCAATCCTTCGTCATCAGCTCCGTGCTGCTGGGGTTGCTCGTCGCCGGCGGCATCGTTGCGATCGTCGCGGTCCGTTCCTGGTGGCAGCAGTCCGGTGCCGATCATGGCGATTGGGAAACCGCGCTCGTCGGCTACAAAAATCTCCGCGACAAGGGTGTGCTGAGCGAGGAGGAATACCGAAAAATATCTACGCTCGTCGAGCCGCACGTGCGGCTCGACTCGGCGGTCCCGGATCGCGTCCAGCGGTCCTCGCCCGGCGAGTGAGCGGTGACCGCATCCTGCACGACCGCGGCCCTGATCGAAATCTCGAGGAACTGAAGCATGCCAAGTGGGAAAGACGTCGGCGGGCTGGGACGCCGCGGTGCGGGCGGGACGACCAAGAAGAACGCCTTCTGTTCGTTCTGTCGCAAGAGCTACCGCGACGTCGGGCCGCTGGTCGAAGGGCCGGGAGACGTCTACATCTGCGGCGAATGCATCGACCTCTGCCAGTCGATCCTGGATCAGGAGAAGCGGCGCCGCGGCACCAGCAAGCAGCTGTTCACCTCGATCCCGTCGCCGCGTGAGATCGTCGGCCATCTCGACCAGTACGTCATCGGTCAGCAGCATGCGAAACGGGTGCTGGCCGTCGCGGTGCACAGCCACTACAAGCGGCTGAACCTCGGCGCAGAGGCGAACGACGTCGAGGTCGACAAGTCCAACATCCTCCTGCTCGGTCCCACGGGCTCCGGCAAGACGCTGCTGGCCCGCACGCTGGCCCGGATCCTGGACGTGCCGTTCGCGATCGGCGATGCCACGACCCTCACGGAGGCGGGATACGTCGGCGAGGACGTGGAAAACCTGCTCCTGAAGCTGCTCAACGCCGCCGATTTCGACATCGAAGCTGCGCAGCGGGGCGTGCTCTACATCGACGAGATCGACAAGATCGGCAAGACGAGCCAGAACGTCTCCATCACCCGGGACGTGTCGGGCGAGGGAGTGCAGCAGGCGCTGCTCAAGATGCTCGAGGGCACCGTGGCCAACGTGCCGCCGCAGGGGGGCCGCAAGCATCCCGAGCAGCAGTACATCCAGATCGACACGTCGAACATCCTCTTCATCTGCGGCGGAACGTTCGTCGGCATCGAGAAGATCATCGCGCGGCGGCTCGGCAAGCGGACGATCGGCTTCGGCCAGCCCACCGGCCATCGGGGCGACGCGGACCTCGCGGAATTGCTGCCGCAGGTGGATTCCGACGACATCCTCGAGTTCGGCCTCATCCCGGAACTCGTGGGACGCCTGCCGGTGATCTCCTCGCTGCAGCCGCTCGACGAGACCGCGCTCGTGAAGGTGCTGCGCGAGCCGAAGAACGCGCTCGTGAAGCAGTATCAGAAGCTGTTCGGCGTGGAGAACTGCAAGCTCGAATTCACCGACGAGGCGCTGGTGGCGATCGCCCGGCGGGCGATGAAGAAGGAGACCGGCGCCCGCGGGCTGCGGTCGATCCTGGAGGACGTGATGCTCGACATCATGTTCGACCTGCCGGAGAACGGCGGCAGCACCTACGTCATCAACGAGCGGAACGTGGAGGGCACCGAGCCCGTCGTTCCGATCCGAGAGGCCCGCCACAAGAGCGCCTGAGCGGGGAGCTATCGGCCATAGCGGGCCTCGAGCCCGCTTCCGACGCACCTGCAGCACCGGCTTCGGGGGCGGCAACCGTCTTCTCGCTATGGCCGCGGCCGCCACGCGCAAGGTCGAGCTCCCGCGACCACCTCCGCCACCCCGCCCGGATTGCTGGGGCGTCGCTCCCGCGAAACTGGCTCCCCGCCCGGGCCATCGAGCTGCGATGGTGTTTGTGCGAGTTGACTGCGAGGCACGAAGCCGAGCCCCCGCCAGCGGGCGGAGCCCGCCAAGCGGCAGAGAGGGGACGGCCATCCGGCCGTCGCGGGCCCGGAGGGCCATGTTTCGCGTGCAGCTAGAAAATGCCCAGCTGGTCGCGGGCGGCGTCGGTCATGCGGTCCGGGGTCCACGGGGGATCCATCACGATCCGCACCTCGACCGAGGCGATGCCGTCGCGGCTGCCCACGGTCCGCTTCGTGTCGGCGATCAGCTGCGGACCTGCCGGGCAGGCGGGGCTGGTCATCGTCATGTCGATGGCCACGTGCTGCTTCCCCGGCGCTTCGGCCGCCGGGGTGAGCGTGACGCCGTAGATCAGCCCCAGGTCGACGATGTTCACGAACAGTTCCGGATCCTTGACGTCCTTCAGCCATTCACGGACGGCCTCTTCGCCGGGCGCTCCGTCCGCCGCGGTGGCGATTCCGCCGGCGGGAACCGATGCCGCTGCCGCCGCGGGCGATGCACTCGCGGCTTCGGCGGCGGCGCTGGCGGTGTTGGTGGGCGTGTAGCTCCGGAAGTCGGCCGCCTGGTTGTTGGGACCGGGCGTGCATTCCGGACCCGAGCCCAGCGCCACCCAGATGCCGCCATGCTCCACCTTCACCGCATGGGCCCTGGTGGGCCGCACGGCGGGCATCGAGAGCGCGGCGCCGGTGCGAATGTCGAACTTCGCCCCGTGCCGCGGGCAGGCGATCTTGTGGCCGACGAGTTCGCCGTCGACGAGCGGGCCGCCGTCGTGCGTGCAGACATCGTCGATCGCGTAGAAGCGGCCGTCCACGTGGAACAGAGCGACCACCTCTCCATCGACCTCGGCGAGCATTTTGCCGGGGTCGGGCAGATCGGCGACGTCGGCCACGCGGACAAACTCGGCCATGGTGCTCCTCACGACACGCGACGGATGCGGCTGCCGATCGCCCGGGCCAAAGCCTCCCGCACCGGGAGGATCGTGATCCGATCGAAGACCTGCTGGAAGAAGCCGGCCACGACCAGACGGGCCGCCTCGTCGGCGGACAGGCCGCGGGCTTGGGCGTAGAAGATCTGCTCCTGGTCGACCCTGCCGCTGGTGGCACCGTGCGTGCAGCGGACGTCGTCCGCCTCGATCTCCAGGCCGGGAATCGAATCGGCGCGGGCCTCGCGGGAGAGCATCAGGTTGTCGTTGCGCTGGTAGCCGTCGGTCTTCTGGGCGACCTTGTCCACCTTGATCATGCCGCGCCAGACGAGCCGCGACCGGTCCTGGAGCCCGCCCTTGTAGAGCAGGTCGCTGCGGCAGGCCGGCGCCTGGTGATGCTGGAGCGTGTTGTAGACGAGCTGCTGCCGCCCCTCCGTGAACATGACGCCGTTGACCTGGGCCGAGCCGCCGCGGCCGACCAGGGCGACGTCCTGCGCGACCTGGGAGAGCCGGCTGCCCAAGGCGCCGAGCGTCCACTGCAGCCGCCCCTGCTCGTGGACGACGGCCTTCTGGCGGGCGAAGTGCCAGACGCCGGTGTTCCAGTTCTGCAGATTCACCATGCGGAGAAAGGCGTCGCGGCCGACGACGATCTCCGTGCCGCCGCAGTGGAAGCCCCCCTTGGCGGAGCCCGCTGCCGCTCCGCCGGCGGTCTCCGTCAGCACCGTGGCCTCGGCGCCCTCGCCGAGCACGACAAGCACGTGGGCGGTGTCGACTCCGCCGTCGCTGATGGTCGAGAGCACGTGGAGCGGTTCGGCGATCCGCACGCCCGGCGGCACATAGAGGACGGCGCTGGCGGTGTGGAACGCCGCGTGCGCGGCCGCGAACCAGTCGCAGCCGGAATCGATGCACGAAAACCAGTGCCTTTCGAGCACGTCGGCATGGCGGTCGAGCAGCCGATCGGCGGAGCCGAAGATGACGCCCCGGGCGGCCAGGGCCGGAGCGAGCTCGTCGACGACGACGTGCCCGTCGAGCGAGACGAGCCGGCCCGCGAGTTGGGTGCGGGCGACGGCGCCGTCGTCGTCCGAGGGAGCGTCGGCGGTCGCCAAGCCCGACGCGGCGGCGAGCGCCTCCGCCAGGAGCCCCGGGGGCACCTGCGCCATGGGGCCGGGCGCGGGCCGCGGCCCCCAGGCCTGCGGTTTGAAGAGCCGCAGATCGGTCCGCATCCAGTTTTCGTCGCGGCGATCGGGGAGCGCGAGCGATTCCAGCCGGGCGAAGGCCTCGCGGCGGCGATCGCGTACCCAGGCTGGAGAACCGGGCGTCGCGAGCAGGGATTCGAGGGCCGTCCTGTCGAAGGCGGCGGCTGGGGCGGGGGCTACGGAGGGCGTCATGGCTGGTGGATGAGGTCGCCGCTGGGCGACGGTGGGGTGCGGGCGGGCGGACGGGACGCAGCGACGGGCCGGCGTGCCGTCAGCCCACCGAGCCCTCCATCTGCAGCTCGATGAGACGGTTCATCTCGACCGCGTATTCCATCGGCAGCTCCTTGACCAGCGGCTCGATGAAGCCGCCCACGATCATCGTGCTCGCCTCGGCCTCGCTCAGGCCGCGGCTGGTGAGGTAGAAGAGCTGCTCCTCGCCGATCTTCGACACGCTCGCCTCGTGGCCGATGGAGACGTCCTGCTCCTCGATCTCGATGTAAGGGTAGGTGTCGCTGCGGCTCTTGTCGTCCAGGATCAGGGCGTCGCAGACCACGCTCGACCGGCTCTTCCTGGCCCCCGGCTCCACGCGGACCAGGCCGCGGTAGCTGGCCCGGCCGCCGTTCTTCGAGATGCTCTTGGAGACGATCCGGCCCGACGTGTTGGGCGCCGCGTGCACCAGTTTGGCGCCGGCATCCTGATGCTGGCCGGCCGACGCGAAGGCGATCGAGAGGATCTCGCCACGGGCGCCGGGCTCCATCATGTAGACGGCCGGATACTTCATCGTGAGCCGGCTGCCGAGATTGCCGTCGATCCATTCCATCATCGCCCCCTCGTAGGCCATGGCCCGCTTGGTGACGAGGTTGTAGATGTTGTTGGCCCAGTTTTGGATCGTCGTGTAGCGGCAGCGGCCGTGTTTCTTGACCACGATCTCCACCACGGCGGAGTGGAGGCTTTCGGTGGAATACATCGGCGCCGTGCAGCCCTCGACGTAGTGCACCTGCGCGCCCTCGTCCACGACGATGAGTGTCCGCTCGAACTGTCCCATGCTCTCCGCGTTGATGCGGAAGTAGGCCTGCAGCGGAAACTCGATCTTCACCCCCTTGGGCACGTAAATGAACGACCCGCCGGACCAGACCGCGGAATTGAGCGCGGCGAACTTGTTGTCGGTCGGAGGGATGATCCGGCCGAAGTACTCGCGGAGCAGGTCGGGGTGCTCGCGGACGGCGGTGTCGGTGTCGGTGAAGATCACTCCCTGCTTGGCCAGGTCTTCCTGCAGCGAGCCATAGACGACCTCGCTCTCGAACTGGGCCTTCACGCCGGAGAGGAACTTCCGCTCGGCCTCCGGGATGCCCAGGCGGTCGAACGTCTTCTTGATCGCGTCGGGCACCTCCTCCCAGGTCTTGCCCTGCTGCTCGGCGGGCTTGAGGTAGTAGAAGATGTCCTGGAAGTCGACGGCGATGTCGCCGCCCCAGTGCGGCATGGGCTTGGAGTTGAAGATCTCCAGCGACTTGAGCCGGAAATCCCGCATCCACGCGGGCTCCCGCTTCATCTCGGAGATCTGGGAGACGATCGTGGCGTCGAGGCCCCGGCGGGCCTTGAAGACGGCGGGAGCGTCGGTGCGAAAATCGTACTTGTTGATCTCGCCCAGCGCGATGGTCGCGGGGTCCGCCGGGGTGCCGTTCAAGCCGGTCGCCATGGTGATGTCTCCTGCAGTCGTGCCGCGATGGCGGCGTGGGGTTCAGGCGTTGACGGCGTGGGGTTGCCGCGCCGGGCCGCCGGCTGCGTCCCGCAGCGACCGCTCCACGGCCGCAGCCTCGGGATACGCCGCGCGGATTCGTTCGTAGCCCTTCTTGTGCAGTTCCGCGGCGAGCTCGGGACCGCCCGACTCAACGATCCGGCCTCCGAGCATCACATGGGTGCGCAGGGGGATGTTGTGCTCGAGCAGCTGCTCGTGATGGGTGATGATGAGGATGCCCATGGCGCCGCCGGCGTGGTCGGTGCCGCCGATCCTCGCGATGCTCTCGCTCGCGAGACGCACGGCGTCGGCGTCGAGGCCGCTGTCGGTCTCGTCGAGGATCGCGAACTTGGGCCGCAGCATGGCCAGCTGCAGGATCTCGGCCCGCTTCATCTCGCCCCCCGAGAAGCCGTCGTTGACGTAGCGCCGGGCGAAGTCCGAGTCGATCGACAGGTCGGCCATCTTGGCCTTCAGCTCGTTGCGGAACTCGCGCATCGGCATGAGTTCATGCCCCTCCCTGCGATCGGGGTTCCGAACGTTGGTGACGGCATGCCGCAGGAAGTCGGCCAGCCGCACGCCGGGGATCGCCATCGGCCTCTGGAACGCCAGGAAGACGCCGGCCCGGGCCCGCTGGTCGGGCTCCATCGCCAGCAGGTCGTGCCGCGTGCCGTCGGCGTCGACCAACTCGATCGAGCCGGCGGTCACCTCGTACGACGGATGCCCCATGATGCAGTAGCCGAGCGTGCTCTTGCCGGAGCCGTTGGGCCCCATCAATGCATGGATCTCCCCGCGTCCGATCTCAAGGTCGACTCCCTTGAGGATCTCCTGGCCGTCCACGGCGGCGTGCAGACCCTTGATGATCAATGTTTCAGCCATGAACCCAGTGACCGCCGCTGTGTCGCGGCGGACTCCTCCCGGAATGCGAACGGTGATACGGACGATGTTTCGGAGCGTGAATGCCGACGGCATGCCGTCGACGAGGATCAGGACTGCAGTTTTTGGTGATCGAAGACGAGGTCGCCGTCGCCGACCGGCGAGACGACGTAGCCGGAGTGATGCGGCACCGGCAGCTCATCCTCGACCTTGCCCGGGCCGCCGGGCCGCTTGGCGATCCGCTGCCCCTGGATCTTGTCCTGGATCCGCATCAGCCCTTCCAGCAGGCTTTCCGGCCGCGGCGGGCAGCCGGGAACGTAGACGTCTACCGGCACGACCAGATCGACGCCCTTCACCACGTGGTAGCCCCATTTGAAGTACGGGCCGCCACCGGTCGTGCAGGCTCCCATCGCGATCACGTACTTCGGGTCGGGCATGAGGTTGTAGAGGCGACGCACTCGGCTGGCCATCTTGTAGGTGACCGTGCCGGCCACGATCATCAGGTCGGCCTGCCGCGGCGTCGCGCGGAACGCGCCGGCGCCGAAGCGGTCGAGGTCGTACCGGCTGGCGCCCGCGGCCATCATCTCGATCGCGCAGCACGCCAGGCCGAACGTCATCGGCCAGATGCTCGACTGCCGGGCCCAGTTGATCGCCTGCTCGACCGTCGTGAGGATCATGTTTTCCTCGAAACGGCCCTCGATCCAGGGCGTGGGGGTGGTGAAGGGCTGCGTCATCGGGGGGCTCCGTGCGGGTGCGTGCGTGTGCGGTCCGCCGACGGCGAAACCGTCGGGCATTCGATGCTTCAGGGGGATTTGTTGCAAGCCCCCGCGGCAGGCTCCAGGGCCGCCTGGAGGGCCGGGCCACCGCCGACGGTGAACCGGCAGCAGGCGTCGCCATCGAGCCGGCAGGCCGAGAGTTCGACCGACGACTCGAGCAACTCCTGGAGCATGAGCCTTTCCGCGGCGCAGATGCCGCGGTCACTCTCGGCGAGTTCGGGGTAGGGGCAGGCGTGGCTCGTGAGCACCGGCAAGCCGCCGGCGGCCGCCGAGGCGGGCTCGACGCTGCAGGGAACGTGCCGCGAACGCAGGAGATCCGCCACGCTCTCCAGCCGCTGTGGCCGGCTCTTGCCCGAGACGCTCTCGCGGTACATGCCCGCCATGGCGGCGCCCACCCGCGCGATCAGCCCCTGGCGGACCGCAGGCTCGCGGATGCCGCGCATCTCCCGCCAGAGCACGAGCGCCAGGTCGCGAAAATTGTCGCCGCCCGTCCGCCGGCCCTTGTCCGTGAGCAGGTAGGCATGGGAGGGGCGGCCCCGCCGTCGCCTCGACGAATCGGAGGCGGGGGCGTCTTTGGGAAGCGTGATGCGATCGACGAACCCCTGCCGTCTCAGCCTGTCGAGCCGCTGGCGGACCGCGGTCGCGGTGACCCCGAGCCGGGCGGACAGTTCGGTGACCGACAGGTGGTCCTCCACACGCAGCATGTCGACTACGGCCGCATCACCCCCGCGGGGCGGGGGCGGGGAGCTCAGGCGGGCGTCTCGGGACGACCGGATCGAGGTGGAGGCGATGGCCATACCTCTACTGTAGGGCCGCCGTCATTTTTGACAAGCGACCCTGTCGAAAATCGCGCGTCATGTTCTGCGGCGGCCTGCCTCGGGAACGTTTTCTGGAGCACGTCGAGGAATTCCGCCCTCGTCGTCACCCGCGACACCCGGCCACGAAAGTCGCGTGCCCCCGGCAGCCCCTGGGCGTAGCTGCACGCGAACTTCCTCATCAGCAGCGTGCCCCTTTCCACGCCGAACCGGCGGCACACCAGGTCGTAGTGGTGCCGAACCAATTCCCGCTGTTCATCCAGCGTGGGGGCGGCGGGGGGACGTTCTCCGCGCAGGACCGCCGCCACCTGCGCGAAGATCCAGGGCTTGGCCAGCGCCTCCCGGGCGATCATCACGCCGTCCACGCCCGACTCCCGCAGCCGCGTCACCGCGGTCTCGGCGGAATCGATGTCGCCGTTGCCCACGACCGGCATCCGCGACACGCTCCGCTTCACGGCGGCGATCGCCTGCCAGTCGGCGCGGCCGGTGAAGAACTGCGACGCCACGCGGCCGTGCACGGTGAGGGCGGAGGCTCCGGCCTCCTCGATCCGCTGCGCCACCTCGATCGCCGTGCGGCAGGAGTCGCTGCAGCCCAGGCGGATCTTGGCCGTGACGGGCACGCCGTCGCAGGCCTCGACGACGCGGCGCACGATCTCGCCGACGCGGTCAGGGTCCCGGAGCAGCCAGGAGCCGCTGTGGGCCTTGTCGGTGACCTGCCGCACCGGACAGCCGAAGTTGAGGTCGACGACGCTGACCCGGAAGTCCCTGGCCAGACGGCGGCCGACCTGGGCGAGATTCTCCGGATCGTTGTCCCACATCTGCACGGCCAACGGCCGCGGCTCTTCCCGCACGCCCCACAGCCGGTCTGGATGCTCGCCCCGGTGCGTCTCGAGCCAGGTGGCGCTGCGGGCCGCGATCATCTCCGTGGCGAGCAGCCCCGCCCCACCGAACTCGCGGACCACCTGCCGGTAGGCGAAGTTGGTGTAGCCCGCCATCGGTGCCTGGAGCACCGGCGGATCGACGACGACCGGCCCGATCGTCAGCGGCTTCACCCGCGAGCGTGGCACGAAC
>Ga0315906_10009558_pt1 | contig 11500 bp, 8 predicted proteins | sample LakEriMetagenome_4_FD_203526 | JGI IMG/M metagenome (GOLD analysis project Ga0315906, IMG submission 203526) | Freshwater fungal communities from buoy surface, Lake Erie, Ohio, United States - Buoy 2 MA122 | ecosystem: Environmental > Aquatic > Freshwater > Lake > Lake biofilm | place: USA: Lake... | reverse complement strand
TCAACCGCGCAGTAGTTGAATTTGCAAAAGCCTTCTATTCCCGTCAGGTAACACCGCCTTGCGGAGGAGACTTATACCGGGAAAATCCGTTCGCCCGTTTAAAATCCCATCTTTTTTCCGGATTCCCTTGCCGGCTAAGTGTCTTTAGCTTTGAGGGGCGCGATAAACTATTTGCATTTGCTATTTTTTGAACGCAGGAGCCACAACCAAATCCTTAGATCCCGCAGTATAGAGATAGAATCCTTCCCCCGTTTTGGCACCGAGCTTACCTGCCGCTACCATATTTACGAGCAATGGACAAGGAGCGTATTTTGAAGATCCGAAGCCTTCATGCAATACCCGCAGTATGGATAGACATACATCAAGGCCTATAAAATCGGCAAGTTGCAGCGGCCCCATAGGATGGGCCATTCCAAGTTTCATAACCGTATCAATTTCCTCAACTCCCGCCACCCTTTCAAAGAGGGTAATTATCGCCTCATTAATCATGGGCATGAGGATACGATTAGCCACAAATCCCGGATAATCGTTCACTTCTACAGGAACTTTAGAGAGACCTCTGCTCAGGTTCATAACCGATGTTGCCACTTCATCAGAGGTAGCGTAGCCTCGGATCACCTCAACAAGTTTCATAACTGGGACAGGATTCATAAAATGCATCCCAATAACTTTTTCGGGACGGCCCGTAACAGACGCTATGCGTGTTATGGAAATCGATGAAGTATTACTTGCCAATATGGAAGAGGCTGGAGCAAACTGATCCAACTGCCTGAAAATCTTTAATTTCAAATCAAGATTTTCCGTCGCTGCCTCAACAACAAGCTCCGCCGCTGCAACTCCGGACTCTACAGCGGTAGCGGTTGTAATTCGGGAGAGGGTAGATTGCTTTTCATCTTCGGAAAGTAATTGTTTGCTAACCTGCCGATCCAGATTATTGCCAATGGTTGCCAACGCTTTTACAAGCTGAGCTTCATTAACATCCACAAGGGTAACATCATGCCCAAACTGAGCAAACACATGGGCAATGCCATTTCCCATGGTGCCTGCGCCGATAACAGATACTTTCATTACAGAATACTTTTAAGAGATGATGATAAATTAAGTCCTCGAATTAGCGGGTTATGAGAACACGACCGGAAGAGAACGATTGCCTTTGCCCGTCGAAATACTGAACCATATACATTCCATCGGGCCAGTCGGCACAAGGAACCTGTCTGCTGCCAGCAATTGCCGATTCGAAAATTAAAGCGCCCCGGCAGTCGAAAACTCTTATTCTGCCTGGAATTTCGTGTGACTCAGGCAACAAAAAATATTCCGACGCAGGGTTAGGATACATCAAAAGTTCCTTTTCGCTGTACCCCGGCAAGCCCGAAAATTGTCCTTCGATTAAGCCCGGACGGAGATTTTCGAGTACCCAACGCATCACCCCTATTTGATTTTCGGTAAAGAGGTTCACACAATCGTCCCGATTATAATCCATGAAATTCTCTATCATATCGGGAAGGTCCTGCTCCCCTTCAAAGCAGGTATTAAGGCTAAAATCGCAGCTGTAATTGGCCGCGGATGCCACATTAGGTGTGTCCTCAATGCCGTCGTCAACAGCGCAGCCATCAAAGAATCCGTCACCCCAAATATGACGAAGCCCCAAGTAGTGTCCAATTTCGTGGGTAGCGGTTCGTCCGCCATCATTCAGGTCATAATCGTCCAACCCAGCCGAAGGGTTATTACTGCCAAGCGTGGTGTAGTGGAGTATCACGCCCGCCACCTCTGGAGCCGGCTCCTTGCTTCCCTCCGGCCAGTTCTCCAAGCCCTGGGGAGGATAGGCCAACCCGAAAATCTGACCCAAAAAACTAGGTTCTATATTGCATACCCAGATATTGAGATAGCGATTGGTGTCCCAAGGATCTTTCCCTCCGTTTTCGCTTCGCTTAACTTCGTCCAGCGAGTTTTCATTTGCAAAAATATCAAGCGCAAAACCGCTTCTTTCGGTATAGGTTCTGGTAATTCCGTTACTTGGATTGCCATCAGGATCTGTATCTGCCAAGCGGAATTCGATTTTTGCATCAGCTGCCACTTCCTGAAATATTTCACGTGTTTGAATCGCATCCGGGTTCAACCGGCGGTAATCTTCGTTTAATACCCTGATCTGATCTTCAAAAACGGAGTCGGGTATATTCTGAAAATCCTGATTCCAAACCACATGAAACACAACCTGGATTTCATATACTTCGTTACGGGCTACAGTACCTTCACGCAGTGCTTCACCGTACCATGCATCAAGTCTTTCCCGAAAGTGAGAATCTCTTTCCTGAGAATGATTCAAATACCAATCGTGGGCGCAAAATCCCAAATGCTGCGCATTGGATAATTGAGCGCAGACTAAGAACATAATAAACAAGACGAGGGCTTTCGATTTCATAAATAGATTCCAGCTAATAAAACCCAAAGATAGCGCTTCGTCGGGTACTGTAAAAAGGACCTGATTCCAGGCGTGGCAATAATTGATCGCCATATTTGCATCCCGGAAAGACGGTCTTTAGTATCTTTTCAGCCAAATCGAGACAATATGCAAGAGCCAAAGCGACTATTCGATTTTCCGCGTTACCAGCTGGAACGACTTCCTCTGGAAAAATGTATTACCTGGAAATACCTTGGCAAGTGGAAGAGCTACTCCTCCCGACAATTGGTAGATGAGGCAAATAAACTTAGCCGAGGACTGTTGCGAATGGGTATCAAAAAGGGCGAGCGAATTGCCCTGATTTCGCACAACAACAGAGGAGAGTGGAACGTCTGCGACATTGGCATTCTTCAGGCAGGCGCCATAGACGTTCCGGTATATCCTACCATGTCCAAAGCCGACTTTGTGTATATATTTAACCACGCAGAAGTAAGCTTTTGCTTTGTTTCTAATGCCGAGCTCTTCCATAAGCTAAATGATGTAAAAGATCAAATACCCGGATTACGGGAAATTTTTACGTTTGAACCTGTAGAGGGAGCTAAATCCTGGGAGGAAGTGCTTCAATTGGGAGAAGATCCATCCAATATGCAAGAAGTACGTCGAATTTCCGATGGCATAGCAGAAAACGATCTGGCAACACTGATCTATACCTCCGGAACCACCGGCGTGCCTAAAGGAGTTATGCTGAGCCATCGGAATATCGCTACCAATGCCCTAGCATCGAGTGAACGGCTGCCGTCTATGAATGACGGGAATGGGAGAGCCCTCAGCTTTCTTCCGGTTTGCCATATCTACGAGCGCATGATGCAATACCTCTATCTCTACAATAGCGTATCGCTCTATTTCGCGGAAAGTCTTGAAACCATAAAAGAAGATCTGCAAGTGGCGAGGCCCCATGCTTTTACTGCCGTTCCAAGACTGCTCGAAAAATTCTTCGATGGAATAGTCGCCAAAGGAAGCCAGGCAGAAGGCATAAAGAAAACTCTCTTTCTTTGGGCCGTTGACCTCGCCTTAGCTTGGGAGCCGGGAAATAAAAACGGAATCTTATATGAGATTAAGCTGGCAATTGCCCGGAAGCTGGTTTTCTCAAAAGTAAAAGCAGCGCTTGGACTTACCGAAATTATGGCTGTTGCATCGGGAAGTGCTGCCTTACAGCCAAGGCTCGCGAGATTTTTTAATGGCGCAGGTATTCCCGTATTCGAAGGATATGGCCTTACCGAAACAAGTCCGGTAATTTGTGTTAACACCATGAATAAGCCCAACATGTTGCGTATTGGCACAGTGGGTAAACCGATCAGGGAGGTAGAAGTAAAGATTGCAGAAGACGGCGAAATCCTTTGCAAAGGCCCCAATGTTATGATGGGTTATTACAAAGACGCTGAGCTCACATCAACTATTTTGAAAGAGGGATGGTTTTACACCGGCGATATAGGCGAATTCCGGGATGGCTTCCTAAAAATTACTGATCGGAAGAAAGAAATTTTCAAAACTTCTGGCGGTAAATACGTCGCTCCCCAATTGCTAGAAAATGCGCTGAAGGAAAGTCCTTTTATTGAACAGGTAATCGTAGTGGGGGAAGGGCGCCACTTTCCCGCAGCTCTTATTGTGCCAAATTTCCCTTCATTATCCGACTGGTGTAAAAAACAAGGGATCGCTTACACTTCCGAGTCGGCTCTGATAAATAACGGACAGGTAATGGCTCGGCTGAGGCAAGATGTGGATAAAAGCAACGATGCCTTTGGCCGCTGGGAACAAATAAAAGAATTTCGCCTGTTGGATAAGCCTTTCACCATTGAAGACGGAGACCTCACTCCTACCCTCAAGCTGAAACGAAAAGCCATTGAAAAAAAATACGCAGATATTATCGAGCAGATTTATCAACCGGGATAGCGCAATTCATGAATCATTGTTTGAAATCCGCTGAATAACAATGGGAAAATGCTCTTGAAGCCATTACATTTGCGGCGTTATATCTTAATCCATGATTCGTAATTTTATTGTATTAGGCGCATTTGCATGCTTTCTATTTGCTTGTGGCAGTGGAAAAAAAAATAATGTTGCGGAGCCTGAAGCTCCCGCTGTTGAACAGCCCAAAGAAAAAATGACGCAAGAGGAAAGTACTCCCGTTATCCCGGGGAAATCAACGTGGAAAATGTATAGCTTCGATGTTAACGTTTTACCATACGAGGGTAAGGGCGCGTTGATTCTGACTATGCGATTTCAGGCTTTTCAGCATCAGGAAAAATATCCTTTGGAAGGCGTGCAGGAAATATTGCACACGATTTCCACGGACATAGACAAAAACAATAACCCCGAAGTATATTCGTTGGCACGAACTTCGAAAGGCTTGAAATGCTGGGGCCTAGCCATTATTAACGATGTTCAGCCTGTTGAATTAATGCTCGAAAATATTGGAACGATACCCGAAAATACACGCTGGCTGGCATCCAATGAAAATGGACTGCAGCTGCTCGATGCAGACAGCACTTCCGTGGGTTCCATAGCTGTGAGCCAGGTAAATGGCAAAATGAATTTCCAACTCAACTAAGCACGCATAAACCAATATGAATACGAAATTTTTATTTCTCCTTTTACTCGGAGTGGCGTTATTAGCCGCCTGCGGCAACCAGGAAAAAGATTCGTCTCAAGATCAATCTGCCGCTTCAATTACGGGAGAATTCTGGCTCAACGCTGACCAACTTATGTTTGCAGAATGTGGCAGCGGACTTACCGTTCCCGTCAGTGGGGCGGGTGTTGAAGAAATGAAAAAAGCCTTATTGGACAATCAAATTGCAGACGGCAATCGGCTATATGCTGAAGTTCAGGGAGAAATTGTGAGTTCCGAAAAAGGACGTTCCCTTGAGGCAGCATCACTGATTACAGCTGACAAAACAAAATCCTGCCTTCGCGGAAATAGCGAAAATGCCGAAGGAACATATTCTGCCAGCCTGTCATCAGCAAGTTCAGCCGGTCGGGAAATAATACTTGAGCTTGCTCCAGACTCTGTGGCCCTGTTGAGTACAGATTACCTGAATGGGCAGCCTGTGACGTTACAAACGGGTAAGTGGAATGCCATTGCCGGCGATAAGGTAATCGTAAGTTTTAGTGGCAAAATGGGCGAAACGTTCGATCTCGAATTTGTGTGTACCTGGAATAACGACCTCACCTTCAGTGGCGACTCCTTTGGAAGTGATGGACTATATATGGAAAAACAGGGGCCTTCGAGACTCCAGCTCATTCGCGAAGCACTTTATTCAGAAATGGCACAGCTGGCGGAAACGGAAGGAAAAACGGCAACTGCGGAGCAGTTATCGCCTTCAACAGAAATTTCTCAGGTAATTACCGGTGATAAAGCGTGGAACTCCCTTCTGGCTTTTATCGCATGGAATCTTACCATTGAAAAAGACGAACGCAATAGTCTCCGATCCAGATTTAAAACGGTAGGAGATGTCGAAAATTATATTCATAACGCTTTAGTTCAGTCCAATGTTATTCTTAAGAAGATATACGTAAGCCCTAAGCCTGGAAATTGTGCCAATCTCGACTCCAATCAGTGTATCGAAATTCGGCCGTCCCAATCGGGTTGGGAAACTATTGATGTGCCCATTGATAATTTCGCCTTTGAGCCAGGCTCATTGTACGATATAACTATAAGCGAAACTAAAAAATCAGCCAGCCCTGATGGAAAGGCGTCCACGAAGCGAAGCTTATTCAGGCAAAATAAAACGTTTCAAATACAAACCGACTATAAACTTCACGACAAGTGGGGCCTTGTGGAGCTAAACGGAAAGGCCGTTGGCGCAATGGCGTTTAAAGAATCGCCCTTTATCGAATTTAATCTAACCGAGAATAAAGTTTCAGGTCATACCGGGTGCAATAGACTCTTTGGCGACCTTACCATAGCAAAGGATAGTCTGAACTTCGCCAGCCTCGCTACCACGAAAATGATGTGCCCGGAAACCTCAGAATTCGAGACCTCGCTGGTTGAAACCCTGCAAAAAGTTACTGCCTTCCGGATAAAAGACTTCAATCTGGAATTACTGAGCGGAGGTAACGTTGTAATCAGATTTAGAAAATCCGAATAAATTTGCTGGAATATCTTGAAAGCCTGGATCAGGCTATCTTCTTAGCATTACAACCCCTCGGACACCCTCATCTGGACACTCCGATGTGGTATTTTTCGAGAACTTTATTTTGGTTGCCGCTTTATATTTTTTTCGCTTGGAAACTCTGGAAGCAAGGCAATGCCATCCATTTCGGCATCGGCCTTCTGAGCATAGCGTTTCTCATAACTCTTAGCGATCAGATAAGCGTACATCTTTTTAAGGAAGTTTTTGAGCGCTATCGCCCTAGCCACCATTTGGAAATCGGTCAATACATCATAGGCGTAACGAAGCCCAACGGAGAAATATACAAAGGAGGCAAATACGGGTTCATTTCTTCACATGCCGCTAATCATTTTGCGCTGTCGACATTTCTGTACCTGGCAATTTGGAAAAATAACAGAGTCGCCGGAATTACCCTTCTTTTATGGGCATGCGTGATTTGCTACAGCCGGATCTATTTGGGCGTGCATTACCCATCAGATATATTCGTGGGAGCCATGGTAGGAACCATTCTCGCGCTACTCGTTTATCGGTGGTACAGCAGGCTTATACCAGAACGACGATTGCCATGACTTGGATTGCAGTATTTCTAGGCGGAGGAGCCGGCAGTTTACTAAGATATTTAATCAGCATTCGGGTGAACCCGAAAGCCCTCAACTTCCCACTGGCAACTTGCCTTTCAAATTTACTTGCATGCCTCGTTCTAGCGGCAGTACTGCTACTTGCTTCCCAAAAACATGATTGGAACCCACGTTGGCACGCTTTGCTTGTTACGGGATTTTGCGGTGGGCTGAGCACCTTCAGCACCTTTAGTCTGGAAAACGTTGTTCTCCTTAAACAAGGCATGTGGATTACCTTAGTAGTCAACATATCTCTCAGTGTCGCAATGGGTATAGGCAGCATTTGGTTCATCTCCAAAAACTATGTAGGCGAAGAGTAATTAACCCATTTCCTCTGATGGGAAACATTCCCGGAACAAAGCCTGAACGTTAGAAACGGAAGTATTCCGCGCCACCCAAAAGACCGATTTTTAGCTTGGAATTAAGGTTTCGGACTGTTATGCAGGAAAGCCACGACACTTCGCGACCATTCGTTTTAAATAGCAATTGCCATTGCACAAAAATCCTTTTTATAAACTGCCTTAACAGACCCATGTAGCCTTGCCCATTACTCCGACGTATTTTTCTTGATCTCTTTGTAACTTTGAAAGGAAATATATCCTATGAAAACTCCTCCCCTTCTGCTTCTTGCAACGCTGATGATGGTGGCATGCTCGAGTTCTGAGCAAACAACGCAATACCCAACAACGCAAGCTCAAAATCTACCTACTACGATAGTAACCGAAGCAAATTCTCCGGTAAAACTGGTCGTAGGAATTACCGTAGATCAAATGCGCTATGAATACCTGCTGCGTTATTGGAATGATTTCAGCGAAGGAGGTTTTAAGCGGCTCGTAAACGAGGGATTCTCCTACAATAACCATCATTTTTGCTACGTACCAACATTCACAGGACCAGGCCACGCCTCGATTTTTACGGGAACTTCTCCGGCACACCACGGCATTATAGCTAACGATTGGTATGATAAAACCGCTGGTAAAATGGTATATTGTGCTTCAGCTCCGGATGCGGAAATTAAAGGCATAGGGACAGACAATCCAGGGGGCGTAATGTCTCCTCAGCGCATGATAGCAGGAACAATTGGCGACCAGCTGAGGATCTTCTCCAATATGCGCTCCAAAGTTTTCGGAATATCCATGAAAGACCGTGGCGCCATCCTGCCGGCAGGCCACACCCCTAATGCCGCCTACTGGTTCATTGGAAAAGGGGAGGGTAACTGGGTAAGCAGCTCGTATTACATGAATGAGCTTCCCCAATGGGTAGTCGAATTTAACCAAAAGAGATTGCCCGATACTTACCTGGGGCAAGGATGGGATCTATTGCTTCGTCCGGAGGCATACGATGAGAGCTTAGAAGACGTAAACCCATTTGAAACACCTTACTCAGGAACAGCCCGAGCTGCTTTTCCTTATGATTTGCGCTCGCTGATGGAAAAAAACGGACAGTATGAACTTGTAAAATCTACCCCTTGGGGAAATACCCTAACGATAGACTTCGCGCAAGAACTTATCCGTGCTGAAGGCTTGGGAATCGATAGCCATACCGATATTCTGGCTATGAGCTTCAGTTGTACAGATTACGCTGGACATCAGTTCGGGCCCCATGCCCGGGAAACCCAGGATGTTTACCTTCGTCTCGACCGCGATTTGGCATCCTTCATAGACCACCTGGATCAAACCATTGGCAGGGATTCCTACCTTATATTTCTGAGTGCCGACCACGGAGGCGCGAATGTTCCCAGCCATATGGAAAAACTCAATGTGCCGGCAGGTTATTTCCGTAACGGAGCCATATTAGATTTCTTGGAAGACGCCATGGATAAAGAATATGGCACTGCCGACTACATCGAAAATGTTTCTAACGAACAGGTATTCTTTAAATATGCCACGCTAAGCACAAAAAAAATCGATCTGGATAAAGCCTGCGCATTTCTTAGCCGGAAGGCCTTGGAGTTTGACGGTGTCTACACGGCCCTCCCGGGAGCCAATTTCAGACTAAATGAATACAGCGAAGGATTGTTATCCCGGATTCAGGATGGCTACTATCCTTCCCGGTCGGGCGATGTGATAATTATCTTTGAGCCTGGATGGATGGATTACGGCAAGACCGGAACCACCCACGGCAGCGGGTATGCGGAAGACACGCACATTCCTCTCCTTTTCTTTGGGGCAGGAATTCCAAACGGAGCATCTTACCGATACAGCCGGATTAGGGATATTGCACCTACGGTGGCTGCCATAATTAATTCCCCGCTTCCTAACTCCTGCACCGGCGAGCCGCTCAGGGAAGTTTTGAAGAAATGAATTCAACGGTAGTTTGCCGGGTTAACGTACCCCACCTTCACCGGAAATTTATCCGAATAGAAGCAAAATATCCCTCGAATGCTGATGTGCTCGTTTTACAACTGCCCGTTTGGCGGCCCGGCAGATATGAACGAGCAGATTTTGCCAAGAATATAAAGAGTTGGCAAGCGTTCGGCACCCAGCAGGAAAAATTAGCCTTTAAAAAAACCGGCCTTTCCACGTGGGAGGTAGCCACTTCGGGTTCACCCGAAATAACCATTGTATATGAGTATTATGCCAATATTCTTAACGCAGGATCCAGTTTTGTTAATGAGGATTTGCTTTATATCAATCCAGTAAATTGCTTTTTGTTCGATCCTGTCAGGCCTTTCCTCTCATTCCAAATCGAATTAGACATACCAGATGATTGGAGCACCGCTACAGGAATGCAAATAGAGACTCATCGTTTACTTTCAGCTAAGGATTTCCAGCAACTTGCCGACTGCCCAATTCTGTCCTCACCAAATCTGGCTCACCTTCAATATACGATAGACAGGACTGTTTTTCACCTTCGTGTGTATGGCGAATTGGCTATGGAGCGCCATCGCATATTGGAAGACTTCAAACGATTTACAGAAGCTCAACTACGCGCCTTTGGATCTTTTCCCGAGCCTGAGTATCATTTTCTTTTTCTCCTCACGCCATGGGCTCATTACCACGGCGTGGAGCATGAAAATAGCACAGTAATTGTTCTTGGTCCAGCAGCCAATATTTCCGAGGGTAATCTTTATTCTGAATTATTGGGTATTTGCAGTCATGAGCTATATCATACCTGGAACGTAAAAAAAATTCGCCCTTTAGAAATGCAGCCATATGATTTCAGCCTTCCGGCACTGTCTGAACTTGGCTTCGTTACCGAGGGCGTAACCACCTACTTCGGAGATCAGTTTCTGCATCGTTGCGGCTTGCTCAGCGATCAGCAATATTTCGGAGAACTGGAGAAGTTACTGGATAAACATTTCGACAATCCGGGAAGAGAAAACTACAGCCTGGCACAATCCTCTTTCGACACATGGCTAGATGGCTATTCGGCAGGAATTCCCTGGAGAAAAGTATCGATATACAATGAGGGCGCCTTGTGTGCTTTTATAGCCGATGTAACTATTATAAAACATAGCGAAAATCGAAGGAGTCTTGATGATGTAATGCGTTTGATGAACAAACGGTATGGCGTCTCCGGTATAGGTTATACAGAATCTGATTATTTGCAGGCTTTGGAAGAGACTTCTGGCATTAGCTTTAGTTGGCTATTTGACCAATTGATCCACGGAACGGAAAGCTATTTTACATTTTTGCTTCAAGCTTTTGAATCCATTGGCCTGGAGCTAGCTGTTAAACCATCCGAGAAAGCCTGGGAAGGTTGGCTAGGGATTCGGCTGGATGAAAAAATGGAAATTCTAGGCGTATTGCCCGACTCTCCGGCAGATAGAGCCGGTCTTTGGCCAGGAATGAAAATCCTTTCATGGAACGGCATCGCCATCGCCAAAACCTCAGAACTGTCAGCTCACATCGACCCAACTGAACAAATTAAGATCTCATTTAGCCTCAATGGCAAAATTGCTGCAGCAACGGTTGAACCCGAAGGCATTCCCCAGTACAAAAAGCACCTACTTCGGCTGAAAGAGCATCCCGGCGAAGAAAAACTGAAGGCATTTCATTTCTGGAAATACCGCCTTCCATTGGACTCTTAGACGATTGTTCTCATATAGCAGCATCTAACCTCCCTTTATCCGTGCTTTTTTCGATCTTTGACGAAATCATACCATGATGTTTGAATCAATAGACCAACCGAAACAGAGTAATACCCATTCCGGCCTTCCCGTATTTTTAATCGTTTTACTGGTATTAATGTTTATCCGCTTGTGTGTAGACGAGATGTCGAAATAATCATAAACAATTGATATACAGATTCTTTTCGATCTCTTCTGCCGTTGAATTTGAAACAAAACTCATCTAGATATCTCTGTAGCCACA
>Ga0315906_10009555_pt1 | contig 11501 bp, 7 predicted proteins | sample LakEriMetagenome_4_FD_203526 | JGI IMG/M metagenome (GOLD analysis project Ga0315906, IMG submission 203526) | Freshwater fungal communities from buoy surface, Lake Erie, Ohio, United States - Buoy 2 MA122 | ecosystem: Environmental > Aquatic > Freshwater > Lake > Lake biofilm | place: USA: Lake... | reverse complement strand
CCGCTGCATCTCGCTCGAACACAAACTCGGGATCCATGGCAGCCCCACCTGCGTGATGAGTTATGGGGAGAAAGAAGGCGCCGTCGGCTATCTGGTGGGTGAGGCCAATCGCGGGCTGGAATACATGTTCACCATGATGAACCATGCACGACTGCAGGTAGGGGTTCAGGGAATCTCGATTTCCGACCGTGCCTACCAGCAGGCACTCTGGTACGCCCATGACCGTGTGCAGGGCAAGGTGCATGGGTTTGGCGATGAGACCCGGCCGATTGCAGACCATCCCGATGTGCGACGCATGCTCGCGAGCATGAAGGCACGCACCGAGGCTATGCGGGCTCTGGGCTACGAGGCGGCTGCCTACCTCGACCTGGCTGCGCGCACCGAAGATCCCGCCCAGGCCAAGCTCGCCCAGGCTCGCGTTGATTTTCTCATTCCGGTAGTGAAGGCCTGGTGCACAGAGCAGTCTATCGACATTAGTTCGCTTGGCGTGCAGGTGCATGGGGGCATGGGCTACATTGAGGAGACCGGGGCGGCACAGCATTTTCGTGATGCCCGAATTACCACCATCTACGAGGGCACCACAGCGATCCAGGCAAACGATTTTCTCGGACGCAAACTTTTAAAAGACAAGGGGGCCGAGCTCACGCGACTGGTGCACGAGATTGAGCAGACCGCCCAGTTTCTGCGATCCGCCGACCACCCGGGATGCAAGCGCTTTGGGGAGATTCTTGGGCGTGCGGCCAAGGTCTGGGCCGAGGCGGCCCAGGCGGCGATCGCCGCCTACACGAGCAGTCCCTCGGCCAGTTTTTTCGGTTCGGTGCCTTTGCTCATGCTCTCGGGCTATGTACTCGGCGGCCAGATGATGGGACGCGCGGCGCTGATCGCACTTCCGAAGCAGCAGCAGGAACCCTTCTATGCGCAGAAGCTTGCGTCGGCCTGTTTCTACGCAAGCCATCTGCTTGCGCCCGCCTTGGGGCTTGCCGAGAGCGTCTTGGCGTCCGCAACGGGCCTGGACGAGGCGCAGCGATTTACCCAACCCGCCTGATGCTTACCGGTTATTAGCCCAGCAGCATCTTCAGTGCGAAGCCAATAAAGCAGAGGCTCACCACCACGATACCCGAGGAAGACCATCGTGGATGCGTTTCGAAGACCGACTGCAGTCGCAGCCCAGCGAAAATCAGCAGGGTCAGGTAGGCGAGGCTCACCACCTGAACCACCACGCCGAGTGTGAGATAGGCCAGTGCGGGTGTCGCTGCATCGGCACGGACAAACTGGGTGAAGAAGGCGAGAAAAAATAAAATGGCTTTGGGGTTGGTAAGCGAGAGACCCAGGGCCTTGAGATATGGCAGGCGTAGGCCTGAGGCTTCGGGTTGCGGGCCTCTCTGACGGTCTGTTCCCGATAACGTTGCCTGACTCGTCGTCTCTGAGGTTTCGGCCTGCGTTGGGATCGACGGTGCGGCGATCTGGGAGCTCTGCCGCGGCCAACGCCGCCAGCCCTCCTTCAGGAGTTGCAGGCCGATCCATGCCAGATACAGGGCCCCGATGGCCTTAAATGCTTCAAAGCTTCGCGGAAAGAGGCTCATCAGGGAGGCCGCACCCGAGGCGGTGGCGATCATTAAGAGGGTGTCGCCCGAGAAAATTCCGAAGGCAGCAGCCCATCCGCTACGATGGCCTAGTTGTGCCGAGGCCGTGAGGACGTAGAGGGAGTTTGGCCCCGGCAGCAGCACGATAAAGATCGTGCCCAGGACGAACTCAAAGAAGTTTTGTATTCCGAGTTCTTGCATGGCCCCTAGGATGCTAGGGGTGCGAGTCGCGCCAGAGTGAGCCCTTCGGTCACGATGTCGCCCTCTTTGCAGAGTAACTCCTCAACGACGCCATCACGCGGGGCGGAGACGAGGAACTCCATCTTCATGGCAGAAATCACTAGGAGCGCTTCCCCCTTCTGAACAGTTGTGCCTGGCCCCACGTGTACGCGCATCACCTGGCCTGGCATTGGCGCTGTCAGAGAGGCCTCTGCATCGTCGTCGAGTTGGCCGGTCGCATAGGGGTCACCCCAGTACAGGAGGAGATCATTGTCTTCACTCCAGAGATGTAGGCGGATAGCCGGCTGCATCTCCCAGTCCGCCCAGCCACGCAGAACCCGCCCCCGCCATGCCACTGCGAGCTGCCGTGGCGATTCAGCGGGAAGGAGATCGATCGGCTCCATTTCCTCATCGAGTGCGATCGCCAGTGGTGAAAGCCGCACAGTGACAGACCAGTGCTCGGCATCCCGTGAGAGCTGTAAGGTGCGCTGGGCCGGCGCGGTGAGACGAAATGCTGTGCGGTAACTCCACGGATCTGGGTTGCCATGGGATGCGCGCGAAGCAGTCTGGTTGCGTAGCCCTGCAGCCGCCCAGGGCCCCGATCGCAAGGCCGCAGCAACCGCCAGCACCCGATGGTCTTCAGACAGCGGGCGTGGTGCGGTGAGTGCTGTCTGGTGTGAGGCAATGACCGCAGTAGAGAGCTGGGCGGTCTGGAAGGCCGGCAGCGCCAGCAGCCGGGAGAGGAATCGCAAATTGGTTGCAGGGCCTGTGAGCTGCGTCTGCGCGAGTGCCTGCTGGGCCCGGGCAATGGCGGTCGGCCGATCCTCGCCCCAGCAGATCAGCTTGGCGATCATGGAGTCGTAATAGGGGCTGACGGTATCGCCCTCTCTAAGCCCGCTGTCTACACGGAGCTGGCCGGGGACCTCCGATGCCATGGCATAGCGCGTCATGCGTCCGGTGGAGGGCATAAAGTCGCGCGAGGGGTCTTCAGCACAGAGCCGCAGTTCGATGGCGTGGCCATGGCAATGAATCTGCTCTTGCGAGCGCGGTAGCGGCTCGCCGCGAGCAACGCGGATCTGCCATTCCACCAGGTCAAGGCCGGTAATCATTTCGGTAACCGGATGTTCGACCTGCAGGCGGGTATTCATTTCCATGAAATAGCAGGCACCGGCACGGCCATCGGGTAATGCCTCAGCGATAAATTCCACAGTACCTGCACCGGTATACCCGATAGCCTGGGCCGCCCGCACGGCAATCGCGCCGAGCGAGTCCCGCTGTTCGGCCGTTAAGAGCGGCGCGGGCGCCTCTTCGACGACCTTCTGGTGTCGCCGCTGCATGGAGCAGTCGCGCTCAAACAGATGGACCACCTGGCCGTGGGTGTCGCCAAAGACCTGCACCTCGATATGTCGCGCAGAAGACAGGTAGCGCTCCAGTAAGACATGGTCGTTCCCAAAACTGGCCAGTGACTCTCGCTTACAGGAAGACAGTGCGGCGGCGAACTCTTCGGCCGCCCGTACGATGCGAATACCCCTACCACCTCCCCCTGCGGATGCCTTAATCAGCAGCGGAAAGCCGACCTTCAGCGCCTCTGCAAGAAGGCCCTCGGCCGACTGGTCTTCTCCGTTGTATCCGGGAACCAGAGGCACGCCAGCCTTCTGCATGATCTCCTTAGCGGCCGACTTAGAGCCCATGGCCTCAATAGCCTGGGCGTTTGGTCCGATAAAGACAATGCCGGCCGACTCGCAGGCCTGCGCAAATGCGGGGTTCTCAGACAGGAATCCGTAGCCGGGGTGGATCGCCTGGGCCCCGGTGGAGGTTGCCGCCGCGATGAGAACGGAAATATTCAGATAACTGGCGGTGGGCTCTGAGGCCCCAATGGCGATCGCCTCATCGGCCAGTTGCACGTGGCGGGCACTGCGATCGGCCTCCGAATAGACAGCCACACTGCGGATTCCCATCTTGCGGCAGGTCGCTATTACGCGACAGGCAATCTCCCCGCGGTTAGCGATGAGAATCTTGCTGAGGGAGCGGTTTGTCGCGATGCTCATGGCCCAGCCTTACATTCGGAAGAGGCCAAAACGGGTGTCCGGGATGGGCGCGTGCAGGCTGGCAGCAATTCCAAGGGCTAAGACCTGGCGGGTGTCGACGGGGTCGATAATGCCGTCGTCCCAGAGTCGGGCCGAGGCATAGTAGGGATGCCCTTCACGTTCATATTTTTCTCGAATCGGGGTCTTAAACGTCTCTTCTTCTTCGGTAGACCAGGGCTGCCCTTGCGACTGTAGATTGTCGCGTCGCAGTGTGGCCAAGACGCTGGCGGCCTGCTCGCCGCCCATGACTGAGATGCGTGCATTGGGCCACATCCACAATAACCGGGGGCTGAAGGCGCGGCCGCACATGCCGTAGTTTCCCGCACCAAATGAGCCCCCGATAATGACGGTGAATTTCGGAACGGCGGCGGTGGCCACAGCGGTGACAAGCTTGGCGCCGTTTTTGGCAATCCCCTCGTTTTCGTATTTCCGCCCAACCATAAACCCAGTGATGTTTTGTAAGAACACCAGGGGGATCTTGCGCTGACAGCAGAGTTCAATGAAGTGGGCCCCTTTCTGGGCGCTTTCCGAAAACAGGATGCCGTTGTTGGCCACAATGCCTACGGGCATGCCATGCAGATAGGCAAACCCGGTAACGAGTGTGGTGCCAAACCGCGCCTTGAATTCTTCAAAGTCGGAGTCGTCGACAATGCGGGCAATAATCTCGCGCACGTCAAAGGGCTGCCGCGCGTCTGTCGGGATGATGCCGTAGAGTTCCTGCGGATCGTACCGCGGGGGACGCGGGGGCAGGGCATGAGAGAAGTCGGGCTTGGCCCGATTGAACTTCGCCACAATATCGCGGGCCATGCGAAGGCTGTGCCCATCATTGGTGGCATAGTGGTCGGCAACCCCCGAAAGCCGCGTGTGTACGTCGGCACCTCCCAGGTCTTCGGCGGTAACCACTTCGCCGGTAGCTGCCTTCACCAGGGGAGGACCCCCGAGAAAAATGGTGCCCTGGTCTTTCACGATGATCGACTCATCACTCATGGCCGGAACATAGGCGCCGCCTGCCGTGCATGAGCCCATCACGACCGCGATCTGGGGAATCGATTTGGCCGACATGGTGGCCTGGTTAAAAAAGATTCGACCAAAATGGTCGCGATCAGGAAAGACCTCGTCTTGGTTAGGAAGATTGGCCCCTCCCGAGTCGACGAGGTAGATGCACGGCAGGTTGTTCTGCTCAGCGATCTCTTGGGCGCGCAGATGCTTCTTGACGGTGAGGGGATAGTAAGTGCCTCCCTTCACGGTGGCATCGTTGCAGACAATGACGCAGAGTTCGCCGCTGATGCGCCCCATACCGGTAATGATCCCGGCCCCCGGCGCGGCATCTGTGCCGTCTTTTTCAAGATAGACCCCGTGTGCGGCCAAGGGGGAAAACTCCAGAAAGGGGCTCCCCGGGTCTAAAAGCAGTTCGACCCGATCGCGGGGGAGTAGCTTTCCCCGCGCGAGATGTTTTTTTCGCGGGCCGTCACCACCGCCCAACGCCACAGTGGCCAACTTTTTCTTCAGATCGTCGACCAGGGCCCGCATCGCGCGCGCGTTTGTCTGAAACACCTCGCTGCGGGGGTTGGTCTGGCTCTGCAGGTATGGCATGCGGTCTACTGCGTCTCGGCAAAGAGTTCGCGACCGATGAGCATGCGCCGTATTTCACTGGTGCCCGCGCCAATCTCATAGAGCTTGGCATCGCGCCAGAGGCGGCCTGTGGGGTACTCATTCACATAGCCGTTACCCCCGAGTACCTGAATGGCTTCACCGGCCATCCAGGTGGCCTTCTCTGCGCAATAGAGAATGACACCTGCGGCATCTTTGCGGACCGCGCGGTGATGCCCGTGCTCGGCATCGAGCCGGTCAAGGCGTTGGCCGACGGCATAACAGTAGGCACGGCAGGCCGACAGCGTGGTGTACATATCCGCGATCTTGCCCTGCATGAGTTGGAACTGCCCTATCGGCTGACCAAACTGCTTGCGGTCGTGGATGTAAGGAACCACCACATCCATACATGCCGCCATGATGCCTAAGGGGCCCGCGGCCAGTACCGCCCGTTCGTAGTCGAGCCCACTCATGAGCACTTTGACGCCCCCGTTGTAGGCGCCCAGAATATTTTCTTTTGGCACGGCAACGTCTTGAAATACGAGTTCGCCTGTGTGTGAACCGCGCATTCCGAGCTTGTCGAGTTTCTGGGCCACCGAAAATCCCTTCATGCCCTTTTCCACGAGAAAGGCGGTGATTCCCATGGCGTGCTTCTCGGGTTCGGTTTTGGCATAGACCACGAGCACATCAGCATCGGGGCCATTGGTGATCCACATCTTGGTGCCGTTTAATCGGTAGTGGTCCCCCTTGTCGACGGCTCGCAGGGCCATACTAACAACATCAGAGCCTGCCTGCGGCTCGCTCATGGCCAGGGCGCCGACGGCGTCTCCAGAGATCAGCGCGGGAAGATACTTTGCCCGCTGTGCTGCCGTGCCGTTGCGCATGATCTGGTTTACGCAGAGATTGGAGTGGGCACCATACGAGAGTCCGACTGAGGCCGAGGCGCGGGAGATTTCTTCCATGACGATCATGTGTGCCAGATAGCCCATGTCGGCCCCGCCGTAGTCGGCAGATGCGGTGACTCCTAGCAGGCCGAGGCTACCCATCTTCTTCCACAAGTCCATGGGGAACTGATCGGTTCGATCGATCTCGGCAGCGCGGGGCCCAATTTCTTTCTGTGAAAAGTCGGCAACCGCTTCGCGCAGGGCATTGATCTCCTCGGGAAGTCCAAAGTCGAAGTCCTGAAGCTGGGCCACAGTGGTGCCTTTCTGCGATGGTTTTCTTAACGTTAACGTTAACGTTAACCTTGCGGATCGTCAAGCAATCGGGTCAGAATAGGATCTGCATGGTGCGGTCTAGCCCCTGCGGTGCAGCATGTGACGATGCTTGATATGTGGAAGCACATGCGCGCCATGGGTAGAGAGTGGACTATCTGGAAGACACTGTGAAGCACAAAAGAGAAGAACAGGAAAGATGCGCGATGACCGAAGAACCCATTCACCATCCCGACGCAGAGCTTGTGCTGAGGGTGGTTCCCATGCCTGCCGATGCCAATGCCAATGGGGATATCTTCGGCGGCTGGGTCATGGCGCAGGTAGATATCGCAGGCAGCGTGCCTGCAGTGCGCCTTGCCAAGGGGCGCGTTGCTACGGTGGCGGTGAACAGTTTTCACTTCAAGCAGCCTGTCTCGGTCGGTGACCTGCTCTCTTTCTGGGCGAGGGTGGTGAAAGTGGGCGTGAGTTCGGTCACCGTGCATGTCGAGGTCTCGGCAGAGCGTCACCCCGAAGACCCCATTCTGGTAAAGGTCACCGATGCCATCCTGACGTATGTGGCCATTGACCGCCTGGGTCAGAAGCGTCCCTTGCCCGTTCCATTACAGTAGTTCGTACTCTGGCTGTTTTCTAAATTTCTGGCCCAATCGCGAAGGAGAACTGATGGCTGTTCGTGTCAACCCAGGGCAGGTCTCTGTGACTATTCCTGACCCCAAGAGTGTCGATCTCGCGATCCAGTCGCGTTTCTCAGCGCGCGCTTTTCTGCCAAAGCCCGTGGAGCATGCACTCATTGCCGAGATGCTTGCGGTCGCCGCGCGTGCGCCATCGGGCGTGAATACGCAGCCATGGAAGGTCTATGTTCTTCAGGGGGCAGCGCTACAGAGACTCGTGGATCGGGTTTGTGCAGCGCACGATCTTGTCTACCGGGAACCCGCCCGGGCGAAGGATTTCCCGCGGGACTATGACTACTATCCGCTGCAATGGCCGCCCGTCTACCTCGACCGTCGGCGTGAGAACGGCTGGGGACTCTATGGTCTTCTGGGAATTGGCAAGGCAGACAAGGACAAGATGCACGCCCAGCACCAGAAGAACTATCGCTTTTTTGGCGCGCCCGTCGGTCTCATGTTCACTGTCGATCGCGCCTTGGCGGCTGGGTCTTTGGTGGACTATGGAATGTTTCTGCAGTGCATCATGATCGCGGCCCGGGCGCGAGGACTGCACACCTGCCCTCAGGCAGCCTGGAATGATTTTGCGCCACTGGTGCGCGAAGTGATCGGGGCCGGCGAGAGCGAGTCTGTGGTCTGCGGGATGGCTCTCGGGTACCTCGACCCGAACGATCCCGTGAACAGTTTTGATGCGGGGCGCGTGGCAGCTGAGGAGTTTACGCACTGGCTGTCGGACTAAGGCAGGGTCATCACTAGGCTGTCAAGGCCGAGGGCTTGTGTTACTTTCAGCCAATGTATTTAGCCATCACGACTATTGCGGAATGACCGACCATTCGATCCAGAGCGCACTGCCTGTCGTAGCAGCTTCCGACCCCCCTCTGCGTTTCGTGACGGCTGCCTCGCTCTTCGACGGCCACGATGCTTCTATTAGTATTGTTCGGCGCATCCTGCAAGACCAGGGCTGCGAGGTCGTACATCTGGGGCATAACCGGTCCGTTGCAGAAGTTGTTGATGCCGCCATTCAAGAAGACGCGCATGGTATTGCGGTGTCGAGTTACCAGGGCGGGCACGTCGAGTTTTTTAAGTTTATGGTCGATCTCCTCCGTGCCCGCGGTGCGGGACATGTGCGCGTTTTTGGAGGCGGTGGCGGCGTCATTGTTCCGGCCGAACGAGAAGATCTGATGGCCTATGGTGTGGAGTGCATCTACAGCCCTGAAGATGGCCAGCGCCTTGGCCTTGCAGGCATGATCACCGACATGATGGCTCGGGCCCGTCGGGCGGCCCGATCGAACCGCTCCGCCTCGGCCCTTATCGAGGCGCTGCATACTGCTGGCCGCTATGAGGCCTCGGCTGCCCCCGCGCTGGCCGAACTCATTAGTCAGGCTGAAAATGGCCTCCTCTCGGCTGCAGACCGCACTTTATTGTCACAGCGGACGGCGCAGCGCACCATGCCTGTTCTCGGGGTAACGGGTACCGGCGGTGCGGGCAAGTCTTCGCTTACCGACGAACTGGTCTTGCGATTCCGAATCGACAGTGGCGATAGCCTGCGGATTGCAGTGATCTCGATTGACCCGTCACGAAGAAAGTCGATGGGCGCACTTCTCGGTGACCGCATTCGTATGAATGCCATCAACACCGAGACCATATTTATGCGTTCCATGGCTACCCGCGATGCAGGCAGCGAGATCTCTAAAGCGCTGCCACTCGCCTTGGATTGTTGCCGTCTTGCCGGATTTGACCTTGCAATTGTAGAGACCTCGGGCATTGGCCAAGGCGATGCCGCCGTCGTGCCGTTTGTCGACAAGACTCTCTATGTCATGACGCCAGAATTTGGCGCGGCTAGTCAGTTGGAGAAGATCGACATGCTCGATTTCGCTGACTTCGTGGCGATTAATAAATTCGATCGACGAGGCGGTCAAGACGCGCTGCGTGATGTCTCTAAACAGTTTCAGCGTAACAAGCAGCTCTGGTCTGAGTCGCTTGATGCCTTGCCCGTATTTGGTACTCAGGCCTCGCGGTTTAACGACGACGGGGTCTTGGCTTTGTACCATCGGGTGCGTGAGGCGCTCACTCCTCTGGGCCTGCAGGCAGCCTCGGGGGTCTTGTCTAAACCCGATGGCCGCGCCTCTACCGCGCGCGATGCCATCATTCCCGCGGCACGGGCTCGGTACCTTTCAGAGATCGCAGACGTCGTGCGCCGGTTACATCGCGAGGCCGAGGCCCAGGCGGTGCTTGCCCGGGAGATTCAGGCGCTAACCTCTGCCGCATCGATTGCGCAGTCGGCGGGCCAGCCGGTGGATTTCTCCGCCCTCATCGCGGCCCGACGCGCCGCCCAAGATTCTCGGGCAGTAAAGCTCATCGACTCCTGGCCCGACCTGGCGCAGGCCTATCGGCAAGAGGCCTTCACCATTCAGATCCGTGATCGTGCCCAGGTGCATCCGCTCTACATCGACACACTGTCGGGCACCCACATGCCGCGCATTGGGCTGCCCCGCTTTCACGACCACGGCGATCTCTTGAAGTGGCGCATGCGAGAGAACCTGCCCGGTGAGTTCCCTTTTACTGGGGGTGTCTTTCCGTTTAAGCGCCATGACGAAGACCCTACCCGCATGTTTGCCGGCGAAGGCGATCCGTTTCGTACCAATCGCCGGTTCAAGCTCCTGTCTGATGGGATGCCGGCCAAGCGTCTGTCGACCGCCTTTGATTCGGTCACCCTCTACGGCCAAGACCCGGGGCTGCGTCCGGATATATACGGCAAGGTAGGCAATTCTGGGGTGTCCATTGCGACCCTTGAGGACATGAAGGTGCTCTATGCAGGCTTTGATCTCTGTGATCCGGCCACCTCGGTGAGCATGACGATCAATGGCCCGGCGCCGACGATTTTGGCCATGTTCTTTAGCGCGGCCATCGATCAGAAAGAAGAGGCGCTGGCTCAGCAAAAAGGTCGGCCCCTCACTCCATCGGAGAAGGAGGAGGCGCGCGCCTGGGTCTTACAAAATATCCGGGGAACGGTACAGGCCGATATTCTGAAAGAAGACCAGGGTCAGAACACCTGCATCTTTTCTACTGAGTTCAGTCTCAAGGTCATGGGCGATATTCAGGCCTATTTCGTGGACAACAAGGTCCGTAACTTCTATTCGGTGTCGATCTCGGGCTACCACATTGCCGAGGCCGGGGCCAATCCCATCTCCCAGTTGGCCTTCACCCTTGCCAACGCATTTACCTATGTGGAGAGTTATCTGGCGCGTGGCATGAAGATCGATGATTTCGCGCCCAATCTCTCTTTCTTCTTCAGTAACGGCATGGACCCTGAGTATGCGGTACTCGGCCGGGTGGCCCGCCGCATCTGGGCGGTGGCCATGCGCGATCGTTATGGGGCCAATACCCGTAGCCAGAAACTGAAATACCACATTCAGACCTCGGGCCGTAGCCTGCACGCGCAAGAGATCGACTTCAATGACATTCGCACCACGCTGCAGGCACTGATCGCCATCTACGACAACTGCAACTCCCTGCATACCAACGCCTATGACGAGGCAATCACCACGCCTACCGAAGAAAGCGTGCGGCGGGCGATGGCGATTCAACTCATTATCAATCGCGAGTGGGGGCTGGCGAAGTCGGATAACCCGAATCAGGGCTCCTTCATTCTTGAAGAACTCACCGACCTGGTGGAAGAGGCCGTACTGCAGGAGTTCGATCGCATCTCCGATCGAGGGGGCGTGCTGGGGGCTATGGAGACCGGCTACCAGCGAGGCAAGATTCAAGACGAGTCGATGCATTACGAGCACCTGAAGCACACAGGCGACCTCCCCATCATCGGCGTGAATACCTTCTTAAAGCCCGGAGGCAATCAGCCGGTGGAAGACATTGTTCTTGCCCGGTCGACCGAAGAAGAAAAGCGCAGCCAGCTTGAGCGCCTGAACGATTTTCATCAACGGCATGCGCATGACGCATCGGCGGCGCTTGACGCATTGCGTAAGACGGTGATCCACGGTGGCAATGTATTTGACGCCCTGATGCATACCGTTCGCCACTGCTCGTTGGGCCAGATTACTGACGCGCTCTTTGCGGTGGGCGGCCAATACCGCCGGAACATGTAGCCAGGCGCATTCGCCGATTCGATTCCCTCTTTCATGCCTATGT
>Ga0315906_10009552_pt1 | contig 11503 bp, 10 predicted proteins | sample LakEriMetagenome_4_FD_203526 | JGI IMG/M metagenome (GOLD analysis project Ga0315906, IMG submission 203526) | Freshwater fungal communities from buoy surface, Lake Erie, Ohio, United States - Buoy 2 MA122 | ecosystem: Environmental > Aquatic > Freshwater > Lake > Lake biofilm | place: USA... | reverse complement strand
GATGCGGTGACGGCGCTGCGTGCCGGTGAGCTCGTCGGAGTCTTCCCGGAGGCCACGATGAGTCGGTCGCTGGAGATCAAGGACATCAAGAATGGTGCTGTGCGCATGGCGCGCACTGCCAATGTTCCGCTCATCCCGATGATCGTCTTCGGCGGCCACCGGATCCTCTCCTACGACCACCGCGACCTCACGCGGGGCCGCACGATCGTGATCACTGTCGGTGAGCCGCTTCCCCTCCCACGCGGCTCCGACCCGGACGAGATCACTGTTGAGCTTCGATCTCGCATGTCGGCCCTGCTCGACGAGACCATCGCCCGCTATCCCGATCGTCCTGATGGTGCCTGGTGGATCCCCGCTCGCCTGGGAGGCAGTGCACCGCCTCTTGCGTGATCACGGCTCCGTCCCGCGCGCCCACTCCTCGTAGGCGGCCACCGCGGTCGGATGCGTGGGGAACAGATGAGCGCGGCCGATGCGCTCGCCCACTCCATGTCGCTCGAGTTGGTGCCACACCTCGCTCTTGACGTGGTCGAGGGCCATGACGACTCCGCGATCCGCGCAGTAGCGGCGCACGTCCTCGAGGGCGTCGAGCCCGGTGATGTCGACTTCGGTGTTGCCCTCCATGTTGAGCAGGAACCAGCGAGGAGGAGGAACCGCGTCGTCGATGGCGGCCCGGCAACGGCGGGCGAAGTCCTCCGCGTTGGCGAAGAACAGCGGTGAGTCGTACCGGAACACGACCAGGCCCGGGATCTGCGTCGCCGTCGGGTAATCGTCGATGTCGTGCCATCCGGCCACCTCGTCGGCGCGGCCGAGCACGGCGGAGTGCGGGCGTGCCACGCGGGTGAGGAGTTCCACGATCGACAGTGCGATTGCAGCCAGCACGCCATAGAGGATGTCGAACACGAGAACGCCGACGGTTGCGCTGGCGGCGATCAGGAACTCGCGCTTGCGGAAGTGCCAGAGGCGCCGGAACTCGTCGATGTCGATCAGTCGAATGGCGGCGTAGACCACCACTCCCCCGAGTGCGGCGATCGGGAAGGCCTCCACTATCCCGGAGAAGAGCAGAACCGACACGATGACGAGTCCGGCGGCAACGAGCGAGTACAACTGGGTGCGTGCTCCGCTCGCCTCGGCGATCACGGTGCGACTGGCGCTCGAGCTGACGGGAAAGCCACCCACCAGTGAGGCACCCACGTTCGCGGCGCCAAGCCCCAGGAACTCCTGGTTGTTGTGAATCCGATGTCCCCGGCGTGAGGCGAACGCACGCGCTGTGACGATGTTGTCGGTGTAGCCCACGATGAAGATGCCGAGCGCGGGCAGAAGCAGCAGGCCGATGTCCGCACCGGCCAGTGACGGCAGGCCAATGCTGAGACCGTCGCGGCTCACTGCGCCGACGGTCTGCACCCCCTCCTCCTCCAACCCGAGCAGGGCGACGGCAGCCGTGGCCGCGAGCATGACGAACAGCGGAATGGGCAGGCGTGGAAAGCGAGGAGTGAGCAGGAGCAGCAGGAGGGTCACGGACGCACCGATGACGAGGGTGGGAATGTGCGCGCCATCCGACCATAGGTTCGTGGCGAACGAGGTGGCGTCCTCGATGACGGTGTCACCGGCGACCTCGACACCGGTCACCTTGCCGATCTGGCTGATGATCATGATGACCGCGACGCCGGCGAGGTAGCCGATGAGCACGGGCTTGGACAGCAGCTCGCCGATGAATCCGATCCGCAGTACCCCGGCAAGCAGGGAGTAGAGGCCGACGAGCAGAGCCATCGTCCCCGCGAGCGCCAGGTAGCGGGTGGAGTCCCCCATCGCCAGGGGCGCCAGGACGGCAGCCGTCATCAGGGCTGTCGTCGACTCGGGTCCGACGGACAGCAGGCGCGAGGATCCGATGAGCGCGTAGATCGTCATCGTCACGACCACGACGAGAAGTCCGGTCTGGGGTGGAACGCCGGCGAGAGCGGCGTAGGCCATGACCTGCGGAATCAGGTAGGCGGTGACCGTCACCGCGCCGAGAAGGTCGCCGCGCAGGTCACGTCGGTCGTAGCGCACGAGGCGCATCACTCCGATGTGGTTGCTCACGACATCACGGCATCACGGCATCACGGTGTTCGGGTGCTCAGGCGCCGGATTCGCGAGCGGCCTTCGGCGACCTGCTGGCCTTCGCCTCCCGCCTCGCGGTGTATTCGGCGACCACTGTCGCCGCGTGGTCGGGGACGTACTGGTTGAGGTCGCGGGGCGGGCGTTCGTACCCCGTGGACTTGGGTCGGCGAGGCAGGGACAGCGGCGGTCGTGCAGCCGCGAAGTACGGAATCGTCGACAGCAGGTGGTGGATCATGTTGATGCGTGCCGCCCGCTTGTCATCTGCCTCCACGACGTACCACGGAGACTCGGGAATGTCGGTGTGGATGAGCATCTCATCCTTCGCCCGCGAGTACTCCTCCCAGCGCGTGATGGACTCCAGGTCCATGGGCGACAGCTTCCACCGGCGCATCGGATCCTCCAGTCGGGACTGGAACCGCCTCTCCTGCTCTGCGTCACTGACGCTGAACCAGTACTTGCGCAGCAGGATGCCGTCCTCGATGAGGAGCCTTTCGAAGATGGGCGCCTGGTGAAGGAAGCGTCGGTGCTCCTCCGGGGTGCAGAAGTCCATCACGCGCTCGACACCTGCGCGGTTGTACCAGGACCTGTCGAACAGGCGGATCTCTCCTGCAGCGGGCAGGTGCGCCACGTAGCGCTGGAAGTACCACTCGGTCCGCTGTCGCTCGGATGGAGTGGGCAGCGCAACGATGCCGGCGACGCGAGGGTTGAGGTACTGCGTCACGCGCTTGATGGTCGATCCCTTGCCGGCGGCGTCGCGCCCCTCGAAGAGGATGACGAGCCGGGCCCCTTCGGCACGCACCCACTCCTGCAGCTCCACCAGCTCGGCCTGCAGGCGGTACAGCTCCTTCTCGTACAGGTCCTTCGGCATGCGCGTCGCGGGCACGTCGTCCGCGCGCCTCTGGGGCGTGTCCTTCTTGACCATGTGACGAGTGTGGCACTGCGCACCCGCCTGTTGCAGGTCAGTGGCTCCTCCGCCCGCACGGTCCCCACGCTCGGCGCTACCGTCGGCCCATGCGCGGACAGGTGGCTCTCATCGCTGTGGTGGCCGCTCTCGGTGCAGGCTGCTCGGGCTCGGGTGACGCCTCGCAGGCGACCCCGTCGACTGAGGCGGCTGAGTCGCCGGTGCTTCCTGGTGCTCGCTCGCCCCAGGGGGACGTCATTCCCGATCTCGTCGTCGACCGCATCGTCGACGGTGACACCGTCAAGGTCACGATCGAGGGCGAGCAGGTGTCGGTGCGACTGATCGGCATCGACACCCCTGAGACGGTCAAGCCGAACACCGACGTCGAGTGCTTCGGGCCCGAGGCCTCGGCGTTCGCGGATCGGCAGCTCACGGGCCAGCCGGTGATCCTTGAACTGGACGAGTCGCAGGGTCGCTTCGACAGGTATGACCGACTTCTCGCCTACGTCTGGCGGGTGACGCCTGACGGTGACCTCGTGCTGTTCAACGAGGAGACCGTTGCCGGTGGATTCGCGCGGGAACGCCAGTACGGCGATGAGCCCTACTCGTGGCGCTCGACGCTGATGCAGGCAGAGGAGGACGCCCGCGAGGCCGGGCGCGGCCTGTGGGCGGCATGCTCGAGCCGCCCGTGATGGACCGACGGCCAGACTGATGGACTACGACGGAGGCGCCGATCCGATCCGGCTCTGCAGGTCGGCGAGCATGGCCTTGATCTCGGCCAGCTCGCGTCGAAGGTCATCGCTGCTGGTGTCGGGCGCAGCGGGTGCAGGCTGCGTCCCGCGTTGCTTGGTCAACGTGGCTGCCAGAGTTGCCGTCACCGCACCGAGCACGCTGATGCCGACGAGCATGATCAGCACCGCGAAGAATCGTCCCGACTGCGTGACGGGCACGAAGTCGCCGTAGCCGACGGTGGTGATGGTCTCGAACGTCCACCACACGGCGTCACCCACGTTGACGATCTCGGCACCCGGGGCCCCGCGCTCGGCGTCCAGGACCATGAGACTGCCGACCCACACCACGAGGACCACGGACAGCCCGGCGGTCGTCGCGGCCCCGCCGGTGATCACTGACTTGCTCTGCGTGCGTGCCAGGAATCCATTGGGCGTGAAGGCTCGAAGGGCTCGCAGGGCACGGAACTGCGGCACGAGCACCGTGATGGTGTCGAGCCAGTTGCGGCGGAAGAAGTGGCGCTTGACGGGTGCGAGCAGAAAACGGAACAGCAGGTCCGCTGCGAAGAGCACCCACAGCACGTTGCCGAAGCCGATCAGCCAGCCGTACCACGGCTTGTTCGGCTCGTACCAGATGCTCTGGATCGAGTAGGTGAACAGGTAGATCAGGGCGAGGATGGACAGAGCTATGTTCGTCTTCGCCTCGTAGCGATTCAGCAGGGTCTGCCGTCGCTGCTGGAAGGGCGTCAGGTCGGCCGGGATCGTCGGTGTGGTTGCGCTCATGCGCAGAGCCTAGAAGTGTCGGCTGCTCACGCGGGACGAATCGAGACCTGCACGGACTTGAAGGCGGGAGTGAGGGACTCCGAGTCGAGGCGGCGGTCGACCAGGGCGTTGGCCTCCGGGTAGTACATGGCGAGGTTGCCGGATCTGATGTCCACGATGGCGGCCTTCACGCGCATGGAGCCCGTGGCGCTCACCACGTCGACGGGAGCACCTTCGTCGAGTCCGAGACGCGCGGCGTCCTCGGCGTTCATCATGACGACGTCGCGTGTGGCATTGCCGCGGTAGAGGTCCTCCTCGTCGTACACGACGGTGTTGAACTGGCCTTCGGACCTGACTGTCATGAGGACGAAGTCCGCATCGCCCCTGGGTTGCGGAAGATCGACGACATGGAAGTGCGCGAGGCCATCCGCGGTGGGGAACTGCGGCTGGTGCATCACCCTGCCCGGAATGGTGAACTCCTTGTGCGTCTGGCCGATGGTGCGCACGGGGGCGTAGCCGGGCACGCAGGCGGCCATCGCCTTCCGAAGGGCGTCGTGGCCGGTCAGGGTGGACCAGTCGAAGCGATCCATCGGGAGGATGCGTGCGGCGAGCCCGGCGAGGGCAGACACCTCTGACCGCATCTCACCTTCGACGTTGGGGGTGCCGCCTTCGGAGAGACGCACGTAGTTGAACATCGACTCCTGCGTCGTGGACTCCTGCTCCTCGTCGCGCGCGAGCACGGGCAGGATGATCGAGGTGCGTCCTCGTCCACGGAAGTGGCCCTGGTTGAGCTTCGTGGTGAGCGACACGGTCGTGCCGATGCGACCCAGTGCCTCGGTGGCCCAGGTCGAGTCCGGATTGCTGCCCCAGAGATTGCCGCCGAGCATCAGCGCGACATCGATGCGTCCGTCATGGGCAGCAGTCATGCCTGCGTAGGTGTCGTATCCCGCGGGCATGGATGAATCGATCCCGTAGCGCTCGGCCATGTGCTGGGCGAAGGAGGCCTTCATCGTCGGCGACACTCCGACGGAACCGACGCCCTGCACGTTCGAGTGCCCGCGGATCGGCATGAGTCCGCATCCGGGTCGGCCGAGGAATCCACGGGCAAGGGCCACGTTCGCCAGGGCCCGAATCGTGTCGGTGCCGTTCTCGTGGTGGGTGAGCCCCATCGCCCACATGAAGATCCCGGTGGGTGCCTCCGCGATCATGCGCACGCAGGCGTCGATGTCGGAGCGGGACACACCGCTTCCGGTGACGAGGGTGTCCCAGTCCGTCGCGTCGACTCTCGATCGCAACTCGGGCCAGCCGCTCGTGGACGCGCCGACGAAGGCCTCGTCCACCGCGCCCAACTCGATGAGGCCCTTCAGCAGGGCGGTGAACAGGTGAGCATCACCACCGATGTGGGGTTGGAGGTAGAGGTCGCTGACGGTGGAGCCGGCTACGAAGCTGCGCGCGTCGGACGGCAGCCGGAAGCGGCGCAAGCCGAGCTCGGACATCGGATTGATGACGATGACGCGCCCGCCTCGCCTGCGCAGGTGGATGAGCTGCGTCATCAGTCGTGGATGGTTGCTGGCCGGGTTCGCGCCCGCCAGCACCACGAGGTCGGTGCGCGAGAGATCGTCGAGCTCGACTGACGCGGTGCCGCTTCCGTAGACGCTCGAGAGGGCGACCCCGGATGCCTGATGGCAGTAGTAGGAGCAGTTGTTGACGTTGTTCGTGCCGTACGCGCGTGCGACGAGCTGGAGCAGGAAGGCAGCCTCGTTGCTCGACCGGCCGCTGGAGTACCAGAAGGAGCGCTGCGGGTCCGTCGTGGTGAAGGCTTGCGCCGCCAGATCCAGCGCCTGGCCCCAGGGCAGGCGCCGGTAGTGGTCGTCGCCCTCGCCGCAGATGATGGGGAAGGTCAGTCGGCCGAGGGCCTCGCACTGCGCGCTGGTCAGCGCCGAGAGGGCGGCGATGTCGTGGGTGGCCAGATCCCCCTCAGTGATGACCCGGCCCATGTCGGCGGCCTGGGCCTGCACCGACTTCTTGCAGACCTCGGGGAAGTGGCCCTTCTCATTCACCATGCCGCCGGCCTGGCCGCCCATGCCGAGGGCGCACGTCTTGCAGGCGTTCCGGCTGCGGAGTCGTCGGTAGAGCTCGAGGGTGCCGACGTCGCGACCGCGCGCGAACACGTACTTCATGGCGGCGAGGCCGCCTGCCGCGCTCACCCGTGGCTTGGCCATGGCTCACCGTAGCCGAATTCCGAATGTGGACCGGAAAGCGGATCACCTCCGGGTAGGGGGTGGGACATGGTGGGATACGGCCATGACGTCACCCGATCCCGGCAGGTCACCCGCTTCCGGCAGCTCCGCTGCTGGCACCGCTGACGCGCCCGTCCGCCGTCCCCTGCCGGCCATGCTCGTGGCCGGCGTCGTCGGCCTCGTCCTGGGCTATGTCGCCCTGTTGCTCGTGAACGCGGGTATCGGCCTGATCTGGGAGGACATCCCGGCCTCGTGGGAGACCATGCCCGCCTGGTACATCGTCGGGGTCCTGCTGCTCGCGGCTGTCCTCGTCTACGTGATCCGCCGGTTCATCGGCGATACCGGCCATTCCCCGATCGGCGGCATCACCGTCAGTCCACTGACTCCGCGGGACTACGTCGCCGCGATCCTCGCCATCCTCGCCTCGCTGTGGGGCGGTGTGGTGCTCGGCCCGGAGGTCGCGCTCGTCGCCACCGGCTCGATGGTGGGCACGGTGACGGCCAAGGCCATGGGCTTCACGGACGCAGCGAGCCTGAAGAAGATCGTGGGCTTTGGTGCCCTGGGTGCAATCCTGGCGCTGCTCGTCGGTCCGATCCTGTCCGGCTCCGTCCAGCTGGGGACCTCGCCGACGGCCATCGAGGTGGAGCAGTTGGCGTGGGCGATCCCGCTGGCGATCATCGCGTCGGTCGCTGTCACGGTCTCCCGACTTGTCGCGGCGCTGGTCGCCAGAGCCGCAGGCAACGGCCCGCACCTGGTGATCCTGATCGTCGCCGCGCTCATCGTCGCGGTGTCCGGTCTGCTGCTGCAGTTCTGGACGGGTGAGTCTGTTCTGTTCATCATCACATCCGGCGAGGAACTGATCACCGAACTTCCGACGATCACGGCTGTCTCCACGGCGGTGGCGGTCATCGTGCTGAAGTCGATCGCCTACGCGGTGTCGCTCGGTGCGGGCTACCGCGGTGGTCCCTTCTTCCCGGGCATGTTCGTCGGGGCGGCTTCGGGGCTGCTCATCTCCCTGCTCATCCCGAACGGCCCGTCGGTCGAAGCCGCGCTTGTCGTCGGAGTCGTTGCGGCCACGATCGCGTGTGCTCCCATGAAGTGGCCGGTTGCGATCATCCTGGGAGTGGTGATCGGCTTCGTCATGGGCACCTGGACGCTGGTCCCGGCCGCCGTGATTGGAGCCGTCGTCGCGCGCGCGATCCCGCGTTGGGGTGATCGCGTCACCGTTCCCGCGCATGCGGGGTGACGTGCATCACGCTTCACATGAACGTTGTGTAAGCGAATCGGCCCCGCACGCTGAGGTGCGAATGCGGTGCACGCAACGACGTGTTCTCCTGTTCAGAGCGCGGAGGATCCGCGTGGTGAATTGAGGAGAACTGATGAAGATCATGCGTCGCACGACGCTCGTCGCTGTGGCAGCTGCTGCCGCATTGACCCTGGCCGCTTGCAGCAGCTCCGGTGACGACACTGCCACCAGTGAGCCCTCTGCAGCAGCCAGTGAGGAAGCCGCTGCAGAGACGGACATGGCGAACGAGGCACCTGCGAGCGCGGGCACCCTGGTGGATGTCGCCGCGGCTGCCGGCCAGTTCAGCACGGTCCTGGCTGCCGCTGAGGCAGCCGGACTCGTCGACACTCTCAACGGCGCCGGGCCGTTCACGGTGTTCGCCCCGACCGACGAGGCCTTCGCGGCGTTGCCGGCCGGTCTGGTCGACGCACTTCTGCTGCCCGAGAACAAGGACGTCCTGGCCAAGATCCTGACCTACCACGTTGTCCCGGGCACCGTGATGGCCGCAGACATCGCTGATGGCGAGGTTGCCACGGTCGAGGGGCAGAACGTGACTCTGTCGACAGCTGATGGCGTGACCGTCAACGGTGCCAAGGTCATCCAGGCTGACGTAGTCGCCGACAACGGCGTGATCCACGTGATCGACGCTGTGATCGTTCCGCCGGACGTCGATCCGGCTGCTCTTCTGGCTCAGTAGCAACGTCAGCGGCCCGCGACTAAGGAGGACTCCTCGTCGCGGGCCGTTTGCGTTCCCCGGGTCGCACAAGCATGCGGGCGTGGCGGCCGTCCGTGTGACGACGTGCCCATGATCCGGCGCTGCGGCGCTTGGCGCCGTTACGGGACGATCGTGCGGAGGTAGCGGAACAGCACGTCGCCGGACCGCTCGGTGTACTCGTGAATTTCGGCTGGCGTCGCATGAACCTGATCGCCCTCGAGCCTGTTCACCAACGTGGTGCACACCATGGCGAATCGGCGGAAGCCCCAGTAGTTCAAGTAGGCAGCCAGCATGGCTCCCTCCATCTCGATGTTGCGCACGCCGTTCTCATCGAGCCACCTGAGCCATTCCATCTTGCGCGCGCTGTCGGCAAGCCGGATGGCACCGTCGAGCCGGAACTGCTCGATGAAGAACTCATCCGTCGCCACGGTCTTGCCCGCGGCGATGGGAATTCCTGACCCCTCGTTCGCGGCGACTATGCCGTCGACGGTGTCGCGGGGAAAGGTGCTCTCGAACCAGTGCAGGCCATCTCCGCCGTCGAGCAGGCGGTAGGGCTTCAGGTCGGCCATCAGGGCTTCGGTCGTGACGACGATGGTGCCGGCCGGAAGCCCCACTCCGCCACTGGTGCCGACGCGGGCCCAGAAGACGTCGGCGATTGCGGTCTGATCGCCGCGCTTCAGGAAGTAGACGAGTCGCATCAGCTCCTGCACCGCGATGGATGCACTCGGCATGCCCATGCCGTGCGAGACGAAGAGCACGCCTGAGGTGTATCGCGTGGTGAAGCGCTCCTCCTTGGGGAAGGCGATCACATCGGAGTCACCATGCTCTGCGCTCCAGCGGTGGGCGAACTCGTCCATGCGCGCTCCGGAGCCGCCCATGATGATCGCCCGGACGTTGCGCATGCCCTCCAGCACTGGGTCGGAACTGGTGACACCAAGGTGGTAGTAGGCGTCAACCTCTTCGCCCGCGAGGACGGCATCGAGGAACTCGTGGTTGATGTGCTCGTCGTGCACGGCGACTCCTGGGGATCCGGCGCAGGTCGATCAATCCAGGGTGATCAGTTCAGGGCGGTCAGTCCACGGTGATGCGGAAGACGTGGGTCCAGCCGTCGGCTCCGAGATTGGTGGAGACGACCTCGCCCCTGGCCCCGTCGTAGGTGCCTGAACCGCCGAGGACGGGGCGCACCGTCCGCTGTCCAGGTGCGAGAGTCGCGCCAGTCGGGGGATAGAGCGAGATCCCGCCGACGACGATCTGGTTCGCCTCGCTTCCGAACACGAACACGAGGTTCGAGGAGCGCAGCTCCAGGCCGCCGGGCATCCCGCCGACGAGAGTGGTGAGCGTCCCAGTGATGTACTGCCCGTCCGCTGCCTTGCCATCCACGGCGATCGGGCCGAAGAACGTGCGCACGGTGGCCGCAGGAGTGACGAGGACGGCCACCGGTGAGATGGCCTGGTGGTACACGCGCACGGTGATGGGCTTCGCCTCAGGTGCCGCGTGGGCGGGGGTGCCGACCAGAAGAGCCATCGCGGCGATGAGAGCGGCGAGGATCGGGGCAATGAGCAGGCGTCGGAGTGTCATGTGGGGAGAGTAGCGGTACGTCCGGGCGTCAGCGGAACGGCTGCATGAGCATCCGAGACCAGGCGCAGTTGATAATGAACCATGGTCGAGGTCAGCCGGGAGCAGTTCGAGGAGCTCGTTGCCGAGGCGCTCGACACCCTTCCTCCCGACCTCGCCCGCCTGCTCGACAACGTCGTGGTGGTGGTGGAGGACGACGCACCGGAGGACGACCCGGATCTGCTCGGCCTCTACTCGGGGATTCCGCTGACCGAGCGCGGCACCTGGTACGCCGGGGTGCTGCCTGATCGGATCACGATCTTCCGGCTGCCCACGCTCGCCATGTGCGAGACGGTCGAGGACGTCATCGACGAGGTCGAGATCACCGTGGTGCACGAGATCGCCCACCACTTCGGAATCGACGACGACCGCCTGCACGAGCTCGGCTACGACTGATCGGCCGCGTTGGCCGGACGCCCTGTTCTGGGCGCGTCGCCTGAGGTCAGGCCATGGAGCCGATCAGTTCCTGCAGTGAGAGCGTCGCTACGCCTATTCGCTGGTCGGCGATGCCGTAGGGGATGACGAGCTGGTCTCCGTGCGCCATCGCTCCGCAGGAGTACACGACGTTGGGCACGTACCCGTCCCGCTCGGCGTTGCTGGGCGCCAGGATCGGCTCCACGGTCCGGCCGATGACCTTCGTGGGGTGGTCGAGATCGAGCAGGATCGCTCCCATGCTGTAGGTGCGCATCGGTCCAACGCCGTGCGTGAGCACGAGCCAGCCGTCGGGGGTCTCGATCGGTGAGCCGCAGTTGCCGAGCTGCGTCGCCTCCCAGGCCTCGTGCGGAACCTGCACCTGCTCGGTCGCCTCCCAGTGGCGAAGGTCATCGGACATGGCGATGCCGTTGGTCTCTCGATCGGACCGGGTGAGGGCGACGTACTCGTTCCCGATCTGGCGAGGGAAGAGCGCCATTCCCTTGCCGAGCGCCGCGGTACCGGCCATCGGCCCGCTGGTGAAGGATCGGAAGTCGTTCGTCTCCAGCAGCTGCAGCGAGATCACGTTGCGGTCGAACGCCGTGTACGTGGCGAAGTAGGTTGCGGCGCCGTCTGATCCGTGGAAGAGCACGAAGCGCGCATCCTCCATGCCGTGGTACTCCGGCGGTGCATGCGGCCAGAGCACGCGTTCGGAGATCTCGGTCTCCTCTGGAAACTCCACGCGGTACG
>Ga0315906_10009548_pt1 | contig 11506 bp, 13 predicted proteins | sample LakEriMetagenome_4_FD_203526 | JGI IMG/M metagenome (GOLD analysis project Ga0315906, IMG submission 203526) | Freshwater fungal communities from buoy surface, Lake Erie, Ohio, United States - Buoy 2 MA122 | ecosystem: Environmental > Aquatic > Freshwater > Lake > Lake biofilm | place: USA... | reverse complement strand
CAGACATCATTGACAACACTACTCCCCAAATTCTGTGCAAGACTGTCTAAAAGAACAACACCTCCGACAACAACTCTAATTCTAATAGTTTGATTATTCTGAGCATTCATTACACCACCGAACACCGATCGAAAGCTATCACCAACTTTGAAGGTATTTGCCGGAATGGATAAACTACCAACTCCACCATTGATAAGTGATGTCTCAGTTGTTGTGTTGGTGATTAATGTGCTGTTAGCTGTCTGAGCAAATAAACCCACATTTGTTGTGGCTGATGGACCAGGAATAGTGACAACTGTCTCTCCTCCACTATCTGCAGCTGTGACTCCATCACCAGCAAATTTTAAAGTTGATCTTTGAGTTAATGCTGTGCTCTCATCCTTGATGGTATCATAAGCCTGAGCTGTTACATTGATGGTTGTTGTTGCCATTATAAGTTAATATTAATAGTATTATTTACTGTTGTGTTTTGTGTAAAGCTATCCTCAAGAGTTCCATTGACATATACCTCATAATCTGTTGTCAAATCACCGCAATTTGTCGCTGGAGGATTACCATTCTCAAAGTCATAATCATCATAAGGAATTGAGCACCAGTCATTATAATCATAGATTGCAACTGTTGCTGCCATTGTCCATCCAGCTGTGACATCTGGTCCTCTATTAATGAATGGCTGAGTCTGAATATCTCCGACAATATCCATAAATTCCTCAAATCTCCATTGTTGGAATGTAACTCTAATGTCATTACAGATGCTTAAGCAATCAGAATGAATCTCATTGATCTGTCTATATTCCTGAAGATTGTATTTATCACATATTGAGATGATCATATTGATGTTCACAGATTGAGCAGTCATTGTTCCTGGTTGCAAAGTGACAACCATCAAAGGATATTGAGCTGCATCTCTTGAGACAGCATCAATGAAATCACCTTGAAAGAATTCGTTTATCTGTCTGTGTTCTGTTGCTATTATTTCCAGCTCTTTCATCAGCTGGTTTAATGTTTTTTCCATCCTTATTGAGATATGCTTTTAATTTATCAATCTGTTTCTTTGAGAATTTCATTGTATCCAGTTCAATGGTTTGTATCCAGTGTCATCTTTCTTGACATATTCATTGCAATGATCTGAGCACATATCACAATACTCTGGATATTTTGTTGCTTGATCATCTTTAAGATATCCAATCAATCTCTCTTTGTAAAAATATGCATCCTTTCTCAACTGATCTCTAAGCTCAGCAACTTGATTCAATTCAAGAGTTGTTTGATTATCATCTTGCACTCTGCCGGCACCTTTATTTGTTAGCTTATCAGTCAACAAAAGAGCTGCTCTGTAATCAACGAATGCAACCAAACAAGGCACAACATAATCATTCATAAGATCCAAGTAATCTTGAGTCCATGTTGATGTCTCAACTCTGTCAAGCAATGCTCTGAATAATGGAGTCCCAAGAGCTGGCTGAATGTGCATGTCTTGAGATCTCTTTATGGCCACAGCCAAGAGCTTAGTATCTGTATTGTTGTGAATGATACCGAGCTTTTTTAAATTTTCAACTGATAATAGGTAGTTCATAGTTTATCTTTTTACAACTAATTGCTGAATCCATTCATGTCTACACCATGGTGTTGAGGCGCCAGTATCTGGATTGGTATACCATCCACCTCTATATCTCCATACATCTCTATCAACTCTCATTGATATTGTATTAATCTCATCTCTTGAATATAGTCTATTCAATGACATAAGTCTCTCACAAAATTGTCTTGATCCACTCTTTGCTGGAGGCACATCTAATCTGGTCCGATATCCATAACGAACTTCAAATCTTTCAATAGGAATCTGCTCCTCACTAACTAATTGCTTTCCCAAATCAGTTACCTCTCCTTTCACCAGGATATCCCACTTCATTAATCTTGACATTGACTTTGCAATCTCTTCAATATTTGTGTTCAATGCCTTTGCAATACCATTAGAATCTTCACCATCTCCAATCAACTTCAATACATTTTTATCAAAGTCATTTAGCTCAGCTGATATCTCGGCAATGGTTGCAAATAATTGATCTTGCTTTGAGAATACATCAGCGGATGGAGTATCCCATTCAATTGGAAATGTTGCATATACTTTATATTCATCAGCTGATTCGCCATATTGAGCAAAGTATCCAATCTCATCATCTTGATGATCAAATTTGCATGATGACATTTGCTGTGCTCCTGGAGTTAATCCAACTATTCTGCGAGCTTGTGCCTCATCAATGGTTGGAAATGATGCCAAGACAATACTCAATGCACTCTCAGATGTCAACATTCCTTCTTTAATCTTAGCAACCACATCAATAAGTGATGCAATCTGAGCTCCATTCAATGCTGATTTTGCGACATCAACTTGAGTTTCATTTACTGGAATATCACTAACTGGAGCAACAGCTGTTGGCTCTTGAGTTGTTCCTATTGGAGTCACATCTTTAAGCTTAATAACACCAGTCTCTCCAGATAATTTAACCATGTAATTCAATATCCACTCAATTCTTTTTTGTCTTGTCTCAACATAAGTCTTTTTAAAGATCTCAAATAGATCTGCACTCTCAGCTGCGTTAAATGATCCCTCTGGAGCAACACCAAATAATGATGGAGCAACAACTGAATGAGCAACCAATATGTTCTGTTGCACACTATCCTCAAGCATATCATATCTTTTATCGAGATCATTGCCGGTTAAGTTGTCAACCTTTGGAGCTTGATCTGCAGATGGTGCAAATGTTATGATGATATCTCCAGAATTCTCAATTGCAGATGCTGGATTCTTGATTTGATTTTTGAATGACTCTGCCTCCTCTTGTGTTTCTGGAAAGCCATCCATGAATGTGATCATTGTACCGGACTTGAATCCATTCTGCAATTCATACATGTGGAATTTACTGATATCACAATCAGTCTGAATTGATGTGATACCTCCTTGATATGGTGGCTTAGGATATACTCCATGCTCCTTTCTGCCCTTCTTAGCTGGATCCTTGTAATACAATACAAATGATCCTGTCTTATTGGTCTCATCAAGAGCTGGCAATGTTCTTAGATTTGTTTTCTCAGCTGATTGCTGTTGCATTGTCCAGTCATCAGAAAGATAGTACATTCTTTCATCTGATGAGATTCTGATTGCATCAATGGCAAGATACTCCCACACAGCAACTCTGGTCCCTTCTCTGTTCCAGGTACCCTTTACAGCGAATGCACCAAACAACTCATAATCAAATGCCAATTGCTCAACAATCTCATTCATATTGAAATCAGAATAAGGATTGGCAATGAATCTTGCAAGCTCTCCAGATACAACCTCAAGACCTCCACCAGCAATGTAATGCGTTTTGTTCTTTATGATACCTTGGTGCCAGGCTGATCCATTGTAAAGATCCACTAAAAAATAAGGATAGTCATTCTTTTTTCCCCACTTAATAAAGCCAAGCATTCTGTCTTGCTCCTCAATTGGAAGGACAAAATCCTTTCTGAATGACATTGATTCAAGTTTCTTATTCATAAATGTTAAATGTTATATTTGTTGAGAATTCATTTGATGGTGAATCTTGCACATATACATGAGCTCTGCCCTCCTCAACCAATCCATCTGATAAGTCTGGATCTAAATTGACAGCAGATGTTTGCTGATATATTCTATAAGTGTAGTATCCATCATAATCAAAGGTAACATCCACACCATCAGTCAGTTCAAACTCATCATATCTGGTGATGGCATTGCTGAGATTTGGTAGAATGCAATAATATTTCAAGAAAGATTGCTCATGCTCAAACTCAAATAGATAATGAACTGGACTCACTGTTGTCAGTTCTGTCACTGTCACTATCATTGTTGAGGTTGAGTTCTTCTCTAATCTTAGCATCTTTAATTAGTTTAGCTTTACGTTTTTCAAATATGTGCAAGAGTCCAATCTTAGCATAAAAATCCTCTTTGCCTCTCTCAATAGCTATCCATTTACTTAGTAATGGGGACCATTGCATTGAGCCTATATATTTTTTAAGTATTTCCATGATTCAAATATACAAAAAAAGGAGGGACACAGCCCTCCCTTATGATAAGAGTTTATTCAATTCTTAAATTGATGGAGATTGCTGTGCCAATAAAGAGGCATAAACAGCAGAATCAACATCTGGAACTGGATCATTTTCCAATCCACCCATGATGATATCATGACCTAATCTGTCAGATTTCAATACTCCAGATCCATAAGCGGAAGCCTCAGCAATTTGAAGGCCTTCACCGAATCCAAGAGCAACAGTAGTTCCATCAGCTTTCTCTACAATTGCAACCACTTCATTCTGACCTAACAAATGAATCTCAGAACGTAATTCTTTTGTATCCGAAGCCAAGATCATTGTCAAGGTTTGTTCATACCAAAGAGTTCCATTTCCTTTATTCACTCGGATTGGTGCAGTGTAACTTGATAAGTTTGATTTTAACTTATATAAGAATACTTCACCAGTAACAGTCAGAGCAGTGATCTCGTTATCAACAATTGTGGATGCAGAAACATTTCCCAAAGGAAACAACATAACAGATTTGATACCACCTTTTCCATTGGTACATGTTCTGTCATTGTATCCGGTTGTCATATTACAAGCCATTGTTCTTAGTTTTTTTAATGTTATTAAATAGGGAGGAGTTACCCCCTCCCGTTATTATTTATTAGTTTGGAGATCCAGTTCCATTCCATACTCCGATCTGATCCAAGAAAGGTACTTGAACACCAGCTCTGAACTTAGAACGTAAATAGATTACATCATCATCTTGAGAATACCACAAATCAAAGTTTTCAAAGTCAGATGATAAGTCAGTACCAAATACAAAGTGAGAAGCTCTACCAGTGTATATGTTATCAAGACCATTCAATCCATTAACTTTAACAATTCTCATGTTTGTTCCTGGTAAAACAAGCTCATTCAAGTCACCAATGTTTGATGGATTGTAGTGGAATAAATTATCATCAACTAAATTCTTAGTTAAGTAGTTGAAATTCTCACGACCAGTGAAACAAATGAAATCAGAAGCCTCAGCAACATTTGCTGGAGTTTCAATGAAACAATTGTAGAATACATCAAATGCATTAGATGCAGAGATTGATGCAACAGATGTAGTGTTCAAATTCACACAACCATTTGCAGTTGTTAAGAATTGACGGAATCCATTCATCTTAGCCAAGTTACCAGATCCAGAAACTTTGTTTCCTTTCCAGATTAATTTGTCCAATTCAAATGAATGTAACTGCAATAAATAGCTGATGATTTGTTGCTCAAATGGAAGAGTCTTATCTTCTGCAGATGCACCTGGACGCAATCCTAACTGAGTCCAAAAACCATCAAGATCTTTTTGACAGAAAGATTTCATATATCCAAGAGTCTCAACTGCGATTGCACGATCAGTGAATACAGTGTCTCCATCTGGAGTCATTGTACAATCACCATCCTGGTAAACAATTGAATCATCCATTAATTTCAATTCTTGAGATCCTTTGATCCCTTGCTGAATTGTTACATATTGTAATGTGCGAGCTTCAGTAACTGACTTAACAATTAAGTCTTCTCTTTGCTCATCAACATAAGCGGCAAGACCAGAAACATCCCAGTCAAATTTGCCTTTAAGGTACTTTTTTAATGACATTTTATTTATACTTTAGAATTTTTTAAAAATAGTTGTCTGGCTGTCAAGTTGCCAACTTTGCTGAATTTCTCAGCTTCTTTGGTTTCCACAGATGGTTGAGCTTTGAAAGCCTCGAATTCACTTTTCAATGAACTCAACTCATTAACCAATGTTGCGTTATTTTCTGCAATAGCCTTAGTCATTTCTGCTAAGCCTTCGACAGCTTTTGAGAATGCCTCAAGTTTTGCATTTACAATTGATTCAACTTGCTCTGCACTCATTGACTCAGCACTTGTTTCCTCAACAGCAACCTCTCCATCTCCTTCATTTTCTCTCTCATCAATTATCTCTGTGATGATACCTTCTGCATCAACAACAATTGATACACCGGCAAGCTCACCAGATAATGCATGAGTTCCTTCTGGAGCTGGAATCATTTCGCCATCAGCAACAACAAATACTGGCATGCCAACCTCAAGAGCTTCATACTCTATCACAGTTGTGCCATCAGCCAAAGTTGCTTGTTCAAATCTTTCAACGCTTTTTGAGAATTGTGCTTTCATTTCAGCAATCAATTCCTTAATAGTTTGTAATTCTTTGTTCATGTTTATTATAATTTATTGTTCGAAAATACCTAACTCTTTAAGCTTTGCCTCTGCCCATCTCTTTCCAGCAAGTCCACCCCATAATAAATATGAGATTGTTCCACATGCTGAATTGTCATCTGGATTATAATACTCCTCTGCTCTTGACAGATATGAATACATCCTCTTGATGATGGCCACTGAGACAGTTTGCTTGTTTGCCAAAGTCGTTGCTCTTAAGCGGCCAACTCTTGTTGCACATTTATTTCCATACTTTTGGTTGAGCTCAATTCCTTTCTTAGCATTGTTGCTCACAGCTTCTGGATAGTCATTGTAAAATCTTATGTATTCCTGGACTGATTTAAGCTCTTGATAAATGTAAGCGAATTCATGCTCCCATCCTTTGCCAGTCTCAAGCAATTGGAATACTCCCTCAATTGAGAAGCCAGTAAACATTCCAGCCTTGGCTGCCTCATATACATCTTTATTGGTTACCTTGTAACTCACAATCCATGATCCATCATTTTCATTCTTGAATCTTTCTGGAGCTGTGAATCCTTTTGCCTCATCAATGATATAACTCATGATCATATAGATTCCATCAACCACTCTCTTGCTATCATGCTCAAGATTTACATTGTTGAAATTATCTCTGCGAGCATAGTCAAATACAATATCCTTGATTGCTTGCTTTGAAAAGTTCACATAATACTCTTCATTAGTCTGAGGATCTCTTCGATATATGGGAGTATCTGCAGATATAGCGACTCCAGTGATGACTTGCTCCTCATCATTGAATTGATAAGCAATCTTTTTGCTGAATGTCTCAAATGATTTCTCATGTGCTGGATTGGCTACCAATGAATTGAATGATACTGTTGTTTCTGGATCATCAAGATCAATCACAATATCATAAAGAGGTAATTCTCTAATCATAAATATTATGTAAATTTGTTCGAAATGGTTTTTGTTTATCCATATCACAGCAAGTCTGAATCTGACTTTGAAATCAACCAATCAATCAGATGGTTGAGATTAATATATCCAGATGCAGAGATATGGACAGTTGGTAAATCTGTTGCTGGAGCCAATAATCTGCCATGCACTCAGCACAATAATATCAGAGGATGTGATGTGACAAATAGGATTCTGACTTTTGCAAGGAATATTGGAGGTGATTTCATCTATATGAACAAAGATTTTTTCATTACAAAGATATGGCAACCTCATGTGGCCATTAACATGGGATCAATAGTTGTCAATCCAGAACATCCTCCACATACACAGATTGCTCAACAGAATACTTTGGAATTCTTGAAACATAACAGCTTTACTGCGTACAACTATGAGACACATACTCCAGTTATGATGAACAGCAAAAAGCTGATTGATCTATTTGACAATATCAACTGGCAGAATGACAACCATTTCATAAAATCAATCTATTGTAATGTGTACAAAGTTCCATCAAAGGAAGGATTTAATTGCAAGGTATCTGTGCCATCCATTGACAAAGCAAAAGAATTGATAGCCTTACAAGGATGTTTCTCAACTGGTGATAATTTCTGGACACAAAATAATTCCAATTGGATTAAAATTAAAATGTAGTTTTAGCTTCTTGTAATTGAACTTTGTTTTGTGTATTTGTGATGTCAGATTCCAAGACAACAACTTGTGTTGTGGTTGTTTGACCTTGTTGACCTTGCCCAAGTTGTGTCAAGTCAGTTGTCTGAGTATTGGTATTGGCTGTGAATGAACTTGCACCGGCACCAGCTTGACCTCCTCCTCCTCCAGTTGATAATTGTGGTGGAGTTGGTGCAGTTCCTGACTGATATTTTTGATTCATAACAGCCAAGGCTTGAGTCAATCCAATAAGACCAGCACTTGCAATGGCAGCAATACCAGCTGGAGATGGTGGTGGCCCAAACTGAGCAATCCCCTTAACAATTGCACTGGCTGTGTCGATAGCAATCTGTGCAAGCTTCAATGCTTTATCTCTGTTGAATTGAGCTTTCTTGATTTTCTCTTCCTCCTCATAGGCTTTGAGTTGGACATCATATTTTTGCTTAGCAAATTTTTCCTCAATCTGTTTTTTCTGATCAGCCGTTAATCCTTCTTGATTCAATTCAGCTTGTAACTTAGCATCCAAGTTTGCAAGATCAGCATCTCGATTCTCTGCAATCTTATTCAACCTGGCTTGATCAATTTCATTCATCAAAGCATTCAAATCCTTCAATTGATTCAATGCCTCTTGAGCTCCCTCAATTGCTTGAGTCACTCCCTTAAGTTGCTCCTCTCTTGATTTGATTGCATTCTCTTTCTCAATATCAGAATACCTCTTATCAATCTCAGCTTTTTTCTTTTTATATTTTTCAGTCAGTTGATTCTCTCTATCAAGATAAGTTTCCTCATCAATCAGACCAGCTTTCAAAGCATTCAATGCAATATCTTTCTCACTTTCATAAGTAGCTCTCAGATCCATTAATTCATTGTCCTTATCTGAATTGAAAAGCCTTGTATATTTTTCTCTGATCTCTCTCTTTTTAGCTTCTGTCTCAGCCAATTTTGCAAGCTCAATATCAGAATATTTTTTTATCAAATCAGCTTTGTCAATTTGGAATTGCATCTCAACTTGAGCCTCAAGAGCTTTATCTCCATGAGCTTGTTCAAGTCTTTTGTCTGATTGGATGACAAGCTCTTGTAATTCTTTCTCAAAACCTGCTTGCATCAATTCCATTGAAAGAGCAAAGCGATCATCTTCCTCTTTTATTCTTTTGTCATTGGCTGCCTTCTCAGCTTCTGCAATTTCTTTTAATCTCTTGAGTTCATCCTCTTTTTGTTTTTTGATTCTTTCTTTGCGTTTCTCATAAGCTGCCTTATTTGCATCATCTCTTTTTTTATCTTCCTCAATCTGAGCAATGGTTAAATCTTGAGCATTCTTTTTGTTTTCTTTGTATTGTTCATAAGATGCCTTCTTTGTTTCTTTGAGTGACTTCTCAAGTTTCTTAGCTCGATCACTATCTGCATCTCCAGTTCTTTTAAGCAATGCAATCTCTTCCTCATAAGCTCTGATCTTTTGTTTCTGCATTTCAAGAATTGATCTACCAGATTTTAATGCTGCCTTGAGTTTCTTTTCCTCCATCTCCTCTGTATTCTTTCCAGCTGCTTGAGCTTTTCTGATTTCAAAGGATAGATTGTCATCCACAGCTTGAGCTTTCTTTTTCTCAGCTGCAATCTTTTTGTTCATCTCTTTTTCTGTGGAATCTGTCTTGGCCTTGGCATTAGCTTTCATCTTGGCTGTCTGAGCATCATCAATGATTCCAAAATATTCAAGAGCTTTAACTGCACCATAAATAGCTCCGACAAATATTAACAAAGGACCACTTACCAATCCTAAAATAACTGCAGAAAGAATTTTTATTTTTGGTCCAAGTTTATCAAACCAATTATAAGCTTTGATAACAGCTGCAGATACCTTATCAAAATTTGCAATCAATAAACCAACAGCAACCACAATAGCACCAATACCAGTGCCAATCAATGCTAATCTAAATAACTTCATTGCTGTTGTTGCTCCTCCAGTTGCTGTGGCAAGTCCAACATTTGCACCAGTCTGAGCTTGTGTAGCCGCAACTCCAGCCAATGCTGGAGCAATACTGCCAGTCATTATAAAATTCTTAGCTTTCTCAAGTCCATTTCTTAATTGCAATCCAAGGATTGACTCCTTGTTAAGATTATTTGCTATGATTGAAACTGAGTTAACAAGTCCCTGGACAGCTTGCAATTTAACCATTGTTTGAACAAGAGCCTCATTCTCAACACCAGCCAATGCAGCAGCTGATTGAATACCCTGGAATGCAGCGGCTCCAGTCTCAACTCCTTGCAATGTGGTATCTAATCCAACAAAATCAGATGATAATGCCATTGTCTGAGCCTTGAGATCACCAATCTCATCTTTTAATCCAGCGGCATTTGAAATGGCTTGCTTTCCAATTGGACTCTCAGCTCCAGCTCTGGCTGCCAAGTTTTGATATTCTTTCATGAGCTTAGTCATCTCTCGCATTGAGAGTCCACCATCATCAAGTCTCTGATTCAACTCAGAAAGCTTCTGATCAAATGTCTCCATTCCTTTTGTGGAGGCATCTGTTGCTGTCTTGGATGTATCTTTTAAATCTTTGTTCAAATCCTCAACAGCCTTATCAAAGGCTTGAATATCTTGAACAGATTTACCAGTATCAACCTTGAGTGAGAATACCGCTGTTTTTTCTGCCATCTAATTAATTTTCAAAAGGTGGTGGTGTTGGCTTAGGCTCATACGGAATCAAATCAAGGTCTTTAACCCACATAAAATCAGGATTAACACATTGCTCCATTTCTTCTACTGATATAACCCAATTGTCATTTAAGTCTTGAATAGGATTGAAGTAAGAGTTTGGTGCATACCATTGTCCGACTAATTCGTCTTTTTGTACCTCTGTCAATAGTCCTACATAGGTTAACTTTTGTTCTTTTGTTAAATCTGTTAGTTTCATTATACGTTTCTATTTAATGATGTTTGAAATGCTTGTACTGCTGTGTAAAAGTTAGCTGCTTCGGTGTCAGTTAAGCCTTGGCCAATAGTTGAAAATGCACACTCTTTTACTGAATAATAAAGTGGAGAACCTAAATTTAAAGCTGCTCCAATATATAAATTACCATTAGCTTTTGTAGTTGAAGCTGTTGTTGTATTCGCTACTTTAGTTCCGTTTTTCCAACCATTTAAAACATTTGATGCTGTTCTATTACCTACATAAAAACCTTGGGAATTAGCATCTGAATAAGTAGCAAAACCAGCTGAATTAATAGCAAAATAAGTTGTTCCTGATGTTCTAATTTCTAATAAATTATAATCGCTATTATTTCCATTAACTCCTATTTCAACTTCAGTTCCATTACTATTAGTTCTTGAATAATAACTTAAATGATGAGAATTTAAAGAAGCATTAGTATTAACATTATAGCCTGTATCTGCATAAGCATTTGTTCCGTTAGGCTTAGCCCCTGTACTTGAATGAGTCCAACCTCCACTAAATGTTAATTGAAAATTAGCTGTATTGCGTAAGTTATAAGAATGCATAGTGCTTGTGCCACCAACCATTGGATATATTGCATCAAACTTAGTCCAAATAGAATACCCTTTCAAGTCAACTACCAAAGTATTAATAGCCGCTTGTTGAGTAGGGTCTGTAATTGCAGCCGCTGTAATGAATGCTTGTGCGTCGGGGTC
>Ga0315906_10009546_pt1 | contig 11510 bp, 11 predicted proteins | sample LakEriMetagenome_4_FD_203526 | JGI IMG/M metagenome (GOLD analysis project Ga0315906, IMG submission 203526) | Freshwater fungal communities from buoy surface, Lake Erie, Ohio, United States - Buoy 2 MA122 | ecosystem: Environmental > Aquatic > Freshwater > Lake > Lake biofilm | place: USA... | reverse complement strand
GCACCTCCAAAGGCCAAACCACCCTGTACCTCTTTGGCGGCGCGGGCATCATGGGCTTCAACCCCCAAGCCCAGTACCACGGCGTTTGGACGGACCTCCAGCCCCTGGGCACGGAAGGCCAAGGCACCCCCCTCTCCAACACCGCCCCCTACGCCCGAACCGCTGCCATCCTGCCCGTGGGCATGGGCGTGCGCTACCGCCTGGGTGATTTGATCACCGTAGGGGCAGAAGCCGGTTGGCGCATCACCTCCACGGACTACCTGGACGACGTCTCCGGCCTGTACGTAGACTCCAAGGCCCTGGCCACCTACAACGGAGCCGCTGCCGGTGCCCTTTCAGACCCCTCTCTGGTGCCGCAAAACCGCGCCGGACGCCCCCGCGGAAACGCCCAAACCCTAGACACGTATGCCACCGGCGGCATCTACGTAGGCCTGCACCTGGAATCGTTCCTGGAGCGCTGCGCCTCGTTTCTGTACCAATAATCCCGACGGTCCCTACCCTGTGTCTGCCCCAAACAACTCCTTGCCCCAACACGTTGCCATCATCATGGACGGCAACGGCCGATGGGCCAAAAAACAGGGATTGCTCACGCGCGTGCGCGGCCACGAGTCCGGCGTAGAGGCCCTAAGACGCACCGCCACCGCCGCCGCGGAAATCGGCATTCGGTACCTCACCGTCTACGCCTTTTCCTCCGAAAACTGGGCACGCCCCAAGATGGAAGTGGACGCCCTCATGAGCATTTTGGTGAATGCCCTGCACAAGGAACTGCCCACCCTCCAAAACAACCGCATCAAACTGCACGCCATTGGCCGGCTCCACGACCTCCCCGCCTCCTGCCAGCGCCAGCTGAACGAGGTAATGGAGGCCACCGCCACCAACGACCGCATGACCCTCACCCTGGCCCTGAGCTACGGAAGCCGCGAGGAACTGGTGGACGCCTTCCAGCACGTGGCGCGCGAAGCCGCCGCCGGACGCCTGCGCCCGGAGGACCTGGACGCCAAAACCGTGGAACGCTTTTTGTACACCACGGACATGCCGGATCCGGACCTCGTGATCCGCACCTCCGGCGAGCAACGCATTTCCAACTTCTTGCTGTGGCAGATTTCCTACGCCGAGCTCTTTTTCACCCCGGTCCTGTGGCCGGATTTTGACCGACCCCACCTGGAAGAGGCCCTGGCCGCATACGCCGGACGCGAACGCCGCAAAGGCCTCACCAGCGAACAAGTGGCACCCAAAGGGGCCTAAACGACTTTCTCCGTGACCCAACCGTCCTCAAAAGCCACCCCCCTACGCTCCCACCGGTTCCGCACCGGAATGGCCCTTTTTGCGTTCTTCCTGGCCTTCAACCCCTTCGGAACCCCCGCGGCCCGCGCCCAAGGCCTTGTGGGACCCTCCACGGCCAACTACGTGCCCGGCATGGAGTACGAAATCGGCGGCATCCTGGTCACCGGCGCAGACCACCTGGACCCCAGCGTCATCCAACTCCTGAGCGGCCTCACCGTGGGCGACCGCCTCACCCTCCCCGGCGAGAAAGTCACCAACGCCGTCAAGACGCTTTGGAACCAAAAACTGTTCGACAACGTCCAGATTTACGTGCACGAGCGCCAAGGAGACATCGTCTTCCTCACCATCGCCCTGCAACCCCTGCCCAAACTCTCCAAATTCTACTTCACCGGACTCACCAAGGCCCAGCAAGACGCCGTTCGCGAGCTGATCCAAATGCAGCGCGGCGCCGTGGTGTCCGAAAACCTCAAGGTGACCGCCGCCAACAAAATCACCAAGCGCTACGTGGAAAAGGGCTACCCGGACTGCCGCGTGAACGTGGTGCAAACGGTAGACTCCACCGCCACGGACCGCGTCATCTTGGGATTTGACGTCAGCCTGGGCGTGCGCCTGCGCATCGCCAGCATTGATTTTGAGGGCAACCCCTCCTTCCCGGACGCCAAATTGCGCAGCAAATTCAAGGAAACCCACCAGCACGCCGCCTGGAACATCTTCCAGTCTTCCAAGCTCTTGGCAGATAAATACGCCGACGACCAACGCAAACTCATCGCCTTCTACAACACCAAAGGCTTCCGCGACGCCCGCGTGGTGCGCGACTCCTCCTTCCGCACCGACGAAGGCCTGCACCTGAAAATCTTCCTGGAAGAAGGCAAACCCTACTTTTTCCGCAACATTTCCTTTGTGGGCAACGCCGAGTACCCCACGGACGTGCTGGAATCCATCCTCCGCATCCAAAAAGGCGAGCGCTACGACGCCAAACGCCTCTACGAACGCGTCAACGGCGACCCCAACTCCAACGACATAGCCTCCCTCTACCTGAACAACGGCTACCTCTTCTCCAGCGTCATGCCCGTAGAGACGCGCGTTCAAAACGACTCCATCGACCTGGAAATCCGCGTCCGCGAAGGCCGCCCCGCCACTATCAACAAGGTCACCGTCACCGGCAACGACCGCACCAACGACCACGTCATCTACCGCGAAGTCCGCACCCGTCCGGGCGACCTCTTCAGCCGCGCAGACATCCAACGTACCATCCGCGAACTGGGTCAGCTGGGGTATTTCGACGCCCGCAACGTCAACGTCACCCCCAAACCGAACGCCGAAACCGGAACCGTCGATCTGGAATACACCGTGGTGGAGCAGTCCACCAGCCAACTGGAGCTCCAAGGCGGTTGGGGCGCCAACACCGTGGTGGGCACTTTGGGCCTGAATTTCAACAACTTCTCCGCCCGCAACATCGGCAACAAAAAGGCCTGGAAACCCCTCCCCACCGGCGACGGGCAAACCATCAACCTCCGCGCGCAAACCAACGGAACCTTCTTCTCCTCCTATTCCTTCAGCTTCACGGAGCCGTGGCTGGGCGGCAAAAAGCCCAACGCCCTCAGCGTCAGCGCGTACCACAACATCATGAACTCCAACGGCCGCACGGACTCGTTGGCCCAAAAAATTTCCATCACCGGTGCCTCCGTGGGCTTGGGCCGACGCCTCAAATGGCCGGACGACTACTTCACCCTCTTCCAACAGGTGGAATTCCGACGGTTCGACGTCAACAACTACCCATTTATCGGCGGAGACTTCAAGCAAGGCGTCATGCACGCCCTGGCCTACTCCTTTGTGTTGCGTCGGGACAACCGGGACTACCCCATCTTCCCCACCCGCGGAACCTCCTTCAACTTCACCCTGGAAGCCACCCCGCCCCTCTCCCTCCTGGACGGACGCGACTACTCCAAGCTCACCGCCACCGAAAAATACCGTTGGGTGGAGTACCACAAGTGGAAGATGACCTTTGACTCCTACGCCCTCCTGGCCAAAAACACCGTATTCCGCGGCTACATGGAATTCGGCATGCTGGGCATGTACAACGCCAACTACGGCCTGCCCCCCTTGGAACGCTACTACCTGGGCGGCGACGGTCTCCAAAACTTCGTGCTCGACGGCCGCGAAATCGTAGGCCTCCGCGGCTACCAAAACTACTCCCTCACGCCCAACGGCGGCGGCGCCCTTTACAACAAGCTGACCGCAGAACTGCGCTACCTCGTCACCCCCAACCCCAGCGCCCAAATCTTCGTCCTGGCCTTTGCCGAAGCCGGCAACAACGTGGACCGATTTCGGGACTACAACCCCTTCTACCTCAAGCGCTCTGCCGGCGTGGGCTTGCGCATCTTCATGCCCATGTTCGGCCTCTTGGGCGTGGACCTGGCCCACGGTTTTGACCCCCAACCCGGCGCCCTCACCCCCAGCGGCTGGCGTACCCACTTCGTGATGGGGCAGCAGTTTTAAGTTGCATCCAACCCAACTACACAGCCCACTTACACAGCCCACCTACACAACCCACCAGCGGCTCCCACGTTCCGGTCGACCCTTTCAAAAAATACCTGGCATGCCTTTTAATCGTCCCGCTAAACTCCTCGCAACACTCACTGTCCTCGTGGCATTGACCTTCGGTGCGTCGGCCCAGCGTTTGGCCTACTGCAACACGCAGTACGTGCTGAACAAAATGCCCGAATACGCCCAAGCCAAGAAGGAAATCGAACGCGTCACCAAAGAATGGGAAGGCGAAGTTCTGGCCGCCCTGGACGAAGCCCAAGCCCTGGAACAAGCACTCGAGGCCGAAAAGGTCCTCCTGACCAACGCCCTCCTCGCCGAACGCAAGAAAACCATCGACGACAAACGCGCCCAAGCCCGCACCCTCCAAATGAAGTACTTCGGCCCCGAAGGTGAGCTCTTCAAAAAGCAAATGGAATTGGTACGGCCTTTGCAAGACCAAGTCTACAATGCCGTTCGCGATGTGGCCAAACGCAAAAAACTCGACTTCGTCTTCGATCAAGGCACCGCCGTGGGCGTTCTCTACGCCGCCGAAACCAACGACATCTCCGACGAAGTCCTGGACAAGCTGGGCCGCTAATCGTTTAACGTTCCGATTAAAACCCAACTCCTATCTTTGCCCAACAACGAATTCCTAAGAACCTCAAACAGATCAAACTTCAGCCGCACCGAAGCGGTCTCAACCCCAAAATCATGAAAAAAGTCCTCTTCGCCGCCGCTATCGCCCTCCTCTCTGCTGCTCCCGCACTCGCCCAAAAGGTGGGTCACGTCAACATCGACTCCTTGTTGGTGCTGATGCCGGAATACAAGACCGCCATGGCCAACCTCGAAGCCGAGCAAGCCAAGTTTGAGAACGAAGCCCGCGAGATGCAAGCCGAATTGGAAAAGAGCGCCGCTGCCATGCAAGCCGCTTCCGTCAACTGGAGCGAATTGCGCAAGCAACAGGAAACCAAGAGCTTGCAAGACGCCTACGCCAACATCCAGTCCTACATGCAGAACGCTCAAGAGACCCTGCAAACCAAGGAAGTGGAAATGTTGACCCCCGTCTTGGAAAAGATGCAGAAAGCCATCGACGAAGTTGCCACCGCCCAAAAGTTGGCCTACGTCATTGACTCCTCCCGCTCCAAGGGCGTTCTCGTCTACCAAAAAGGTGGCGACAACCTCATGAAGGCCGTCAAAGCCAAGCTCGCCATCAAGTAAACCGCGGCAAACTTGCCGCGGGATCCCCCCAGGCGCCGCTGCGCGGCGCCTGGGGGGATTTTCATTCCGCAATCCCTTCCCCATGCAAGCCAACGGCCCCATTGGACTCTTCGACTCCGGCGTCGGCGGGCTCACCGTGGCTCGCGCGGTAGCACAGCGCCTGCCGCACCGCCAACTCCTCTACTTTGGAGACACGGCGCACCTTCCCTACGGTGACAAATCGCCCGAAGCCATCCAATCCTACTCCATCGCCATTGCGGATTACCTCCTGGCCCGTGGAGCCGTGGCCATCGTAATAGCCTGCAACACCGCATCGGCAGTGGCCTACAACGCCCTCCGCGCGCACGTACCGGCCCACATCCCCATCATCAACGTCATCGACCCCGTCGTGGCCGCCGTGGCCCAAACCTACCGCACCCAAACAACACCCCCCAACGTCGGCGTCATCGGTACCCGCGGAACCATTGGGAGCGGCATTTACCCCGCGCGCATCAACGCCGCCGGAGTTCCCGGAACCGTCCACGCCCTGGCCACGCCCCTCTTGGTGCCCATCATCGAAGAAGGCCTGGCGCACTCGGAAATCCTCCGCGCCACCCTCCACCACTACCTCGCACAGCCGGAACTCCAAGGAATCGACACCCTTATCCCCGGCTGCACCCACTACCCACTACTCACCGACGAAATCCGCACCTTTTTCGCCGAGCGCAACACCCCCATTACCCTGATCGACGCCCCCACCGTAGTAGCCGACGCCGTAGCCCGTGCCCTCGAACCCGACGGTCCCGAACACACCGCCACCGCGCACGCGCCGCACCGCTTCTTCGTCAGCGACTACACCCCCACCTTCGAGCGCATCGCCCAACAGTTCTTCGGCGACGTCGTCACCCTGGAACTAGCACACTGACCATGGCCCTCGTACTTCCCGTCCACGGAATCGCCCCCACCATCCCCGCTTCCTGCAAACTCCTCCCCACGGCCACCGTCGTGGGCGACGTCGTCTTCGGTGAAGAATGCTCCGTTTGGTTCAACGCCGTCGTCCGGGGCGACGTCAACCAAATCCGCATCGGTAACCGCGTCAACATCCAAGACAACGCCGTCATTCACTGCACCTACCAAAAATTCGCCACCACCCTCGGAAACAACGTCTCCGTAGGCCACAACGCCATCGTCCACGGCTGCACCCTCCACGACAACGTCCTCATCGGCATGGGCGCCATCGTGATGGACGGCTGCACCGTCGAGTCCAACTCCATCGTAGCGGCCGGCTCCGTCGTCACCCAGCACACCCACATCCCCGCGGGCGAAATCTGGGGCGGCATCCCCGCTCGCAAAATCAAAGCCATCAGCCCAGAGCTGCAAAAAGGTGAAATTGAGCGCATTGCCCAAAACTACCTGATGTACAGTTCCTGGTTCGACGCCCCTGATCATCCTTAAATCCGGGTGCAAGTTGGCTCTTTTTTGGCCCGACAGTCGGTTATAAACGGGTAGAAGCGTATAAAAACGACTACCAACGTACTTTGCTGAATATCAGGCTACTGTGCTTTACTAAACGTTTGCACTAAAGCACCAAAAAAGACACGGTTCAAAAACGCACCGAATCCGTAATTTTGGGGTATGGAAATCAAGCGAGTCCCCGTCAGCATCTACGCCGAATCGACCCCCAACCCCGCGGTCATGAAGTTCGTCGCCAATAAAATGCTCATCGACCAAGACCACGTTGAATTCCGCAACATCGAAGAAGCGCAACCCAGCCCCCTGGCCGTGAAGCTGTTTCACTTCCCCTTCGTCAAAGAAGTCTTCATTTCCAGCAACTTCGTTGCCCTCCACAAATTTAACGTCGTCGAATGGGACGACGTCGCCCAGGAAATCCGCCAGTTCCTCACCGACTGGATCACCTCCGGCCAACCCATCCTCACCGGCCCCGTTGCCCCCCGAAAAGACGAGGAAACCGGCGTTCAGGCCATCACGATGGACTCCCTCCCCACCGACCTGGGCGAGATCGAGCAGCGCATCGTAGAAGTCCTGGACGAATTCGTCCGACCCGCCGTGGCGCAAGACGGCGGCAACATCGCCTTCGTCAGCTACGCCAACAAAATCGTCACCGTCCAGCTCCAAGGCGCCTGCTCCGGCTGCCCCTCCAGCACCCTCACGCTGCAGTCCGGCATCAAAAACATCCTCCAGCGGATGCTCCCCACCCTGATCGACGACGTTGTCGCGGCCTAACCCACGGCCCTACTTTATAAGAATTCATGAATCCGACGAAAACCCGCGCCTGGCAGGCCCTTGAGGCCCATTCCTCCTCATTCAACCACCACCTGCGCGACCTCCTCACGGATCCCGCCCGCGTTTCGGCGCAAACCGTCCGCCTGGACGACCTCCTCCTCTTCGACTACTCCAAGCACCGCGTCACGGAAGAAACCCTGGGCCTTTTGGAGCAGCTTTTTGTAGAGACCGGCGCCGCCGAAGGGTTTCAGGCCATGCTTCGCGGCGACAAAATCAACGCTACCGAAGGTCGCGCCGTGTTGCACACGGCGCTCCGCGACCCCCGCACCGAGCCCCTCCTGGTGGACGGCGCGGACGTTCGCGCGCTCGCCTCCGGCGAGCGCCACCGCATGTACGCCTTCGCCGACGCCGTCCGCGCCGGCCGCAAACGCGGCCACACCGGCCTGCGTTTCAACCACATCGTCAACATCGGCATTGGCGGATCCGACCTGGGCCCCCGCATGGCCTACGAAGCCCTCAAACCCTTCTCAGACCGCGACCTCCAGATCCACTTTGTTTCCAACGTAGACGGTGCTGACCTCCACGAATGCCTGCGGCAGCTGGACCCCGAGCGCACCCTCTTCCTGGTGGCCTCCAAGACCTTCACCACTCAGGAGACCATGGCCAACGCAGAGGCCGCCCGCACCTGGCTCATCCAGCAACTGGGCGACCCCGACTGCACCGAAAAGCACTTTGTGGCTCTGAGCACCAACGCGGAAAAAGTGGCCACCTTCGGCATCACCCCGGAACATACTTTCGGTTTTTGGGACTGGGTGGGCGGACGCTACTCCGTGTGGAGCGCCATCGGCATGCCCCTGTGCATTGCGATTGGATCGGAGCAATTCCAATCCTTCTTGGACGGTGCGCACCGCATCGACCGCCACGCCGCAGAGGCCCCTTTTCGCCAGAACATCCCGCAAATCATGGCGGCTCTGGGCATCTGGTACCGGAATTTTTTAGGCGCCAGCAGCCACGCCGTTTTGCCGTACGACCAGTACCTGCATCGTTTTGCGGCCTACTTGCAGCAGGCAGACATGGAGTCCAACGGCAAATCCGTGGACCGCGACGGGAACCGCGTTACCTACGCCACCGGACCCGTGGTTTGGGGCGAACCGGGCACAAACGGCCAACACGCTTTTTACCAATTGATCCACCAAGGCACGGAATTAATACCGTCGGATTTCATTGCCAGCGTGCATCCGCAGCATCCGCTGCACGCACACCACGCCAAACTCTTGAGCAATTTCTTGGCACAAACCGAGGCCCTCGCATTGGGCCGGCCCACCGCCCCCACCCCCTACAAGGTATTCGAGGGCAACAAACCCACCTCCACCTTCCTCTTCGACGCCCTCACCCCTTACGCCCTGGGCGCACTCATCGCCCTCTACGAACACAAAATCTTCTTCCAGGGCCACGTGTGGAACATCTACCCCTACGACCAATGGGGCGTGGAATTGGGCAAGGAAATGGCCAACATCGTGCTTCCGGAACTGGAGGGCGACGGCCCCATTGGCGCTCACGACGCCTCCACCGCGGCCTTAATTGCGCATGTGCGGGGCTTGCAGCAGCAATAGCAGCAGCGGCACCTACCGCGTCTTGAAATAATGGGTTTTTTACCCATTTAACCCGATTTTTTCGGTGAATTTTGGAACCAAGCTCCCTTCAGGAGCTCTGGAAACCTATTCTATGGACCTCTCGGAACCCCCTCACGCACTTCAAACCGTGCTAAAAAATAAACGCCTCCCACAGGGGGAGGCGTCGGGCCTAGGGAGCTACCCTAGGGGAGGTGATACAAAGATAAATAAAATTTCTAAAATGCAAAATTCTTCCTCGCAAATTCGGGTAATTGCCTACATCGACGGTTTTAACTTGTTCTACGGGCTAAAATCGTCGAACATATCCCAGTGCAAATGGTTGGACCTCAATAAACTCATTGCCGGTTTGCTCAAAGAGCACCAAGTCTTGGTGGCGGTGAAGTACTTCACCAGTCCATTAAAAAACAACCCAAGCAAGCACATTCGGCAAGCAACCTACCTATCTGCTTTAGAAAATTCCGGAGTAACGATTGTTTTCGGACATTTTAAAACCAACAGTGCCCAATGCTCAGCATGTTCGCACCGATGGAACGACACCAAAGAGAAAATGACCGACGTGAATATTGCAACCGAGATGATCACCGATGCCTTTCAAAATCAATTTGACGTTGCCATCTTAATTTCCGGCGACAGCGACCTGGTTCCCCCGATAAGAGCGATTCGTCGCTTTTTCACCACCAAAAAAGTACTCGCCGTCTTCCCTCCCGATCGCAGCAGTAAGGCCTTGAAAGAAACGGCCCATGCCTCATTGAGCTTGGGTCGGAAAAAGATTCAAGATTCGCAATTCCCAGACCGAATCATTCTCCCCTCAAAACACGTGATTTCCGCTCCCGAGGGATGGACGTAAAAAACATATAAAATGCTCTTAATCAGATACTTTATGAATAAATAATCGGGGTTTACTGACTTTATATCTCGCCAAATCTACCTCCTCAACACGCCCGCAGCTTGTCCAGCAAGCTGCTCAAGAGCTGGGCTTCTTCCGGCGTCAGGGCGTTCTTCATGCGTTCCTGGGGAGCGGTGGTACGCACGTGGATCTGCTCCAACAGGTCCAAGCCGGCGGCACTGATGCGTACGTCCACCAGCCGACGATCCCCGGGGCTGACGCACTTTTCCACGTACTTCATCTTGGCCAACCGGTCCACCAAACGGGACGCGTCGCTCATTTTGTCCAGCATCCGGTCCCGAATCTCCCAGGTGGTCACGGGCTGCGGGTGCTGTCCGCGCAGGATGCGCAAAACGTTGAATTGCTGGGCCGTCAAGCCGTACGGTTTCAGCCACTGCGCCAGTTGCTCTTTGAGCCAGCCGTTCGTAAACAGAATGTTGAGGACCACACGCTGGTGATCGCTCTCAAAGCTGGATTGCTTGATCTCCTCCGCGAGGCTTTTGACGGGAACCGACGTCTTCACCAATTTAGACGGTCATGATTTCCGCTTCCTTCTCCGTAATGAGGTTCTCCACCTTGGCCACGTAGGCGTTGGTCAGGTCCTGAATCTGCTTTTCCAAGTCCTTGGCGGTGTCTTCCGGAAGTCCGTCCTTCTCCAAACGCTTGGTCTCGTCCATGCCATCTTTGCGGCCAGACCGAATGCTCACCTTGGCCTCCTCGCCTTCCTCACGCGCCATTTTCACCAGCGTCTTCCGACGCTCCTCCGTCAACGGCGGGATGTTGATGATGATTGCCTCCCCGTTGTTCATGGGGTTGAAGCCCAAGTTACCGTTGATGATGGCGCGCTCGATGTCCGGAATCAATTTCTTTTCCCACGGCTGCACCAGCAGCGTGCGCGCGTCCGGCGTATTGATGTTGGCCACCTGCGCCAAGGGCGTCATGGCTCCGTAGTAGTCCACCCGAACTCCTTCCAGCATGGCCGGATTGGCCCGACCCGCCCGAATCTTCAACAAGGCCTTCTCCAAGTGCGCAATCGCCTTGTTCATGTCCTCCTTAACCGAATCTTTGATGAGCTGAATGTCCTCTTCCATGGGGTATGACTTTGGTACAAATTTACGGGATTTTCGCTGCCCTCGCTACGGTTCGACGGCCCACTCCACACGCCTGTAATCCCCAATTATCCGGGTTTTTGGCGCATTCGCGCCGTTCCTTCCAGCCTCCAAACAACAAAAAAGCCGGAATTATTCATTCCAGCTCTTTGTAAATCAATTAGTTAATGAAACCTGTGCCGTAGGTTTGGGGTGGGGCGCAGCGTCGCTCCTCAACCGCGGGGATCCACCAGGGTTCCCACCACTTCGCCGCGAACCACGCGTGTCAGGTTTCCGGGAGCATTCATGTCAAACACCACAATGGGCAATGCGTTTTCTTTGGACAACGTAAAGGCCGTCAAATCCATCACGTTCAGGCCCTTTTCGTACACTTCGGAGAAAGTGAGGGTGTCGTACTTGGTGGCCGTGAGATCCTTTTCTGGATCTGCGGAGTAAATGCCGTCCACCCGGGTGCCTTTTAAAATCACGTCGGCTTCAATTTCGATGGCGCGCAAGGTGGCAGCCGTGTCCGTGGTAAAGTAGGGGTTGCCTGTTCCGCCACCAAAAATGACCACGCGGCCCTTCTCCAAATGACGGATGGCCTTGCGTCGAATAAACGGTTCCGCAATTTTATCCATCTCAATGGCGGAC
>Ga0315906_10009541_pt1 | contig 11515 bp, 7 predicted proteins | sample LakEriMetagenome_4_FD_203526 | JGI IMG/M metagenome (GOLD analysis project Ga0315906, IMG submission 203526) | Freshwater fungal communities from buoy surface, Lake Erie, Ohio, United States - Buoy 2 MA122 | ecosystem: Environmental > Aquatic > Freshwater > Lake > Lake biofilm | place: USA: Lake... | reverse complement strand
AGTAGCCTCGAAACCCGCATACACCCACCCGTTCATGGTTTGCCACAACTGCAGCGTTTCCGGATCGCGTTCTTCCCACTTTCGCAGCATTTCCCTTGCTTCCAACATAATAGGCGCATTTTCAGCAGCCTCCTCTTCTGACTTGCCGGCAGCTACAAGCTCGCGTATCTGAGACTTACAGGCCTGGTCAAAGAGCACATAGTATTTGCCCACCAACTTGTCGCCTTTCATTCCGGATGAACCCGGAGTCTCTCCCTGTCCGAACTTTTTCCAGGCAATCATCGACTTGCAAATATGAATACCTCGGTCGTTAATTACCTGAACGCGAATTACATCGTGGCCAGCTGCTTTCAGAATTTCACTTACGGAGAATCCGAGAAAGTTATTTCGCAGATGTCCCAAGTGCAGGGGTTTGTTGGTATTTGGCGAAGAATACTCAACCATTACCTTTCCCTTGGAGCCCGCAGGAGCCAAGCCATAATCGGCCTCTTGCAAGGCTCGCGATAAAAAACGAATCCAGAACGTATCGGCAATACTAAGATTGAGAAAGCCCTTTACCACGTTAAATCCGGTAATTTCTTCGCTCTGTTCGGAGAGGTATTTACCCAATTCGTTCCCGGCCTGTTCGGGATTCTTACCGATAAGCTTAACTAATGGAAAAACCACCAGGGTATAATCGCCTTCGAATTCCTTGCGTGTTTTTTGCACCTGGATAAGGGTATCCGGCGTTTCTTTACCATAGAGAGCGAGAATTCCCTCCCGCACGCGTTGCTGTACTATATGTTCTAAGGTCATGATCAGATTTTAGGCAAGAATACTTCGGCTAACAGGCAGCGCGCGCTGCCGCCTCCAAAGTCCTCAATTGAATATAGGGGGATTGAGATAATAGATGAAAACTTGCGGATAATGGCGAGTTGGTCTTCAGTGAAGTTACGAAAAGCTCTTTCCGACATTACTGTGTATGGCAGTCCTTCCTCGTTCTTCACCATAAGAATGTTTCCGCAGAAGGCGTTCATTTGGGGCGGCGATATCTCTATAATTTCTCTCCTACTTTCGCGGAGGGATGCCATTACCAATTCGCGCTCTTCTTCGTCAATGGCCATAGGGCAAATAATCGCATACCCTTCCGCAATGCTCATCAACACATTGGTATGGTAAACAGGTTGGCGTCTCCTTTCGGATTCATGGAAAGCTTCGAAAACCACAGGATCATATCCAAATACCTCCGCAAAATGCGTCACCGCCATACCATCTGTTCGTTGGGACAGGGAAGCATATACCTTTCGGAACTCATGATCGATAACAAGGCTGCCGGTGCCCTCCAAGAATTTATTATGATCTTCAAATTCTGTGAAATCAACAATTTCAATAATTTCGACCCCTGCCTCGTTCATGATATTCCAGATAATATCTTCCCTTCGTTCACGACGGCGATTAGGGGCAAACATGGGATAAATTGCCACTCTCCCGTCTTCATGAAAAGAAATCCAGTTATTAGGAAACAGCGCATCGGGAGTATCAACCCCCTCCTCTGAATTGTACACCAATACCTGAATACCTTTTTCCTTTAACGCCTCTTCCAGCGCATTAAACTCATCTGTAACTCGATTGTTGAGGTCGGCAGGGGGAGAAATTCCGGCAGACTGAAAAGAATTATTGCTTGCCGTTTCCTCGTTGCAACGAAAATGCAATGGTCTTATCATGAGCAATATACCGGCAGCCTGCATGAAAAATTCAAGGATTTTATATGTTGAAAACCGGACGCAAGTTAGCCATTAGGGAGAAGAATAATGTAACCCGTTCCTTTCGAATGCGTACAATGCCCTGTAACAAACGAGAAACCAACAAAAGCAGGCATGCGAGTCCTCCCTACATTGCGACGCATCAGCCTTTACACTGGTCTTCTGGGTACGTTGTGTTTTGCCGGATGGAAATGTGGTAAGAACAGTCCCTGGAATTCCATTACGGAAGGAATGATTGTATATGACGTTAGCTATCCCCTCGAAATGGATAACCCGTATTTGAATATATACCCCAGTGAAATGACCTTTCTTTTCAAGGGAGGGAAGGTAAAAGCGCGCTTAGCATCGTTCGCTGATGTGGTTACAAGCGAATTTATCATAGATCACAACAAGCGTACGTTTGTGCAGTACTTCAAGGCATTTGATGATAAATTCCGCCTGGTACTGGACCACCATGGGGTAAAAGGAATGCTTAAAGAGCTTCCCGACGTGCAGCTCAACAACACCATGGAAACAGACAGCCTTGCCGGTTTCCTTTGCAGAAAATCCCTGGCCTCATTCGCAACGTTACCGGAAGATAAATTCACCTTGTACCATACCCGAGCTATCGATATTGATAGTCCTAACTGGTGTAATAAGTACAATGCCATCGATGAAGTGCTTCTCGCTTACGACATCGAACAATTTGGCAAGCGTTTGCGACTGAAAGCCAAAAAGGTAGTTTATCAGGAAATTCCGGACGAAAAATTTGCTGAACCGGAAGGGTATGAGGATGTGTCCATTCAAGATATGAACCTCCAAATCCAGGATTTGATGTCGCAGTTTAAAACAGAGTGAGTCTATATCCACCTCCACAGGCAGAATATGCTTTCAATGAACACTTGCGGCAGGAACGCCTCTTTTGAAAAATCAGTCCAACGAGGGTTTTTGTAGCAGGCGAAATGGAATTCATGATAATTATCGTTTTTCCGCACGAACCACTTTCGTATTTTTAACGCCATGGAACTCAACCCCGCCACCTGGTCCAAAGATCAATACCATGCGTTTTTGCTGATTTGCGCCGCTCATTCCAACTTCAAAGTAACAGAACGGGAGCATTTATATATTTCTACCCTGCTGGGCGAAGATAATTTTCGATTTGCCGAGGCTGCGTGGAAAGCCTGCAACGATTTTGAATGCCTCGAAATTTTGCAGCAGGGGAGAAAGATCTTCTACGCCTCCGACCACGATAAAAAACAATTGGAAAGCGAATTCAAAACGCTTTTTGCTGCGGATCACGATTATGCCATTTTAGAAGAGAATTTTATTCGGTATTTGCACAAAGTGCTCTAAAACCGTGGGAATATCCCAAGGGGATTTCGCGCTGGAGGTAACAAAAAAAATCTCCACAACTGCACTGATGGAATTGATGCTTTTGGCATTCTGTGAATGCGCATCTAAGATTTTAGGAATTGTCTAGCAGTTACAAGATTTCCTAAAAGGCCTTCACCATTTCCCCGAATAACTATGGAAATCTTCTTCTTACTCTGTTTCGAGGGGTTCTTGAGCTGTTCATAATTTGCCCTTACATGAACCCTTTGAATAACGTACCTTCACGGAGCATTTTTTACGTTAGTTTTCAATAGTACTCATGTTCCTTCTATTCGATACCGAGACTACCGGTCTCCCTATTACTTACAATGCTCCGCTCAGCGATGCCAACAACTGGCCTCGTGTTGTACAGCTGGCCTGGCAATTGCACGATACTCAGGGCAACCTGCTTTCGAGAGGCAACCATATCGTACGCCCCGACGGATTCACCATTCCCTACTCTGCCGAAAAAGTTCACGGCATTTCAACCATCCGTGCACAGGCCGAAGGAAAAGCGCTATCGGAAGTAATAGAGCTTTTCCGCGCCGACATGAGTCGAGCCAATTACCTTGTAGGACATAACATTGAATTCGATATCCTAATTACAGGTGCTGAAATGGTCCGTTTGGGACAAGACACCCAAATTGTAGATAAAAAGCGACTGGACACCAAAGACCTCGGCACCGATTACTGCGCTCTGCCTGGTGGAAAGGGCGGTAAATTTAAATGGCCTTCCCTCACCGAACTGCACCAAAAACTCTTTGGTAATGCATTTGGTGATGCGCATGATGCCGGCTATGACGTGGATGCAACCGCGCGCTGCTTTTTCGAATTACTTAAGCGACGTATCACCGTCGTTCCGGAGGTAGATTCCCCCTCGACAATAGCCTACGAAGCACCGGTACTCGAAGCGGCGAATTTCAAAAGTAATTCCCAACTACGGGAAGACATTACGGATTCATCCGAAAAGGGAGCAAAGGGCATTCCGGCGGAAGGGCTGCAGGATCAACTCGCCGAAGACACAAGTTTTGTGCATCTGCACAATCATAGTCGCTTTTCGGTACTCCAAGCCTCGTCGGAGATCAAAGACCTGGTGAAGACGGCTAAAAAATACGGTATGCCTGCAGTGGCGCTAACAGACCACGGCAATATGTATGGCGTATTTCAATTTGTACAGGCAGCCCACAAAGAAGGCATTAAACCTATTGTCGGTTGTGAATTCAACCTCTGCAAAGACAGGCTGAACCGAAGCTATAAGGACGACGGATTTCAGGTGGTTTTACTAGCAAAAAACAAAGTCGGTTACCACAACCTTTCCAAGCTCACTTCCATTTCGTTTATAGACGGCTTCTATTACGTTCCGCGAATTGACAGGGAAGTATTGCTTAGCCACCGCGAAGGACTTATCGCATTGAGCGGTGGACTTTTCGGGGAGATTGCCTCGTTGGTACTGAATGTTGGCGAAACCCAAGCCGAGGAAGCTTTTTCGTGGTGGAAAGAGAATTTTGGCAATGACTTTTTCGCTGAACTTACCCGCCACGGGCTGGAAGAAGAAGACGTGGTAAATCGGTTTGTTTTAACAATGTGCGCGAAATATGATGTCCCCTATATCGCCGCCAACAATACCTTTTATATACAGCGCGGCGATGCGGAGGCCCATGATATTCTGCTTTGCGTAAAAGATGGCGAACTAAGTAGTAAGCCTAAAAAATTTCTCGGGAAAAAAGGCCGGGAGTTCCGCTTCGGCTTCCCCAATGACTTGTTTTATTTTCGTTCGCCGGTAGAGATGAAGCACCTCTTTCGCGACCTGCCCGAGGCAATACTGAACACCTTGGCAATCGCTGAGAAATGTGAGAGTTATCGGTTGGAGCAGGACGTATTGCTTCCCAAATTCGAAATCCCTGCCGAATTTAAAGATCCGCTGGACGAACAGGACGGGGGAAAGCGCGGAGAGAATGCTTACTTGCGCCACCTTACCTATGAAGGCGCAGTGAAGCGCTATGGGGAAATTACCGACGAACTGCGCGAGAGACTGGACTTCGAATTAAGCACGATTGAAAACGCCGGATATCCGGGGTATTTCTTAATTGTGCAGGACTTTACTTCCGAAGCCCGCAATATGGGCGTAGCGGTAGGACCAGGCCGGGGAAGTGCTGCAGGTTCAGCAGTAGCCTACTGCACCGGCATTACCAATGTGGATCCCATAAAATACGATTTGCTGTTCGAGCGCTTTCTTAACCCGGAACGCGTATCCATGCCCGATATTGATATTGACTTCGACGACCGAGGCCGGGACAAGGTAATTCGTTGGGTAATCGAAAAATACGGTCAAAACCAGGTGGCCCAGATTATTACCTATGGCACCATGGCCGCCAAGTCGTCTATTCGCGATACCGCAAGAGTATTGGATTTGCCTCTTGCCGAGGCAGACCGACTGGCAAAAATGATGCCCGACATTCCTCTTTTTAAGATTCTCAATAGTGATATTAAAGAACTTAAGGAGGGCATTCAGTCAGAGCAACTGGAGCAGGTGCGAGAACTGAAGCGCATCGCCGAAGGGCAATCTCCTATGTCGGGAACCCTTCGCCAGGCAAGTGCTCTTGAAGGGTCACTTCGCAATACGGGTATTCATGCCTGTGGAGTAATTATTACCCCCAGCGACATACGGGAGCACATTCCTGTGGCGACGGCGAAAGACTCCGACTTGCTGGTTACCCAGTACGACAACTCTGTAGTAGAAAGCGCCGGGTTGCTGAAGATGGACTTCCTTGGCTTAAAAACGCTTACACTCGTTAAAGATGCCATAGCCATCATACGCCAGCGGCATGGTCTGGAAATTGATCCCGATGCCATTCCGCTGGACGACGCCAAAACGTACGAACTCTTTCAGCGCGGGGAAACAGTTGGCATATTCCAATACGAAAGCGACGGAATGCAAAAGCACCTTCGCGCCCTCAAGCCCGATAAATTCGAGGACCTTATTGCCATGAATGCGCTCTACCGGCCGGGCCCGCTGAAGTACATTCCTGACTATATTGCTCGAAAACATGGCAGAGCACCTATCGTATACGATCTTCCCGAAATGGAAGAATTTCTCAAGGAAACCTACGGAATTACCGTATATCAAGAACAGGTAATGCTGCTTTCCCAGAAGTTGGCAGGATTTACCAAGGGCAAGGCCGATGAGCTCCGCAAGGCCATGGGAAAGAAAAAGCGAGATATTATTGACAGACTCTATCCTGAATTTCTTGCGGGATGCACGGCAAACGGCCATCCGGAAAACGTAGTGCGTAAAATCTGGAGCGACTGGGAAGATTTCGCTTCCTATGCTTTCAATAAATCGCACTCGACCTGTTACGCATATCTCGCCTTTCAAACAGCTTGGCTCAAGGCGAATTACCCTGCGGAATATATGGCTTCGGTGCTCAGCAACAATATGAGCGACATCAAACAGGTTTCCCTGTTCATGGAAGAGTGCCGACGTATGGGCGTACCCGTTCAAGGGCCATGTGTAAATGAAAGTTTTCTTCAATTTACCGTTAACCGCAAAGGCGAGGTCAGGTTCGGACTGGGGGCTGTAAAAGGTGTAGGCGAAAATGCTGTAGAAGAAATTGTTCGTCAGCGGGAAGAAAATGGATTGTATAACGACTGCTTTGATTTGGCGGCGCGCGCAGATTTGCGCATGGTAAACAAGCGTACAATCGAAGGGCTAATTCAGGCCGGGGGCTTTGATACCTTTGGTGTTTCGCGCTCCCGTTACTTCGCCGCCGATGTTAAAGGGCAGCTATTTACCGACAACTTAATACGGTATGGCAATGCGCTAAAGGAAGGTTCAAACAGCGCACAGGCAAGCCTCTTCGGAGAGGACAGTGCGGCCGTGGTGAGTGCTCCTCCCATTCCAGAGGCTCCCGATTGGAGTACCATTCACAAGCTAAATACAGAGAAGGAAGTGGTAGGCATTTTCATCTCCGGACATCCTCTGGATGATTTCGCCGTGGAGATACGCAGCTTCTGTTCCAAAGGAGGCCTGGCGTTGTTAGCAGAGCCAGCCAAACATGTAGGCAAAGAATTTCGCTTCGGGGGAATTGTTGCCGAGGCCTCTCATAAAACGGGTCGCAACGGACAGCCTTATGGTATGTTTACATTGGAAGACTATGAAAGCAGCCAAAAGTTCTTCCTCTTTGGCGACGATTATGCCCGGCATCGCCATTTACTGGAAACAGGCTGGTACCTGTTTGTGAGTGTCAAAGTGCAGATGCGCAAACGGGAAGGTGGTGAAGAGCCCGAATTCAAGGTGCAGAACATAGAACTACTTCCTGAAATTCGCGAAAAGAAAACGAGGGAAATTCAACTGAGTATGCAGCTGGAGTCCATCGATAATACTATAATTAGCAAATTGTCTGATGTACTGAGCTCACACAAAGGAAAATGCCGGTTAAAATTCGTAGTGACAGACGGTGAGCGACAGCTTGTCATGTCTGGCAATTCCTTTATGGTGAACCCGGATGCTGAGCTAATGAAAGCGCTGCAGGCGATTCCCGATATGGAACTGAAATTAACCGTATGACATAAATTCCGCGAGCAACATCGGGCATTTTTTTTGCTCGACACTAAATTCATACTTTCGTAGTCTCAATTTGATAATTCTTAAAATACCGAAAAATGGCTGTAGAATTCACCGAAACCAACTTTGAAGAGCTCGCACTTAAAAGCGATAAGCCTGTAATGATTGACTTTTGGGCCGAATGGTGCGGTCCATGCCGCATGGTAGATCCCATAGTTAAAGAAATGGCTGCAGAATATGAGGGCAGAGCCATTATCGGCAAAGTAAATGTGGATACTAATCCTGATATTTCCATGCGCTTTGGCATACGCAATATCCCCACGATTATTTTTCTAAAGGGAGGAGAAATGGTAGATAAATCGGTAGGAGCCGTTCCAAAAAACATCTTGGCTGAAAAACTGGAAAACCTGCTTTAAACCGTTGTTTTAAAAATATGGGAAAAGCCATCCGGAAGGGTGGCTTTTTTTATCGCATATTCCTGCGGTGGCTGCTGCAATACGTCCGGACATGCCAAACTCAAAACAAAGCTTTTCCATTTCCACGAGCATACAGTGTAGTGCCATATTTCGTCCAGTGAGTCCAAACTGGTGAGGTAAAGACAGTCTTTTTAGTCTGCGGATTGCTCAACGCGCAAAGAGCTAACAGTTAGCGCTTTGAACGCAAGTCTACTTCATTTCTAGTAGGATCCCAAGAACAGCCAATGACTTAAAGACAGCACATTGCTCCGCCGGGAATTCTTCTGGCTCGTCGGCTTTCAAGGCCTTTGAAGGAAGTTGTGAGCGTCTAAGCCTTGCATGAATAAAACCCAAAATCTGCCTTCCATTACAGCAGTTCGTTGGCCATATTTGCCAATTCGCTCCTCTCCCCTTTTTCCAAGGTAATATGGCAAAACAATTCCTGCCCCTTCATCCGCTCAATAACATAGGATAGTCCGTTGCTTTGCTCATCGAGATACGGCGTATCAATCTGGCGCACGTCACCGGTTAAAATCACTTTGGTATTCTCCCCCGCCCGGGTAATGATTGTTTTTACTTCATGCGGAGTTAGATTCTGCGCTTCATCTACTATAAAGACCACATTGCTAAGGCTTCTTCCCCGAATATACGCCAACGGGCAAATCTGGATTTTCTTTTGAGAAATTAGCTCTTCGATGGCTTTATATTTCTTCTCATTCTCGCCGAACTGACTTTTTATATAATTCAGATTATCCCACAATGGCTGCATGTAGGGATTTACCTTTTCCTCCGCATCGCCCGGAAGAAAGCCAATATCTTTATTACTAAGAGCTACGATTGGCCTGGCCAAAATTATCTGGTCGTAGCGCGACTTTTGTTCCAGTGATCCGGCCAAAGCGAGCAATGTTTTGCCTGTTCCTGCCACCCCGGAAATGGTTACCAGGCTTATGTCCGGATTCATTATGGCATGCAGAGCAAACGCCTGTTCGGCATTTTTAGGCTTTATCCCATAAGCATACGCGCGATCTACCCTGTCGAGCTGTTTGGTTTTACCATTATAGAATGCCAAGGCGGAAGAATTTCCGTTTTTAAGAATAAAGAAATGATTGGCAGGAATGTCCTTTCCCAAAATTGACAATTTCTTGGAGGTTCCTGTTTGGTATAGCTTGCGAATCGTCTCCGAATCCACATCCTCGAGCTGTGTCTTGCCCGAATACAGATATTTAGCCTCCTTAACTTTGCCGGTTTTATAATCTTCCGCAGTAAGGTCCAACGCTTTAGCCTTCAGCCTCAGGTTAATGTCTTTAGTAACCATTATAACCTTGGAGCCCTTCTCCTCTTGCTTTAGCTTAAGAGCAGCATTCAGAATTTTATGATCGTTTTTGCGTCGGTCGAATACCTTTTCGGCATCGATATCCGTCTCGTGGTCAATAACTATCTTCAGCTTTCCTCCACTGTGGTTATCCAACGGAATCCAGTCCTGCAAGGTATGATCCTCACTTAACCGATCGATAATTCGTATGCATTCCCTCGCTTCAAAATTCTTGGTATCGTTACCAATTTTAAAGTTATCCAGTTCTTCCAGAACGGTAATGGGGATGGCAATATAGTTGTCTTCGAAATTGTTAATCGCGTTATGGTCGTGAAGTAATACCGACGTGTCGATTACGAAAATCTTTTTGGTTTTGCGCTTCATTGTCATTCGTTTCGCTCTACTGCAGGGGCAGATTAAGACATCCCCGCCCCCATTTAAAGGTTATAACCGGTTTACACTTCCCTTTAGGAAAATGCCTTCTGGAAATTTAACCTTAAACGAATTAAAAAGCGAGCTCCTTTTTGACTGTTTTCTACTAACTGCCTGTTAGTAAGTATAATCGCTGTCTATTTCGAGCTGCGCTGTGCTCAAAATAAGAGTATTTCTTTCGGGTGAACCCGTTATGCCGGGGAGTCAGGACTCTGCCTGAGCTTCGGGCGTGTGATCGTCGCCTTCGTCATTTACTGATGGGCGGGTATAGACCTCAAGGAGGCCTTCCGGTAAGTTTACCCTAAGCATCTTTGCCCCCCGGTCTATGGAGTCGATAAATTCGTCGCGCGCAGGAACAAGCACCTCAGCGCCGTTGCAATCTACTACGAGTATTGGATTAACGGGATGTTCCAAAACCTTGGATACCTTACCCAACGGTCCGTTATTGGCGTCCATAACCATAAAATCTGTAATTTCATGGTAATAGAACTTCTTTCCCTCCAGGGGCGGAAGGAGTTCCAAAGGCAATAACACTTCTCGTTTAAGTAGTCGCGAGGCCTCTGCCGAGGATGCTATTCCCTCGAATTTGACCTTGAATTTACCCCTACCCAAGTCGTCCATATGTTCAATGGCCAGAGGAAGCAAGGCTCCATTTTCGTCTATCAAAATGGCATCGAGCTGTGCGTAGGCATCCGGTTGGTCGGCGTCCACAAATAATACCACCTCGCCTTTGTAACCGTGAAGGCGGGTAATTTCTCCCAATGTAAAGCAGTCTTCCCTGGTCATCACTAGACTATTCGGATTAAAAATACGTTAGTTCGTAACGATTTACTACAAAAGCCACTGTACTGAATACCTTTCTAGGTTATTCTCGAGGGCCTATACAAAAACATTTAGTAAAAAAAGCAATCTCGGGTTTAGTCAAACAAGATGCCAAAAGCTCCGGCGAAAACGGTATTCAGCACTTCGCTCTATGCTTTTGAGGCCTCTAAAGCACAAATAATTATTGCGTTTTCACTAACCAGCTCTAAAAGCAGCATTGCTTGACGAAACGCACTCGTATTAAACTATAAAGGGCAATTCCGAAGAATTGCCCTGTAATTGATGATTCAATCGAACAAACGCTATCAGGCCTCTGCGCTTCCCTCTTCTGCTGGCGCATTTTCTTCACCGGCTTCGGAAGCAGCTTCTTCGGTTTCATCGGCAACAGCGGAAGCCTGAGCAGCAGCGAGGCTAGCGGCACGTTTTTGATTAACTTCTTTCTCGGCAGCAAGTCTATCGCGACGATCTTTATCGCTCTCAGACTGCAAACGTTGAATTTTACCCTGAACTTTTCCTTCCTTTTGCTCCAACCAAGCATCAAAACGGCGAGTGGCTTCCTCTTCACTGAAAGCACCTTTTTCTACCCCTTTTAACAAGTGGTTCTTATACAAAGCGCCTTTATATGAAAGGATAGCACGGGCGGTATCGCTAGGCTCAGCGCCATTACGCAGCCATTGAACTGCCTTATCCACATCTAACTCGATGGTAGCAGGATTGGTATTTGGGTTGTAATTGCCAAGACGTTCAACAAAACGTCCGTCGCGACGGGAGCGGCTATCTGCAGCTACAATATGAAAATAAGGCTTTCCTTTTTTACCGAAGCGCTGTAATCTGATTC
>Ga0315906_10009539_pt1 | contig 11518 bp, 7 predicted proteins | sample LakEriMetagenome_4_FD_203526 | JGI IMG/M metagenome (GOLD analysis project Ga0315906, IMG submission 203526) | Freshwater fungal communities from buoy surface, Lake Erie, Ohio, United States - Buoy 2 MA122 | ecosystem: Environmental > Aquatic > Freshwater > Lake > Lake biofilm | place: USA: Lake... | reverse complement strand
ACAATATTATTATGGAGCTAGGTATCCTGAGGTGGCTTATAGAAATACTGATTTTTATGTTATATCCCAAGAAGAAGATAGGTATGATTTATATGCTAATGAATATTATAGAGACCACACTTTATGGTGGATAATACCTGCTGCTAACCCTAAGTTACCCTTTAATTCTCTTTACCCTCCTTTGGGAGTTCAAATTAGAATACCTATAGAATTAACAGAAATTCTTTCTGATTATAAGTTATTAAATCAATTGTAAAAATTATAGTGGATATGAAAACACCTCAAGAAATAATTGGTGAATCTTTTGACGGGTATGTAAGTAAACAAATTGAACTTAGACAAACTAAATTAGGGCAAATTCAAAAAGATAATAAAATATTAACTTATGAATCTGGAAAAAGTCCTTGGATAAGACTTTGTTCTAGTGTTGATTTAGATTCAACCAAAGCCAGTGAATTTGCCTCCAAATATGCTAGCGGACAAAACCTTACAGGTAATCAATTAGCTAAATATTATATGTTATTTGGAGGAGTTAGCATGGGAGATTTTGGGACTGAAAATTGGAGCCCAAAGCAATTAAAAGGAGGAGTTGCTAATACCTACAATGTAAGTTATATACAACAAAATGCCTATGGTTTTGACTCAACCAATCAGTATGGCTTATCTCCTATGCCTGGGGTAACTTCTATAGATGTTGTTTCTCAAAACCAAGGCTCTTTAAGAGAAGCTACTATTAAAATTACTTGTTATAATATTTCTCAATTTGAGACAATTGAACTTTTATTTTTAAGATTAAAATATACTATTCTTTTAGAGTGGGGTCATTCTATGTATTTTGAAAACGGAACTCAAGATTTAAGAACTACTCCCTCTGTTAGTGATGTTTATGATAAATTTTTAAATGTATCTAAATTAGATCCACCTCAAGGACAAACGTATTTAAGAAGAGTTTTGGATTATATAGAAGTCCAAAGAGAAAGTAGTAGTGGTAACTATGATGGTTTCTTAGGGTGGGTAACTAATTATGAATGGGAAATGCAACCTAATGGCATTTATAATATAACTATTAAAGCTATTTCTCATGGTGATATTATTGAATCTTTAACTGTAACTACTCCTCGTTCTGATGAAAGTGGGGGTGATGAAGTTAAAGAACAAAACAAAGCTAATAATAGCACTTTAGGCAGAATTTTAAATGCCTTAAAAAAGGCCTTAGATGGAGATGATTTATTTACAGCTGAACAACCTGGATTCCCTGTAGCTACCTCAGACTTAACCTCAACAAATGGTGTTATCATTTCATATTTTCAAGATAAAGAAACAACATCTTCCTCAAATATAGCTAATTTAATTAAACTTAAAAATAAACCATATATAAATCCTTTTTATAATATGGCTGGGGAAGAAGTGGTGAGGATAGCACCCACAATGGGTGAGGGTAAAAATTTTTATTACATAACATTAGGGGCTCTTCTTAGACTAATTGAGAGTTTTTGTCTAACATACGACAAATCAGGAATTCCTACTTTTAACATATATTGGTCATATGAGGGCAATTATACTACTAATGCTGATCCTTATATAATGTCAAGTGATATTAATACTTGTTGGGCTTTTGGAGAAAGTGCTTTTGCTAATCCTGGTGAAGATTATAACAGCGCAAAAGCCTCAACTAAAAAAATAAGCTATATAGGAGACCAATTTTATAATAGTAGTGCTTCACGCTTATATTATATGTATGCTTTTCTTAACATAGATTTTCTTCTAACTACTTTAATTGATAATATTGATTCTGAAGGGAATCTTTCGATTTATGATTTTCTCTCAGCTATTTTAACAGCTATGAATGGGACTTTGGCTAACTATATTAACCTTGAACCTTACTATGATTCCACTACTCATAATTTATACATCATTGACAGATCTACCCCAGTTAAACCAAACAATCTTCCAACACTTATAAATGTAGGTTTAGTAAAACCAAATCAAGGTACCTTTGTAAAGAGCTTTTCAGTCAAATCTGAAATAACCCCAAATTTAGCTTCTCAAATAGCTATAGGTGCTCAAGCAAATAATGAAGATGTAGGTGTAGAATCTATAGCTTTTTCTAGGTGGAATGCTGGTTTGACAGATAGAATTGTACCTAATAAAATAGTCCCCAAAAATAGCACAGAAAACAGTGATAATTTTTTAGGTCTTAAAAAGGACACTATTTCTTATTTAACAGCTTTAGGAAGTGGAGTATGGATGAAAAATTATGTAGAGGAATTAAGCCCCTCAGTGAATGACTATCAAAAACAAATTAAGGCCAGTAGAATATTAGCAAACCCAAAAGCAGCCTCACCATCTTTTATACCTATATCTCTAAACTTAACTTTAGACGGAATATCAGGAATAAAGATTTTTCAAAAATATACTATAACAGAAGATTACCTCCCAAAAAGTTATAGAGATAATATAGAATTTATTATTAAAGGTATATCTAATACAGTCGATCCTTCAGGATGGACTACTAAAATTGAAGGTCTTAGCATTCCAAAAGGAAATGAAGCACTAAGTGGGGGAGTTAGAACTAGTGAAGCTGGTGCTTTTGATAGTAATAGAGATAGAAGTGTTTCTACAAATGATGGGGGAAGTGTTGCTACTCCAAATAGTGCTGGGTTAACTCAACCAACAACAGGGGGAAAGATAGTACATGATTACACGGGTCAAGCTGGTCAAAATGTTCAATTGATTTTAGACGCTTTAAATGCTGTGGGTCTTACTAATCCTATATCTCAAGTAGGAGTTTTATGTACTGTATCTAAAGAATGTGGATTTTTACTTAAAGGAGAAATTGGTTATAATAACACTTCTAATGAGAGAATCAGAAAGATTTTTAAAACTAAACTTGGAAAACAAAGTGATGCTTTTATAAATGATCTAAAAAAAGACAAAGTCAGATTTTTCAGTTATGTATATTCTGATAATTATGGTGGTTTAGGTAATGGAAGTGCTGCTTCTAAAGACGGGTGGACATATCGAGGAAGAGGATTTAATGGTCTAACAGGAAGAGCTATTTACAAAAAGTATGGTGATCTTGTAGGTGTAGATATACTTAACAATCCTGATTTAGTAAATAAAGATTTAGCTTTGGCAGCTAAAATACTTGTTCAATTTTTAGTTGTCCAACCCAAAAATAAAGGATCATACACAGTGTTCCAAAATACACAACAAGCTATTTTAAAATTTGCTGATTTGAATAACGGAGGCACCCCAAATACTATGCAACGAGAAAAAGCCTTACAGGCAGAACGTCATTTCAAGATTGTAGGATAAAAATATTTATAACTATGCCTTATACCCCTAAAAGTAGGATCCAAACTAATCTTTATACAGAAGGCCGTGAATATACTTTACAAATAGAAGGCCCAGAAGACCCTGGTTATGTTGGGTATTATCATAAATTATATAATGGTAAAATCTACACTGGGAAAAGCCCAGATGACAAACCTAATTCTCCTCTTTATCCTATTCCTTTTAATGATGGGAAATCAACTTATGGTTTTTTTGATCTCCCAAATAATAATCTTATTTTAGATGGAGATTCTAATGTTGCTGGTTATTTAACTCTTAAAAATTTATTACCTGATTCTAAACGTTCTTCTCCCCCACTTTATTTAACCCAACCAACAGAACAAGATTATAAAATAGGAGAATTCAGAAGGTACTTTTGTAAAAAACGTAATGAATTCACTTACTTAGAAATTTCTAAGTCTGATTATGACAAATTAACTAAAAAAGACTCCACTATAGATTTTATAACTTGGTTTCCTTTTAATATTCCTTGGTCATTAACAGGTGATAAAGATAAAGTGAGCCAAACTAATAAAAATATAGTTTCACTACAAATAAATAAAGATAAATTACACGGTTTTAATAAGTATTTAAAAGAAGATTATCTAAAATATTATAAAGCTTAAATATTTATTACTAAACCCCCTATAACAACATGGCTGAAAGGTTTAGAATAGACTTAGGCTTTCCCGCTTTATATGCATCTCTATCAATGGATACTAAAGGTATCACTGATGGAGTTGTAGTTTATGATAAGGAAAGACAACAATTATTCTACACAGGAAGTTATGGGGCTGGGGGAGGGGGCATTGATCCAAGTTTATACTTAAAAACAGCCTCAGCCAATCTTAACATAATTACCTTTACTAAAGGAGATGACTCTCAATTTACCATAACAATTGATACAGGTAGTGGTGGTGGAGGTGGAGGAGGTATAACTAACATAACAACAGGGGATGGTCTTTCAGGAAGTCTGTCAGGTACTACTTTTACTGTAGAAGTAGATTATTATGGAGCTGATAATGTTATATTAGACGCCCCCAATTTCTCCCCAGGCAATGAAAGTAGAGCTGATGATAAATTACTTATCTATAACCAATTTGATGGTGAAGTCCAAGATATTACTATCCAACAATTTATAGATGGTTATAGTATAGGGGGTGGAAGTAATTATTGGATTTTAGATAATAATAATATAGTTAATAGTGGAAGTTTAGATGTTATTATATCATCATCTTTAACTTTAGTTCAAACTAGTAGTAATGATGATATTCTTACTATTAAAAGAGGAAGTGAAACTTCATTAAAAGTTAATAATCAAGGTGTGTTAACTTTATCACCTAATAGTTTTTTTCCAACAGCAGTAACAGGTGGTATAATTTATAAAGATAATGAATTTTATTTCGGCTTCCAATAATATTTATAATAAAATACTAAGTTTTATGGCAACTTTTCAAGATATCAAAGCAACAGCAATTAAAGATTCTTCAATTGAATCTCCTATTAAAAAAAATGAGCTTCCTCAATTAAATTTAGAGGAAAATAAATATTTACTAGCACTAGTTGCTCGTTCTGACTTTAAGGGTCAGGAAGTACAGATAGTTTATAACATAGTTTTTAAGTTACAAGAAATAATAAAAAACTCAAATACCTAAATAAATGGCTGAATGGAAAAAGGTAATAGTATCAGGCTCTAATGCTGAACTAAATAACATATTTGCTAAAGGATCTATTACTGGGAGTAATGTTAGCTCCAGTGGTAATCTATTCGCCAGTTTAAGTGCTGTACCTCAAAATTGGGTTGTTACTTATAAATCAGAAAGTGGTCAATTTCATTACACTGCTTCTACAGCTGTAGGTAATACTACTATAGGAGATCCTTCTGATGGGACTTATAATGGTGGGGTTTTTCCTTTTGTTCCAACTACAACTATAGCAGATGCTGTTGATGATTTAAACACCCTATTATCATCTCTAGTCCCATCCCAAGCCCCAAGTTTAAATAATATAAGTTCTTCAAATGTTGTTGATGGTACCTCAGCATCAACTGATGGGGACGTAACATCTGCTCAACTAAGTTTTGGAGCAACTAACTCAAGTTTTGTTGGTGATTATACTATAGTATCAGGATTAAATGGGCTAACTCCAGCGGGGACAAATACTTCTGTGAATACTGATGCCGCTTTTTCCCAAACCACTACCCCAGATTATAGATTAGGTGTATTTGATGGAACAATTAATATTGTTGGTAGATTAAATGGAACTACCCCTCAAAATCCTACTGACACTGGTACTAATTATAAAGCTTATGCTTTTAATAATGGCCATTTAGGAGAATTAAGAATTTATGTTAATGATAATACAACTCCTAAACATACTTTAGACCTAACTTCAACTATGGCTGCTATAGCTAGTAGTGTGAATGGTAATGGAACAGGATTTACTAATATAACAGCCACTAGAAGCGCGGCTTTCCCTAATGGAGATCCTTTTACTAATTTTATCCACAGAACTGGGAGTTTTGTGGTTGATGATCTTGACCAACGAAATGGATGGAATTGGTGTAGAGTAGTTCATACTGGGTCTAGTTTTGATGTAACAACTAACTATATCGAATGGGTTAATGATAAATCAGGTTCAATAGCAGCTACCTTCCCATCAACTACTCTTAAACAAAGAACCCCAACAGGTACAAGATATTTAAGCCAAATTCCCTATTATACAGGTGTAACTGTAGAATTTACAGCTTCAATTAGTAATGCTTATACTATGACTTATGTAGCTAATAATGCTATAGGTTTTGATGATGAAAATACTAATTTAAATGATTTTGCCTCTCAAAATATACCTGCTTTAGGTAATAATAATCCTAGAACTACAACTTTAACAGTTAGTAGTTCTGGGGCTTATAGTAACACTACAAATGCTTCTTATTTCTTTACTTCATCTGAAAATGGAGGGACTGGAGCGAGTGGGGTAGGAGAAGGAGCTGGGACTGACTTTGGAAATGGTATTGGGGTTAGAGCTAATTTTGCTAAACCTTTCTTAACTACAGCCAACTCAAGTTATTCTAGGACTGGGAGTATGTTTTTGATAGGGAAAAACAGTACTAATAATACTTTAGGTTCTTCAGCTAATTATTCATTTCTTAATGAATATGGAAGATTAATTTCAAATTCTTATGATAATCAAAGTGATGTAACTAATGCGGGAAACGCTTGGGATTCACAAAATAGTAGTATAGATACTAATAAAGGTTTAATTGTATATGGGCAGCCTAGAATTAATGGAGTTTTAACAAGTACTACTTATTATAATTATAACAGAGTAATCTCATCATTTAGTGATAGCTATAGCTATAATGGTGGTAATTTTAGTAATATCTCAGCCCCATCCTCCCCACCTAACTTAAGTACTTTATCTCATACTGAGTTAATGATTTTCCTTAGGTATGATAATGGAGCTAGCGCTACCCCAACTAAAACTGTAACCTTATATGGGGTAAATGCAACAGTAGTACCAGACGGTACTTCTCTTTCAGGGAATAATATTCACTGTTATTTTAAAGTTCCCGGCCAAACTGGGTTTAGAGATATGGCTACAGCAGCTCCTGGTGGGGCTTATACAGCCTTAGCAGATGGAGTAGGATGTTACAATGGGACTGTTCCTTCTCTTACTTTAGGATCAACCAACACTTCCTTATCCCTCCCAGTCCAGTTAGTAAATGAAGTTGTACCAGCTAGTGGATATGCTGTATTAAAAATAGTCACACATAAAGACTGGGAAGGGTATTTTTATAATATTACAATATCATAATAGATTATGGCTAATAATACATTAACTCAACTTAACCAATTACAGATAGCTTTTAAAAAGTTATTAGGAAAGTCTCATACTAACCCTAATAAGGAATTTTTCAATGAAAACTTTCCATCAGCTATACAATCTACTACAGATATTATATTTGGGGAACCCATTTCTTCAATAACAATAACTCCAGCTAATTACACTAATACAAATAATATAACTGAAGTTGTTCCTTTCACACTTGAGGCTCTTACAACAGATTCCACTTATGATGCTGACCCTGGGAATGCTACTTTGAGTAGTTATGGAACTACTATTGGAGCCCAAACAGCTGATACAGCTGCTGAGAATACTTCAACAGTTCATGCTTATAAGTTAGTATTACCTTCTAATTATCAAACTAATAGTACTAACCCTAAAAAAGGAACTGGTCCTTTTGTTAATAGCAAAGTTGTAGCGGACACAACTGGATCTTTGCAGATTATACCTGAATCATTTGGGCTAGGTTATAGACCAATAGTTAGAGACTCCAGTGGTAATCTTATATCTAGTTTAGGTAATGAAAACTGGGTTATTGATCCCTATATTGGGATTTTATGGATCCAAGACCAAGGTGGATCTTTTGCGGTTCCAGCATCTGTTACAGCTTCACTCTATATTGGTAAATACGCTGATGAAGTAATTGCTAGTGGTAGTGGAGAACCTGCCTTCCCATTCTCAGGTAGTGCTGTTATAACAGGATCTCTTACCATTAGTGGTAGTAGCGGACCGGAGTTAATAGTTACAGGAACTGTTGAAGTTACAGGAGGTATAACAGGTTCACTATTTGGTACTTCAAGTTGGGCTATAAATTCTTTAACCGCCTCCTATGTTAATCCTTTAACCCAATCAGTCTTTATAAGTGGAGGTATTGACATATATAACAGTGGTAATTGGGATATCTATACAGGAACTCATATTATTGGAAATGGGATTGCCCCAGCATTAGGAAGTATTACAGGTTCTGGTCTTATAATTAGTGCTTCAGATTTACCACTAGGTACATATAATCTTTTAAAAGTTGGAAATACTGAAATAGTTGGTTATGAATTTGGTGGAACTAGTACTTTATTAATACATAATGTTGATTCTTTCCAAGTAACCTCAGGAAGTGATGGTGGAACCATAAAGAATTTGTTTGTCCATGATGGGGATAATTTTGAAATTTATTCAAAAGAATCTAAAATAGCCTCTTTTGGTTCATCTAGTACCTCTATAACTTCTACTGATAATTTTTCGGTTGGTTCTACTACAACATCAATTAAAGCAGCTGTTACTAATGATTTAACTAATGGTGTAGCAGTATTTACAACAGCAGTTGGGATAAATCCATCACCTATAGGAAGAGTTTCTAGTTCCTTATTTATTTTAGCTACTGGTTCAAACCAAATAATATCCGGAGGATTAACTATAACAGGAAGTTTAAATGTTTCTCAAGGAATAACTGGTTCGTTATTTGGAACTGCGAGCTGGGCTCAAAGTGCTTCTCAAGCTATTAGTTCTAGTTACGCTTTAAGTGCTTCCTATGCTTTGAGTGCTTCCTATGCCCTAAGTTCTAGTTATGCTCTAAGCGCTTCCTATGCCCTAAGTTCTAGTTATGCTCTAAGTGCTTCTTATGCTCTAAGTGCTTCTTATGCTCTAAGTTCTAGCTATGCTCTAAGTGCTTCCTATGCTTTGAGTGCTTCCTATGCTTTGAGTGCTTCCTATGCTTTGAGTGCTTCCTATGCTTTGAGTGCTTCCTATGCTTTGAGTGCTTCCTATGCTTTGAGTGCTTCCTATGCTTTGAGTGCTTCCTATGCCCTAAGTTCTAGTTATGCTCTAAGTTCTAGCTATGCTCTAAGTGCTTCTTATGCTCTAAGTTCATCCTATGCCCTAAGTTCTAGTTATGCCCTAAGTTCTAGTTATGCTCTAAGTTCATCCTATGCCCTAAGTTCTAGCTATGCCCTAAGTGCTTCTTATGCTTTAAGTTCTAGTTATGCTCTAAGCAGTTCTTATGCTTTTAATGCTACAAGTGCTTCTTATACTTTAAGTTCAAGTTACGCTACAACTGCCTCTTATGTACTTACATCATCAGTAACAGATGCTGCTTTAGTTACTCCTACTAATAGTGATAGTAACTATAAAGTATTATTTACTGACAATACAACCACTACAGATTATGAAAGACTAAATATTGATAATGGTACTGGTGAATTTACATATAATCCTTCAACCAATGTATTATCAGTAGGAACTATTACAGCTTCAGTTGGTTTAAATGGAACTGCTAGTTGGGCTAATAATGCTACAAGTGCTTCTCATGCCCTCACAGCTTCCTCTGTTAATACTTTAAACCAAGCTGTTACTATAAATGGTAATTTAACAGCTGGTACTTCATCATTAGCTAATTTAACTGTTACTAATAATGCTATTATAAATGGTGATTTATTTGTTTACGGTTCAGCCTCAGTTATTAACGTTAATAATTTATCTATTGAAGATAAATTTATATTATTAAATAGTGGATCTACAGGACCTATAGCAAATGAAGGAGGTATAATAGTCCAAACCTCAGCTAGTGATGGTACAGCTTATGGTACAGCCTTATTTTACGACCAAGAAGCTAATAGATGGTTAGTAGCTAAGAGTAGTTCAGTAGCTTTTAATGCTACTTCTATAGCAGTAGGAGCTACAACAGATTATATAGTTACAGTTAGTGCCTCAGCAGGTGCTCCTACAGGTGCTCCTGTTAACTTTGGAGATGGAGGAGTAGGTAATTATTCCTTAGGACAGATGTATATTCAAACAAACACTAGTGATATTTATATATATGCTTAATAAATTAAATTTATGTTAAAATGTTACAAGTTAGATTAGAACCCCAAGAAATACAATTTGCAATAGCAGCTATCCATAATGTACAAATTTATGGTAGAGATGCTCATACTGTGTCAAACCTTTTAAAAAAATTTGAAGAAAAATTATCTACAGTACAAGAAGTAAAACAATAATATAATAGGTGTTAATTACTATTGTTGGCCCATAAGGGAAGTAGGCGATTTTAATTCGTATCTAACCGCGATAGAGAACCAGACAAAATGCCAAGTTGGAAAAAAATCATTCTTTCCGGCAGTGATGCTGCCCTAAATACTTTAAATGTTACTAACTCTATAACAGCTTCTGTTATAAGTGCTAGTCAATTTACTGGTTCTCTATTTGGTACTTCTAGTTGGGCTAATAATACTATAAGTGCTTCTCATGCCTTAACAGCTTCTTATGTTAATACACTTAGACAAAATGTTCTTATAACAGGTAGTTTAGGTGTTAGTGGTAGTATCACTATAGGCCAATCAGGTAGTAGTAATGGAACTTTAGTTATATATAAAAATACATCTGGAGAAGCTATTATATCTTTTCCAAATTCGTTTCCTCCCCAAAATGATATAGGATGGATTAAACATATTGAAAGTACAGCTGATGTTGGCCGAATGGAGTTTAGGGTGGGGGATAATTCCTTAACAGATCCTGATGAATTTTGGTTTGGCTCTAGCCTAGACCCAGATATAATCACACTTAGAACTAATGGTGATATTATTCAAAGAACAGGTTCTTTATATATCCAATCTGGTTCCTTATTTTTAACTGGTAGTGCTTTTATAACTGGCCCTGTTTCATCTTCTTTTTCAGGTGTAGGATTTTATGGTACAGCCTCTTGGGCTAATAATACTAATACCGCTTCTTTAGCTACCAGAAACCTTTTAACAGCCTCTGTTAGTTTAAATACAATTACCTTTACTAAAGGTGATGGTTCAACTTTTCCTATTACTGTTGATACAGGCAGTGGAGGTACTTCTTTTACAGGTTTGGAATATCAAGTAGCTTATTTTGCTTCTACAAATGGTACTCCTGAAGGGGCTGATTATATAACAGCTTATCCCCCTCATGTTGAGGGTGTGGCTTTAAGAGTAGGTAGAAATGCTCCTACAGTAACTAGTCCTAGTGGTAGTCATATATTAAAAGATAATAGAGAGTTATTTACTAATGCTAAAGGTGTTGAAAGTAATGAACCTTTTGTTATTTTAGGATTTGGGGGTAAAAACAATGTTGATTTAACAGCAACTGACACTTATGAACATCCTGGGGTTGATGGTTATTCTGATTTTACCTCAAGTAAGGTTTATAATGGTAGTTTAAAATTAGCTAAAAGTTTATATGGCTTAACAGAAGCCAATACAGGAAAAACTCAATTATATACTGATGGTGGTATTATAGTTAAACCAACATCACCTGGTTTTCTTGTTGGTCAGGGTGGTTTCTATATTTTTGATAGTGCCTCAATGCAATTTAACACTAGTGG